>Ga0255344_1006551_pt1 | contig 10500 bp, 7 predicted proteins | sample wastewater_treat_5_FD_192414 | JGI IMG/M metagenome (GOLD analysis project Ga0255344, IMG submission 192414) | Wastewater microbial communities from Lulu Island WWTP, Vancouver, Canada - plant18 | ecosystem: Engineered > WWTP > Wastewater > Unclassified | place: Canada: Vancouver, British...
CACGGATTCAAGGACAAATATGGTGTAGAGGTCGTGGACGGCTACGGTCTTACCGAGGCCACAGGGGTATCCACGACCTCTACGGCCATCCCCGAGAATATCGGCTCCATCGGCATGGCCTTCCCCGGCCTGGAAGTCGAAATAATGGATGAAGAAAACAACATTCTGCCCTACGGCGAGAGAGGCGAAATCTGCGTCAAGGGCGACGCGGTGATGCTCGGTTACCTGAATAAACCAGAGGCTACGGCTGAAGCCATCAAAGACGGCTGGCTGCATACAGGCGACATGGGTCACATGGACGAGATGGGGTATTTGTACATCTCCGGCCGGAAGAAGGAAATGATCAACCGGGGCGGAGAAAACATCTATCCGCGTGAAATCGAGATACCTCTGGAGAAGCATCCGAAGATCGCCGAAGTCGCGGTCATCGGCGCCCCTGATTCACAGCTCGGGGAAAGAGTGCGCGCCTGTATCATTCTCAACGAGGGCTGTACGATGAGCGCAGACGAAGTCAAGGAATATCTGGCGGATAAAATTGCCAAATATAAACTGCCGGAGCTGGTTGAGTTCATGACCGATTTTCCGCGTAACCCGACCGGCAAGATTCTGAAGCAGGAGCTCAAAAAGAAATTCTGATGAGGGCCGGTGGTAGCCCCGTTATCAGCGAGGACCACCGGAAATAAGTTAAAGTGATTCTTATTCCAAGGAGGCTCTAAAATGTATGAGAAAAAACCATGGCTGAAATTTTACGGTGACGTGCCTGCATCTCTTAACTACCCCCGGATGACTATGTATGAGGCTCTCATGCAATCCGTGGGACGAAACCCGGACACCATCGCCTACGATTATCTGGACTATCAGTCCTCCTACGCAACATTTGCCGCGGATATCGACCGGTGTGCCCGGGCGCTGGCCGCCCTCGGCCTCAAGCCGGGCGCGACGATGACCATCGCTTTACCGACAACTCCGCAGGGGATCATCGCTTTTTACGCAGTAAATAAAATCGGTGCGGTCGCCAGCATGATCCATCCCCTTTCCACGGCTAAAGAGATCGCCTTTTATCTGAACATCAGCAAAAGCCGCATGGCACTGATTATGGAAGAACATCTCGATAAGTTCCGACAGGCGGCAAAAGAGGCGACGCTTGAGACAATCATCACCACCGGCTTGAATGATACGCTAGATGAGGCAGACGGGAAGCCTCTCCCGCCACCCCACACAGATCAGTCTGTTCATCATTGGCGAAACATCATGGCCGAAAACTATCCGCCCGTTGCTCCCTCCACCATGGGGCCGGACGATCTGGCCGTAATTCTCTACAGCGGGGGCACGACGGGGAGGCCCAAAGGTATTATGCTGTCCAACTACAATTTCATCACTGAAGGACTGATGACCGCCGCCTTCCGCTCCTTAACACACCAGGACCGGCATATGGTGATGGTGGCCAGTCTGCCCATTTTCCACGGCTTCGGCCTGGGCATCTGTTGCAATGCCATGTTCATGAGCGGCGCCACAAGCATTCTGGTTCCCGTTTTCACTCCGGATATTCTCGCGGAGATCATCTTGAAAAAAAAACCAACCACCATTTCCGGCGTTCCCACCCTGTATGACGCTTTGAGCCGCAGCCCCATTCTCGAAGATGCAGACTTGAGCTGCCTCTTGAGCGCGTCGGTCGGGGCCGACACTCTGCCGCGCACCGTCAAGGAACGATTCGAAGATGTCGTCCGCCGCCGCGGCGGCAGTGTTCAACTCGTGGAAGGCTACGGCCTCACCGAGGCAGTGACCGGCATCATGACCACCCCCGCCGATTCGTACCGCGAAGGCAGTGTAGGCATCCCCTGTCCGGACATGGAAGCAAAAATCGTCGCTCCCGGGACCCAGGACACGGTGCCGGTAGGCGAGGAAGGAGAGCTGTGTCTCAGCGGTCCGGCCGTGATGCTGGGCTATCTGGAAGCGCCGGAGGAAACGGCGCAAACCCTGCAGAGGCATGCCGATGGCAAGATCTGGCTGCACACTGGTGACATTTTCTCCATGAGTGAGGAGGGTTTTTTCTATTTCAAACTGCGCCTCAAGCGAATGATAAAATCATCCGGCATGAATGTTTACCCGGCACAGGTGGAGGCGGTCCTCTACCGCCACCCGGCTGTGCGCGACGCGTGCGTGATCGGCGTGCCGGATGAGGCACAGGTCGAGCGGGTCAAGGCTTTCGTCGTCTTAAAAGACCAGACGCAAAAAAGCCCCGCGATGGCCGATGAGCTCATCAGCCACTGCCGCGAGCATCTGATCAAGTGGTCATGTCCTCGCGAGGTGGAGTTCCGCGACAGCCTGCCACTGACACGTGTGGGGAAAATTGCCTTCACAGTCCTGGAACAGGAAGAAATAGAAAAATTGAAAGCAGAGGGTAAATTCGCGGGCAGGAGCTGAAGCCGCCTGGAGTGCAATCATACCGGTATCGGGTCGTGCAGGGCCGGGCGGCTCGGCACGACCCGATACGCCGCAGTCGCTAAATCACAGTATCGGCCGGATGCCGCTCAAGGCGGTGACCGATTTTTCCGGTATCAGAAGAAAGCGTTCGCTGATGGCGACACCGATTTGGTCCATCCTGAGCGCATCATAGATGAGTTTTTGATTTTCCAGCGCAAAGTCGCCGTAGCCGGCGGAAAAGCGCCGTTCAAGCATCGTCTTCCCCTCGCGGCGAATCTGTCGGTTGATAAAGCCTGTGATCCAGTCGAGCGCCGCATCCGCCATTTCGCTGGCGGTCGCATCATAGACGACCGCCGCGGTCATCTCCTGGCGATTGGTTTTCTCACGGATCGCCTCCATGATGGCATTTCCTGCGGTCGCCCCCATGAGTATCGCCTCGCGGCTTGTACCCAGGAAGGTCGCGAGTTTTGCCGAGCTGAATGACAGGCCTCCCTCCAGGATGATGGTTTGTCCGTCGTTACCGGAAACGGCAAGGCGAAGATAAAGCCCTTTAAGTGCAATCAGTGAGCTGGCCTCTTCAATATGGCGGTCCGTTTCCTTTCGTGCGGCATCGCTTATCTGCGTGGCTTTTTTTCTGAAACCCAGGCGCTGGTAAATGGCGCCCATCGGCGGGGCGATGATGATCCTATCCAAAATTTTTACTGATTCGTACATGACGGCTCCGCGAAAAAGCCCTGATGAGTATCGCCGGCTGCGTCATCTGGTAAATGCGCCTCTGGCGGCGCCTCGCCGCATATTCGGCCGAAGCTGACACATGACCATCCGGCTGTTGCCTCCCTCAGGCAACCACTCCGTCCATGAGCGCGGGGATTACAGACTGAAGAGGCCCGGACAAAACCGCTCCTTATCGTCTTTGATATTATGCCTGAATGTTATTGTAGCGCCTCTTCCAGCGTTCCAGCTTTTTGAAGGCATCTTCTACAACGGCAAGCATGAAGTCCATATCGAGAGGTTTTTCGAAGTAGTCGTCAAAACCCGCCTCACGACACTCCTCAATTTCAAAAAGAGGGGCCCAGCCGGTGATTGCGAAAATGATCGACACTGGCTTTGTTACGCGAATCTGACGACAAAGATCAATGCCGTTCATGCCGAAGAGCTTCAAATCCAGAAAGATGACATCAATATTGTCTTGTTTGAGAATATCCAGCGCCCGGTTGCCGTCCTCGGCGGCAATGACTTCATAACCCTCTTTGCCGAAGACATCGGAGAATAGTTCCCGGGCCGAGGCCTCGTCGTCAACAATCAGTATTTTCCCTTTCAAAGCCGCAAACTCCTGTTCATGTTAACGGTTCAGGGCAGAAGCTTCCGGATGAGCGCCTCCCCCATTTCTTTTGTGCCTACAGTCCGCCCTCCCGCCGTTTGGATGTCGGAAGTCCTCAACCCCTCCTGCAATACTCCTGTCACCGCTCTTTCCACGGCAAGCGCCGCATCCGGTGCTCCCAGGGAGTGGCGCAGCATCATGGCCACAGACAAAATCATGGCCAGCGGGTTGGCGATACCTTTCCCGGCAATGTCCGGGGCGGATCCGTGAATCGGCTCGTACAGGGCACGGTCCCGGCCCAGGCTGGCCGACGGGAGCATGCCGATGGAGCCGGTGATCATGGCCGCCTCGTCGCTTAATATGTCGCCGAAGAGATTCGTAGTCACGATCACGTCAAATTGCGACGGGTTGCGGACAAGCTGCATCGCACAGTTGTCCACATACATGTGACCGAGCTCCACATCGGGATAATCCCTGCCAGCCTCGGTGACCACGTCGCGCCACAGCTCTGTCGTCTCCAGCACATTGGCCTTGTCCACCGACATGAGCTTTTTTCTCCGCGCACGCGCCAGCTCGAATGCCCTCACGGCTATCCGGTGAACTTCCCCCTCGGTGTAAACCATCGTGTTGACACCGGTGCGGCGGTTTTGCTCATCCCGCGTCACACCGCGGGGACGGCCGAAATATACATCGCCGGTCAGCTCCCGCACGATCATGATGTCAACGCCTTTGACCACTTCCTTTTTCAGCGGTGATGCATCAATCAATTCGTCAAAGACCACCACCGGCCGTAAATTAGCGAAAAGCCCCAGTTTTTCCCTTAGTCCCAAAAGGGCGCGCTCCGGTCGGACACTGTAGTCCAGCCCTTCCCATTTCGGGCCGCCGACCGCCCCCAGAAGCACCGCGTCACTGGCCAGTGCCAGCTTGAGGCTTTCCTCCGGCAGGGGGGTGCCGAAGGCATCGTAGGCGCTGCCGCCGATGAGCCCCTGCTCCCACTTAACATCAATATGGAAGTTATCGGCGATAACATCCAAAACCTTTAGGGCTTCGTTCATAATTTCCGGCCCCACTCCGTCTCCGGGAAAAACGGCAATCTGAAACTGTTTGTTGGTCATCTTATTCTCATTTCCGCGTCAGGTGCTTCATCAGGCCGCCGTCGGCGATAAGTTTTTCCATAAACGGAGGAATCGGGCTGATGGCGAAAGTCCTATCCGACCCCGATACGGTGATCAGGCCCTTGGCGCCGTCGATTTCAATTTCTCCTCCCTCGCCAACCGCATCCGCCAGTTCCTTCGACTCGAAAATCGGCAGTCCCATATTGAAAGAATTGCGATAAAAAATGCGCGCGAAGCTCTTCGCCACGACACAGGGGACACCCGCCGCCTTGATAGCGATGGGAGCGTGTTCACGCGATGAGCCGCAACCGAAATTTTCCCCTCCGACAATGATGTCGCCGGGCTTCATTTTACTCATAAATGCCGGATCAGCATCCTCCATGCAGTGTTTGGCCAGCTCGGCCGGGTCCGACGTGTTTAAATAGCGAGCCGGTATGATGGCGTCGGTATCGATGTTGTCTCCGAATTTCCAGACTTTCCCTTTAAAGATCATTTTGCATCCTCGTTTCTTATAATTCTTCGGGCGAACCCAGACGGCCCAGCACGGCGGACGCGGCAGCTACGGCGGGGCTTGCCAGATAAACCTCGCTTCGGGGATGCCCCATGCGTCCCACGAAGTTGCGGTTGGTCGTCGCCACCGCCCGTTCGCCATCGGCCAGAATACCAAGATGCCCCCCGAGGCAGGCGCCGCACGACGGCGGGCTGATAATCGCCTGGGCTTCCATGAAGATATCCAGAAGTCCTTCTTCCAGGGCCTGCCTGTATATCAAAGGTGTGGCCGGTACAACTATCAGCCGGACATGAGCCGCAGCTTTGCGGTTTTTGAGTATCCCTGCGGCCACGCGCAGGTCTTCAATGCGGCCATTAGTGCAAGAGCCGATAAGCGACTGATCGATCCTCACCCGACCGACATCACTGATGCCCCTGACATTGGAGGGCAGATGAGGAAAGGCGACCTGCGGCTCGAGTTTTGCCGCGTCGATTTCGATGACATCGGCATAAACCGCGTCCGGGTCGGAGGCGTAGAATTTGTAGGGCCTTTTTGCCCTGGGCTTGACATACTCTGCGGTAATCTCATCCGGTGGAAAAATACCGTTTTTGGCGCCGGCTTCGATGGCCATGTTCGCCATGGACAGGCGATCGGCCATGGGCAGGGCGCTGATTGTTTCACCGGTGAATTCCATCGCCTGATACAGGGCGCCGTCCACGCCGATGCGCCCTATAATATGCAAAATCAGGTCCTTGCCTGAGACCCATTTTTGCCGCTTCCCGAAGACAATAAATTTTATGGATGCAGGCACCTTGAACCACAGCTCGCCTTCGAGCATCGCGGCGGCCAGATCCGTACTGCCCACACCTGTGGCAAAAGCTCCCAGGGCTCCATAGGTGCAGGTGTGGCTGTCCGCGCCGATCACCAGATCTCCGGGCAGGACGATCCCTTTTTCCGGCAAAAGCGCATGTTCAACTCCCACCTGGCCCCCCTCGTAAAAATGCACCACTCCGTGTTCAACCGCAAATTCACGGACTGCTTTGCACTGCTGGGCGGAGCTGATGTCTTTGTTGGGAGTGAAATGATCAAGTACGAGAGCGATCTTTTCACGGTCAAAAACCTTTTTACCGCCGGCGGCACGAAATTCCCGGATGGCGATGGGCGCAGTGATATCATTCCCCAGCGCGATATCGACCCGGGCGTTGATCAGTTGTCCCGGGGCGATATCCTTGAGGTCCGTGTGAGCCATCAAAATTTTTTCGGTTATGGTATATCCCACTTTATGAACTCCTTTATGAGAAGAACTCTTTCCTGAACGGGAAAAAAGACTCGTCCCATTACCCTATTTTTCAGCTTAATTCAACTTTAACCTTCTTAACATTGCTCTTTAAGAACTCCAGGCGGTTGAGCGCATTGATATAGGCCTTGGCTGAGGCGACGATGACATCCGGGTGGGCGCCGCGCCCGATTACGGAGTGCCCGTTGTGCTTCAACTGCACCATCGTCTCACCCTGCGCGTCGGAGCCGCCGGTGATCGCATTGACTGCGTATTTCAAAAGCGGATAGTTGGTTTTGGTGATGTTGCGGATCGCCGCGAAGGTGGCATCCACCGGCCCGTTGCCGAAGCCTGTATCACGGATGATCTCCTTGCCGACACGCATCTCCATCGTGGCCGTGGGGATGGCCACATTGCCGCTCACCACGTTCAGGTACTGAAGATCGTATTTATCCTCGCCACGGTAAACCTCCTCGTAAACAATGGCATCCAGGTCCTCATCATAGATGTCCTTTTTAATGTCGGCAAGCGCCTTAACCTTTGCGGCCACCTCGGTGAGCTGCTTTTCCGTGAGCACATGTCCCATTCTTTTCAGATGGTGGGCGATGGCGGCGCGCCCGGAATGTTTACCCAGAACAATATGGGTATCCGAAATGCCGACGGATTTCGGCGTCATGATCTCGTAGGTGATCTTTTCCTTGATCAGCCCGTCCTGATGGATACCGGACTCATGCGCAAAGGCATTGGCGCCGACAATGGCTTTGTTGGGCTGTACGGGGATACCGGTGATCTGTGTGAGCAGGCGCGATGTTTTGTAGATCTGATTGGTCTTGATATTCGTGCGCAGACCGTAAAAGTCCTTGCGGGTAGCCAGCGCCATGACGATTTCTTCCATCGCCGTGTTGCCGGCGCGCTCACCGATACCGTTTATTGTGCACTCAATCTGCCGGGCGCCACTGCGGATCGCCGCCAGTGAATTGGCCACCGCCAGCCCCAGGTCGTTGTGGCAATGGACGGAGATAATTGTATCACCCATATTTTTGACATTGTCGAAAATATAGGCGATGAGGTTACCGAACTCCTCGGGAATTGCATAGCCGACCGTATCCGGAATATTGACGGTCAAAGCACCCGCATCGATAACGGCGGAAATCATTTCCACCAGATAGTCCTTGTCCGAACGGGTGGCGTCCATCGGCGAGAACTCCACATCGGGTGTGTAGGAACTGGCGAGCCTGACTGCCGCGACCGCCTCTTTGAGCACCTGGGCGCGGCTTTTTTTTAGCTGATATTTCAGGTGAATATCAGAGGAAGAAATAAAAGTATGGAGCCGGGGCCGCGCCGCATGCTTGATGGCCTGCCAGGCGCGGTCGATATCGGGTTTGTTGGCGCGGGCCAGGCCTGCGACCTGCGATTTTTTGATGACCCGTGCGATCTGGCGAACCGCGTCAAAGTCACCGTCGGAAGCTATCGGAAAACCCGCCTCGATAATATCCACGCCCAGCTTTTCGAGTTGCCTGGCCAGCAGCAGTTTTTCCTCCGTGTTCATGCTGTTGCCCGGTGACTGCTCTCCGTCGCGTAGCGACGTGTCAAAAATGTAGACGTGATTTTTATCCCTTTTCATAAATGGTCTCCTTTCCTACCAAGCGATATTCTAAATTGTTTTTAAAAATAAAAAGGCTGCGGGTTTTTCCGTCCGCAGCCTTTTTCGGTAACTGGTCAGTTGATGAGTTCAGAGGCGACCTGAAAGCGGCGGGCGGGCGGCCATAAGTAACAGGCACAGAAGGGCCAGGCCCAAAAGCAGGGTAAGGAGCGCGCATGCCATCGTCGTTGTTTTTGTTGTTCTGAACATTTCTTTTGTCCTTCTTAAAACACTCTTCAAAGGTGTCGGGACTTTTAATGCAAAACTTAAATATTGTCAAAAGGTTTTTTTGCTGTCATGCTGCACGTCAGTGGTGAAAATCGTCCGTCATTATTGATTTGAGAGCAAAATCAGTGTAGATTGCCGAAACGGTAAGCAGGCAAGGGGGCAGCCACGTGAAGGAAGATGGTTTCCTGCCGGAAATTTTCTTCGCGAGGGGTCATACCAGATTCAGTTAAGCATGAGGGGGAGGGAGTGTCATGATAAAACCGCAAGTACGTGCCTTTTTATTGTTTATTTTGGTTATCTGTTTCGGTGTACTGATTTTCGGCGGCCATATTATCAACCGGGAAAAACCGCCGATACCGGACCAAATCCAGAATCAACAGGGCCAGGTCGTTCTCACGGGGAAGGAGATCATCGACGGACAGAATTACTACTACAGCAGGGGCGGCCAGCATATCGGCAGCATCTGGGGACACGGCTCCTATCTGGCACCCGACTGGTCGGCAGATTACCTCCACCGGCTCGGCCTCTATACTGCCGCCAGGCATCTGGGGCTGGAAGCCGAAAAAGCGAGCTCCTTCACACAAAAAGACTTCGAAGCGCTCGACCCCGTCACGCAGGCCCGGCTTAACGTATTGGTCATCGGGGAAATAAAGGCCAATCACTATGACGCCAAGTCCGGCGTTTTGTCTCTGACTCCCTTCCAGGCGGAGGCATTTGAATATTTGACGACCCACTACACAGAGCTTTTCAAAAACGGCAATGAGGATATGGGCCTGCAGGCGGGAATCGCCCGTGATGAAAAGGACGGGCGCCTGATCTCCGGCTTCTTTTTGTGGCTCGCCTGGGCGGCGGGCACCAACCGGCCGGGCCAGGAAATTACCTACACACTCAACTGGCCCTACGACCCCCTGGTGGGAAACAAGGCGGTTCCCGAGGCCATTATCTGGTCGATTGTCAGCGTGATCCTTTTAATTCTCGCACTGGGGCTGGTGCTGTATTTTTATAACCGTTACATGAAGGAGGATGACTATCAAGCCAGACCTGTGCCGCTTGCCGAACCGGCACCGACAGCGAGCCAGAAGGCCATCGTGATTTATTTCCTGGTGGCCATCGTCCTGTTTTTACTGCAAATCGGCACAGGCGCGCTCACCGCCCATTTCACCGTGGAAGGCACGAAGTTTTTCGGCTTTCCGATCGGCGATTATCTGCCCTACGCCGCCATGCGCACCTGGCATCTGCAGCTGGCCATCTTCTGGATCGCCACCTGCTTTCTGGCCACGGGATTGTTTATCGGGCCGTATGTGGGCAAAGAACCGGCCGCGCAGGGGAAGCTGGTGGTAACACTGTTTGTGGCGGTGGTCATTGTGGTCGTCGGCACGCTGGCGGGAACCCTACTTTCCACACACGGTTTCTTCGGCGGAGATGGATTTTATCTGGGACACCAGGGGTATGAATATATCGAGCTGGGGCGTGTCTGGCAGATTCTCCTGATCATCGGCATGATCATCTGGCTGTTTCTGGTGTTTCGCGCCATATTGCCGGCGCTGAAGAACGAAAAGGATAAAATGGGTCTTACACATCTCCTCCTTTACAGCTCCGTTGCCATTCCCCTGTTTTACATGGCCGGCCTGCTCTACGGTAAAGGCAGCCATTTGTCGGACGCTGAATACTGGCGCTGGTGGGTGGTTCATCTGTGGGTGGAAGGATTTTTTGAGGTCTTCGCCACCGTCGTGATGGCCTTCGTCCTGACACGCATCGGTGCGGTGAGCGTCCGGTTTGCCAACACCAGTGTGTTCATGATCATCTTCCTGTACCTGGGAAGCGGGGTCATCGGCACCTTCCATCACCTGTACTGGAGCGGCACCACCATGCCCATCATGGTTTTGGGCGGTGTCTTCTCGGCGCTGGAGGTGGTGCCTCTGTCGCTTCTGGGACTGGAGGCGGCCATGAACATGAAGACCGTGAGCGATGCCGGGCCGTCCTACGAATACAGATGGCCCCTGT
>Ga0255344_1006552_pt1 | contig 10497 bp, 5 predicted proteins | sample wastewater_treat_5_FD_192414 | JGI IMG/M metagenome (GOLD analysis project Ga0255344, IMG submission 192414) | Wastewater microbial communities from Lulu Island WWTP, Vancouver, Canada - plant18 | ecosystem: Engineered > WWTP > Wastewater > Unclassified | place: Canada: Vancouver, British...
TTTTGGCGATCTGTTGCGGCGCATGCGCTGGCCTTATAAAACCTTCGTTGCCGGACGCATCTTTTTTTACACCTCTTAGCCTTGACGGTCCTTATGACGCGGACATTCCGCCTGAATACGTGAGCCGGTTGAAAGCCGCCAATTCAGCTGGCCATACATTTCTTCCTTACGCCTTTCTCGGTATCGCCGCTTATTTTGAGGAGCTCGGGGACGAGGAGCGCTGTGTTCATTTCCATGAACGCGCCATCGCCCAATTCAGGCAAAACGGCAATACGACAGGCCAGGCAGTGGTTGAGGCCCGTAAAATAGCTGCTTTAATGAAATTCGGTGAAACAAAGCGGGCATCGGCGCTTACGGATGAGCTGGAAAACAAAGGGGCGGGTTACCTGCCGGAAGCCTTCATTGTGTACAACCGGGCTGGCCTTCGTCTTCAAAACGGTGATTACGTCAGAGCCGGCCTGCACTTCAGGCAGACACTGGCCTTGTGTGCGGACGAGCCGGATGACCCTGAGTGGCTGATGCTTAAGAGGGATGCTCTTTACGGCCTGGGCCTGGCCCGCCTTGCGGGCGGCTACTTCACTCAAGTAGCCGGGAAGCTTTTGGCCGGCGATTCAGATGAACAGCTCAATCAGAAGATCCGCGACGATGTTCCCGAAACTCTGTCCGTCTGGGAGCAGGCGCTTGCGGCAAACGAAAAAATCAAACAAACCAGGGCCTATCGTTTTTTCCCCGAGGCGGCGCCGGCGTGGCTGGAGTGTGACCTGTTGAATTATCTGGGGTTGTCTTCGGGGATCGCCGGACGGACACATGAGGCGCTTTCTCATCTGGAGGCGGCCGCACGCGCTGCCCGCGCTGCCGGTTATGTTCTGGGGGAAGCGGACAGTATGCTCTTTTTGTGTCATGTCCATCTTTTGAACAAAAATGAGCGTGTCGCGTCACGGCGGGCATTGCAGACTCTGTCCGAAACTGCCCGTCGCCTGCGGCTTGTTTCCTACAGCGTATGGGCACAGCTTTTGGGCGCGCACTATGCCCGAGAGGAAAAAGACACGCAGCAGGCGCTTGGCGAAATATCGCAGGCCCTGGCTCTCATGGAGGAGAGCTCCCCCTGGTATCCATCACGGGCGGGCGTGAGGGGGGGGTGTTTTTTTGATCTGCAGGCTCTTTACGAAGCGGTAGTTAAGATGCAGCTTGCCGAAGGCGAAGAGGCACGGGCATTTCACACGGCCGAGCGCTCAAAGGCATCCCTGATGAAGAGCCGTCTGGCGCACGAGCTGTCATTGATGGATTTCCCCTATGATCAGGATGCCGGGGCGCTAAAGCTTTGTCAGGCTCAACTGTCACAGGAATATACAAAACTGCTCATGCCCGGCCCGCCCGGCGCTGTCGCCCGGATATTGCAAAACATCGAGCTCTCCGAAAGCAGCCGGGTCTTATTGATGGAGCGCCTCAAAAACAGCACAAGCCCCCTGGGGAAAGTATATTCACTTTCAGTCCCTGAACCGGATGAACTTAAGCGGCTCCTGGAGAGCAATAAAACAGTCTTTTCCTATTTCACGGGCAGACTTGGTTTGTATGTGTGGGTGGTAAGCGGTAAAAAGATGCGCTTCAAGGAACTCCCCATGACGAAACAGGAGGTCAATCGATTGACCGATGCCTATCGCGGAGCCCTAATGTCCGGGGACAGGGCTGCAGCGGATGAGCTGGCCCAAAAGGCATATGATGCTTTTTTAAAGCCGGTGATTCATTTTGTGGACGGGGACTCAATAGGTTTGAGCCTGCACGGGCCTCTTTGCCGCGTTCCTTTCGCATCTCTGCGCTACGCCGGGTCTTACCTGGTAGATGGTTTTACAATTTTTTATCTGCCGCACGCGGGAATGGTCAAACCTTCCCCGCGGCCTGCCGATGCCGTGCATCTGAAGCAGACATTGATTATTTCCGATCCCCGCTGCGCGGATCCTTCCCGGCCTGCTCCGTATAATGCCAAAGAGCTCGCAGCCGTAAAAAAAATATTTCCCAAATACGATGAATTGCATTTTACGGAGCTTCCCACCGGACGGAAGCCATCCGGTGTCTATGACGTACTCCACTGGTCTTTGTACGACTGTCCGGGAGGCGATGCCCTCGACGACTCATACGCGCCGGGCCAGTCGGCAAAGCGAAGGGATTCCTGCCCGCGAGCGGAGGATTTATTTGAGCCTTCACTGTCCGCGAAAACGGCTTTTTTGAGTTCCTGCCGGCCGGCGCGGTCGTCTTCCGGAAAAAGCGGACTCTCCGCATTGACGGGAGTCTGGCTATATGCCATAAGTCCTTTTGTGGTGACTCAACTGTGGGAGGTGCCGGACACAACCAGAGGTGTTTTTATAAAATTATATTATGAGAGCCTGAAGAAAAGCGGTGATACTGTATATTCATTAACAGTGGCGCAAAATGAGATGATTCAGGCCGGCTATGGGCCGTCCGACTGGGCGGCATTTGTGGTTTCCGGCAGATACTGAACCGTCCGGCGCATCCCCTGATTAAAGGTGCCGGATGGCAGCTACCGTCAAGGAGGTTAAAGGTGCAGCAGGACGAAATTATCAATTTGCTTGACGCCATCGAAGATAAGATGATGGGTGCGGACACGCTTGGTTTTTCTCCCGATGTATTGGCCGTTTTAGATGATATGGAGGCAGGCAACAATGAAATTGAGATGCTGAAATTCCGTATCGCACCGGAAATTCTTGTAAAAATATTCAACATTGCCAATTCAGCCTATTATGGAGCTCTAAAGAAAGGAAATATTCACACATTTTACGAGTTAGTCACCAGGCTGGGCATGAGCCATACCAAGGCGCTGATCATTATTCTTGCGCAGCAGAAACTCGCCCGTGGCGACGAAAAGGTAGAGGCAGTCTTCGCCGGCAGCTTTGCCGCCTCGGTGGTAGGGAAGCTGCTTGCGCTGCAGATGGGTGTCCGGGAAGACGCAGCCAAGAGAGTCGAGCTGGGGGGATTATTTTCCGAGATCGGCAAAATGATCATGATCGTTTACAAAAAGCTCCATGCCGCCGATGACGAAAGAATTGATGATGTCTTTGTTGAAAAATACTTCCCCTACCTGACAGAAAGGATCATTGATGTCTTCGCCCTGCCCGATTACCTGAAGGCAATGGTCTTTCAGGAGGGACTGGGCGTGGAGGCGGGGCATATCACGCTATCGGGCATTACCCGTCTGGCAATAAGTTTTGTACGGGAAAGTTTCCGAAAACACCACAACCGCCTGCTTGTCGAACCACTCGCCCTTCCCCTGGAATCTGACCAATTGATGTCTTTGGAACATATTATAGCAGAGCAGTTCAATGCCGTCGGGCTGGGCATGTATCTGATTGTTGACAGGGGTAAAAAAAGGCTGTTGCCCGTGCGCGAGCGAGTGAAGGCGTAAAAGAAGCGAAAGGTCGCAGGGAAACGTTGGCCGGACGCCCGGGGCCGGGGCTGTGCGGCAGGTGAAACATCAATACTTGTATTCAGGAGAGGTCATGCACGACAAGTCATCCGCAAACAAGCCGCCATCATCTGATTTTTATTTTATGGAAAGCGAGGAAGAGGCCATCCGCCTGGATATCAAGACGGATCCGGACGCGGTGCGCGATCAGGCGCGCTGGTGCGGGTTGGCGCCGGGCATGCGTGTGCTGGATGCCGGCTGCGGCGCGGGGATAACCACTTCCATTCTAGCCGGCATGGTGCAGCCTGGCGGAAGCGTCCTGGGGCTTGATTATTCCTCCGAGAGGGTTGAGTACGCCAAAACCCACTACAGCCACATCCGGGGAGTTTCTTTTGAACTGCATGATTTGAGAAATCCGTTGAATGAGCAGGGCAGGTTCGACCTGATCTGGATACGCTTCGTTTTAGAGTATCATCGCGTGGGCGCTACAGATATTGTCAGGAATCTCATCGATGCGCTCAAGCCCGGCGGCTGCCTGTGCCTCTTGGATCTGGACTACAACTGCCTGATCCACTACGAGCTGCCGCCCGCCACGATGGAGATGCTAAGACGAATCATGGAGGCGGTTGACGAGCGCTTTAATTTTGACACTTTCATCGGGCGAAAATTATATTCTTTTCTCTATGATGCGGGAATGCAGGACATCAGCGTCGGCCTGAGAGCACACAACCTGTTTTACGGCGAGATGAATGAAAGCAGCAAGTTCAACCTGACCAAAAAAATAGAGACAGCCGGCTGGGCGGTCGATGACCTCATCAGCGCCTCTTATCGGGGGGGCTATCGCGGGCTCTACGATGATTTTATAAAATACATAAACGATCCACGGCGCTTCAGCTACACCCCGCTAATCATGTGCAGGGGTTTCAAGCCCGCCGGCGGTTAAACAGTCTGTTTGTCGAGGATCCGGCGGATGTTAAAAAGCAGGTCTTCGGGGCGGTAGGGTTTGTGAATGAAACCGGCGGCGCCTGCCTGTGCCAGCTCTTCCGCCTGGGTAGCGCTCATATAGCCGCTGGTCATCAGCACCTTTACCTCCGGATTGATTTCGTGAAGCTCCTGCAGGCATTTTCTGCCGCCACCGCCGGGCATGATCAGGTCAAGCACAACCAGTTCAAATTCGTCTTTTTGTCCGGCGTAAATCTCGATCGCCTCTTCACCGCTTTGTGCCGTCTCCACACTATAGCCGAACAGCGAGATCATTTCTTTGACAGTTTCCAGAATGCTTTTTTCGTCGTCAACCAATAGAAGCTTTTCCGTCCCGCGAGCAATCTTTCCCAGCGCCGCCGGCTCTTCCATTACCCCAAAAGAAACGTTCGAGGCGGGCAATATAATGCGGAAAGTCGTCCCGCGGCCCGGCGTGCTTGCGCAGTCGATGAAACCCTGATGGTTTTTTACGATGCCCTGCACGACTGAAAGCCCCAGTCCGGTGCCTGCGCCCGGCTCCTTGGTCGTGAAAAAAGGATCGAAAATCTGCTCGATCAGGGCCTGCTCCATCCCGTGTCCCGTGTCGCTTATGGACAATTGCACATAGCGTCCGGGAGGAACATGGCAGTTGCCGACAGGTGTTGTTGTGCTGAGGATCAGGTTGTCTGTCCTGATGCTGATCAGGCCCATATCACCGATGGCATCGCGCGCGTTGATGATCAAATTCATGATGATCTGGCCGATTTGGGCCGCCTCCGCCTCGATGAGGAAAATACCTTCGGTAAGTTCCGTCTTGATTTCAATCATCTTGGGTATGGATTTGGTAAGCAGCGAGTGAATGCTTTTGATCTCGTGATTAATGTTGACTGTTTTGGACTCAGGTTCGGCTTTTTTGCCGAACATAAGCAGCTGGCGAACCAGCTCGCGCGCGCGTGTGATCAGGTCGGCGATATTTTTAAGATAGGGGAGATCCGCTTCGTTGCCGAGCCTGCCGGCCAGCATCAGCTGGTTATAGCCCATGATGGCCTGAATAATATTGTTGAAATCGTGGGCGATGCCGCCGGTCAGGGTTCCGATCGCCTCCATTTTTGAGGCATGCAGAAGCTGTGCCTCAATGGCGCGCAGCGTGGAGATGTCCTTGATTGTCCCCACCACGCCGATCACCACTCCATCAGCGTCAAAATCAGGTGCGGCGCTAAGCACAATCTGGCGCACCGTGCCCCGTGCACCGGTGATGGTAAAGTAGCGGTCGCGGATTCTAAGCTTGTTGACAATTACATCTTCGATAGTTTCGGCAAATGATTCCTGGTCTGCCGGACCGAGGAAGTCGCTCAGGCGCTTGCCCTCGAGCATTGATTTGTCATGCCCCAGAATCTCCATCCAGGCCTGGTTAACATATCTGATGCGGCCCTGGTCATCGAGCCGGTAAATGATGTCCGGTGCGTTATCGCTCAAGTTACGGAACCTTTCCTCGCTTTGGGCGATCTCTTTGTGTACCCGGGCGTTATTGAGGCTGATGCCTATTTGCCGGGCGATGCCAATGAGCAGGCTGATCTCGCTTTGCGTTGTCTTTGTTTTGGCATGTGTGACGTCGACGGCCAGCACTCCTTCGGATTTTCCTTTAAATACAATGGGCACACAGATGAAGGAACGTATGCCCAGATCCCTGATCAGCCTGGAGCTTCTTTTGGACAGGTTGGCTTCTATCTCATCGGCCACATCAACGAAAAAAGGCTTTTGATTAATAAACGCCTGATAAAAATAGCCCCTCGATGCGGGGTTGGTAAGACTGAATTCCAGATTTTTCGAAAGAGCCGCCTCTTCGCTGGTGAAGCCGTGGCCTGCGCAAAACACGAGTTTCGTTCTGTCGGGATTGGCCAGCATCACCAGGCTTCGTTCGAACATCAGCCTTTTGTGCAGTGCCTCCGTAATGAAATCCAGAAGCTCGTTTTGATCCAGAATGCTGGATATCGCTTCTCCTATTTCACGGACCAGTTCTGATTCATTGTGCCGGAAATTGATTTGATTGACTACTTCATCGGAAGTTATTCCCTGCTGCCTGAGATTTGCAGCCATTTCTTTGCCGCGCAAAAAGGAGCCGAACAGCAAAACCCCCAAAGAACCGCACAAGATTATCAAAGTGGCGATGAGCCATTCATGGACGGGCATCAGGGCATACAGGCCAAGTGACAGGGGGATGAGCGCCAAAATGGCGTAAGAGCCTATTCTTTTCCACAAAAGCGACTCGGGCATGGTCCAGCTGATCAGATAGCGGCACTGCGGGTCGCCGCGGTGGATACATTCCGGATGTTCCACCCGGGCGAATTTTCCCGTAAAAATCCGGGCGATAGCTTCAAACAAGCCGATCCGGTTGTTGCACTGAAACGGTTCTTCCTTCACGCCCGGGTTGGGCGTCGCCAGCAGCTCGATTTTGTTTTCCTTGAGATTGCGGCTCCGGATGGAAGTGTGGCGGCTCTGGTTCATGGCGATTTTTTCCACCGCCCAGTAGGCCATTGCCGGTGAAAGAAATCCCGCCATCGACTGATGCAGTATTTTGGAAATGGCGGATTGGGGAGAGGAGATATATCTTCCCACCTCTCTGGCCAGATCAGGATTGCCGGTCTGGCGCCTCATGTATTCGTGGAATCGGTTGACCTGTGATTGTGTCAGCCAGTGGCCGCGGTCGGCGATTTCATAACTGGCGATGCCTGCGTATTCCAGCAGCTCGGTCGTATCCAGGTCGGGATAATAGTTGTTTAAGTATTCCAGATAGGACTTGGCGATCAGGCTGTTATACAGACGCTCTTCGGTCATTGTTTTGGCGGTTCCTCATACCTGATTCGGAATTTGCGCCTCATGTAATCCGTGAATAATTCGCTGTAGGGGTCGCCCGTCATGATCCATAGCTGGTATTTTTTGTCCGGCTCAATGCCGGCGCGGGCCAGACAGTCGGCCGGATAGACAAGGACGGGGACCTGGCGGACCGGATACACGCCGCTCAGGGCGCGCAGCGCTGCCTCGAGCGTAGCCCGTGTCAGGTTGCTTTCATCAATAACGAAAATCTGGATGCCGTTTAACAGATCCGAGAGGTTCAGACCGAGGTCCGATTGGTTGACAATAAAAAAGGCCAGGTGTTTATCGTTTTGGCACAGACAATATGTCCGGCAGCCTCTTTTAAAGCCGCGGCTTTGGAATTTATCTTCCAGCGGTTTCATGTCCAGATCAGGTCGGAACGCTTCAAAAAGCAGTCCGCCGGATGACTTCTCATAGAAGTCTCTGAAGACCTTGAAATCGTCAGGCAGGCACTCGCGCAGGGTGAAACCCTCCGGCAGGGGAGGACCCGGGGAAGTTCTGTCAAAGTGCAGGTAGGAAAATAAATCAAGCGAACTGCCCGAGGGATTGCCGAGCTCGCGGGCGAAGCCGCCGAAGATGCGGTCCACAAGCTTATTGTCCGGGCGGTAATAAGTCATGATGTATTTCATGCCGAAAGAGGCGAAGCGGTGACAGCCGTTGAGAAAATGCATGATCTGGCGAAGTACCAGCATTCCCGGAACCTTGGCCTCGAGCGGCCTTGCCGAAAAGTGATGGATGACCCACGATCTCGGGTAGGCATGCACCATGGCAATGTGGCCGTATATTTTTCCGTTTTTTTGATAGGTGAAATGCCGGGCGATCTCGGGGCTGTCGCGATACAACTTGCGATAGGTTTCCTCAAACGATTCCCGGTTGGGATACAGATGCTGATATTTTTCTCCGTAGATAAAACCTGTGTCGAAGAAAAATTCCCACAGGGCGTCCATGTCCACCGCCGTGGAGACATGGGCGCCGGCATCGAGGTGCATGCCGACCAGATGATTAAGGTGCGTGTAGGAGGGCACATCTATGTCTGTGATGGCCACGCCGTTTTGCATCATGCTGTTTTCGGAGTCTTCCGATTGATAGACCACCTGGGCCGAGCATTTCATTTTGACGATGCCCGCGTAATCGATCGTGACCTCGGGAATGACCATGCCGGTCATCAGGGTCTGTTCGGCAAACGGCTCTCTTATGGAGAAACCGGATGTGGAAATGTCATAGACGTCCCTGGAGACAAACTGTCCCGTGAGAGGATGCCGGAAAGTTATTAAAAACGAGGGAGTGATGTGCCGCCGGGGATTTCTGGTCGGCCGCTGGGGATAGAGATGCAATTTTTGCCCGGTCGGTTTGTACACTACTTTCGGTGTCGAGGAATTAAGCTCGTCGCGTATCACCCGGCAGTTTCCGGAAAACAGACGGACATTGCCGCATGAAAGATCGATGCGGACGTTTTCGGCAAGGTGCGCCTGTTTTTCAGGGTGGTTGTCCGCCAGCCGGACCGCCATCGCGGCGGGTGAAAAATCGATCAAAGCGCCCCTGTGTTTGGTGTCGTTGTAAAAGATATCGCAGGTGATGTCGTGGCAGGTGCCCCGCCTTATTCTGCGGAACGTTTTGACCAGGCACTCCTCGGGCAGTTGCGCCGTGAGGTCATGGCCGTTGAGTGAGGCGGACTCAAGCAGGGCAACATAGGACTGAAGACCATCATCGATAAGTAGAACCAGGGGGCCATCGGCGGCGAGAATGGAGGCGTTATTTTCAGGAAGCAGCCGGCATGCCAGCTGTGTGCCGACACACGGTTGCGGGCGGGCCTGAATCAGTATGTTGTCATCGCCTTGAGCGTGGCGGAAAATGATTGAGACCAGACCGCCGGTGAAGTTAAGGTAGTTGAGTTTGTTGATGAGCTTGTCACGTGAGAGGTGTTTTTCTGTGCCGTCCTCCGTCATGAGATTTCCGTTTTGGAAAAACAAGTGAGCGACGGAAGAAGCCTCGTTGTTAAATGGTTCTTTTGTGGAAATATAGTGTTCTTTCATCAAGCCATTCCCTCCTCATCCTAATCCATTAATGATGCGGCTCACTGCGGGGCTTATTAAGACTTGCGTCAACACGGGGCTTTTATAACTGGCAAGCGAGTAAAATGTCAATGTTAAAATGCTCAGCGGAAAAATTGCTCTTGTGGTTTGAGGTAGATTTTGACAAGATGACAAACAAGAAATACAGACGCCGCCACGGAGAGAGCATATGCGTAAAACAAAGACCATAGTTTTTGCAGCTTATTGTGCCTTGATCATGATCGTCATTGCCTGCTCGCCATACGAACGACGTGTGGTCCCCTTTCAGGCACCGCAGGCAAGCCCCAACGCGATCCACATTGACGGGGCGGTGATCGCCGCCCGCAGCTATGTGAAGGCCGGCGAGGCCGAAGAAGCCTTCGGCTTCGACATCCGGGGGGCGGGCATCCTGCCGGTGCAGGTTGTTTTTGACAACAAAAGCGAACATTCCCTGATGATCATTGCCGAGCAGACCTTTCTCGTCGATGACGACAGTTATGTGTGGCCGATACTGGAACAAAACATGGCCTATGAGCGACTGGCAAAACATACAGAACTGGGCAGAGTCGTCCCCGAAGGGGCCAAACGAAGCCTTCTGTTCGGTGCCGCAGGCGCCATGATCGGTGCGGCCATCGGCATTGTCACCGGTACGAACGTCGCCGCCGCCGCAGGCAAGGGAGCGGCGGTCGGTGCGGTGGCGGGTGCGGTTTCAGGCGGTGCACAGGCGGCGATAGACCCCTCTGAAGTACAGTCAAAAATCAGAGAGGATCTGCGTACACGCGCCTTGCAATACCGGGCGGTCCGGCCCGGCGAACTGGCGCACGGTTTCATTTTTTATCCGGGCGAGGCGCGTTCCGCCAAAGTGCTGCGTCTGCAGATTAAGCAGGTGGAGACGGGAAAGGTCTCTACCTACAATATGAAATTAAAATAGCCGGGACGGACACCGTCCATAGCGGCGAATGCCTCCAGTATAGTTTAGGCGCAATACAGGTCGTGATTGGATGACGAGGTGAAAGAACTCTTTGTAGCCGTAAGCGGTGTGATATTTTTTCTGGTCGGCATGATCCGTCTCTCCTCGGCCGTTCAGGGCAGGGCGGCCGCAAGAATCAAGGAGCTTGCCCGCTATGCGGTGGACAGGCCGCTCTACGGGTTGATTACCGGCATTGTAGCTGCCGTTGCCTTTCAGAGCTCATC
>Ga0255344_1006567_pt1 | contig 10476 bp, 9 predicted proteins | sample wastewater_treat_5_FD_192414 | JGI IMG/M metagenome (GOLD analysis project Ga0255344, IMG submission 192414) | Wastewater microbial communities from Lulu Island WWTP, Vancouver, Canada - plant18 | ecosystem: Engineered > WWTP > Wastewater > Unclassified | place: Canada: Vancouver, British...
TACAGGACCGGTCATTATTCAGGCGGCTGTTCCGGTTCTTCCCGGCGATACGGCGGAGGTTCTGGCTGCCCGTATACTCAAAGAAGAGCATAAGGTTTATCCTCAGGCCATCCGTTATTTCGCTGAAGGCCGTATCGTGAAAAAAGGCCGCCTTGTAGAAATCAAGGGCATCAGGAACCAGGATCAGCCGGCGTTGCATAACCCGCCGCTTGACGATTAGAAATCCGCCCCGTGACCAATTGAGGCAAATATTTTCCATGTATGATGTGATTGTCATCGGTGATGATCTTTCCTCTCATGTCGCCGCCGCGACTGCCTGCCGGCACGGCCTGAAAACACTTCTCATTGCAGAGACCGGAACGGGCGGGCTCAAGGTGCTGGACGATTTTGTCTTCAACATCGACCCCGTTCCGGCGACCGGACTGGGTGCTGATCAGCCTGCAGGCAAAATTCTGACAGAGCTGGGTATCCCGCTTCCCGAGGGCTGTTCGGAGCCGCTCAATCCGGCCTATCAGATAATCTTACCGAATCACCGCCTCGATTTTTTCAGTGAGCCCTCCGGGTTGGCCGGGGAAATGGTACGGGAGTTTCCGCACCTGAAAGATGCAATTATAGAATATTTAAGCGCTGCAAACGAAGCGGCGGACATTTTTACCGACTGGTTGGACAAACACCCGCAGCTGGAGCCGCGGACGATTAAAGAATATATTTCGTACCTGAAAATGTTTCCACGTATCCTTCGTTTCAAATTCGCTGCCGCAAAATTTGACGGCATTTTGTCACGGGACAGATCACTGGATAAAGTATGGGAAGCCCAGCAGGCCCTTTTGTGCACAAACCACCATGATTTATTTTCGTTTTCTTCAGCTTTCCAACATTGTGCATCCAGACGGGGCGTGTTTCAATTTCCCGAAGGAAAGCAGTATCTCTTCAACGCCCTTATTAAAAAGATAGAAGAAAATAAAGGTCTTTATTTGGGCACTCATCGGATAATTTCTCTTTCGGTGCAAAAAATGATCGATATGGAAATCAGGCACAAAGATGGCTCTTTGTCCAAAGTAACCGGTAAAAATCTGATCATCAGCACCAAAGCAAAAAGCCTGGCGTTCATCAGAGATGGCCAAAGACCTCTGGTTGCTTCCGACCGGTTTCGTCCGGTAAGGATCATGCGTCACCCCTTCACTGTTTTTTTGGGTGTGGCCTCAAAGTGTCTGCCCCAGGAACTGGCACGGCATGCCGCTGTTGTCTCCGACATTGATAAAGATCTTTACGAGGAAAACCTGATTATTCTGGAAACCGGCCTGCCGTCCCATGGAGGAGATCCCGTAAACGCGGAAACTTCGTTGTCGGCTACGGTTTACCTGGAGAACAACGAAGATAAATGGACGCCGGATGCCCTGCGCCGCGAAGGAAGCTCAATTCCTGAGAGGCTGGAGTGGTTTTTACCTTTTCTCCGAAACAACATCAAATGGTTTGATCTTGATAAATCGATAGAAATATCCTTGGAACGAAGGCAAGTCGTGACACCGGTATATAATATCCGAAACTCTTTTTTCACTTCATTTTCCGCAAAAAGCACAAAAACGAGACTCCCTAATGTTTTTCTGACCGGTGCCTCACTGCTGGCCGACGCAGGCTTCGATGCGGAAATAATTTCGGGGAAAAATAGTGCACAAAATATTTTACAAATGAGGAATTAAGTTCATGACGACCGATTTTAGAATTACCAGCCTTGGCCCCTGCCTGATTAATTCACCTCTTGGAATATCCGGATTCGTCTCTGATGATCACCGGATTTTATTCAATACCCGGATTGAAAATTATGCTGACAGACAAGATGACACCAAGACTCCCTTGTCGCTGGAATGTGCCGGGCCGCGCAAAAAAATATTTTTTGACCCTGCCGAAACAAAAGCGGCGATTGTTACCTGCGGCGGACTTTGCCCCGGCATCAACGATGTCATCCGCTCTTTAACCATGACACTGTTTTACCGCTATGGTGTCAGGCAAATTTTGGGAATCAAATACGGCCTGAGGGGACTAAACCCAGCCCTTGGTCATCAACCGGTAGCCCTCACTCCTGATTTTGTCAAAGATATCACGCATATCGGAGGGAGCATCCTTTCCTCTTCACGTGGACCGCAAGATTGTGACGTAATGGTTGATTATTTAGCGCACCTGAAGGTGAACATTCTTTTTTGTATCGGCGGCGACGGCACAATGAGAGCGGCCGAAAAGATTACACAGACAATAACCGCCAAAGGCTTGTCTATCGCGGTTATCGGTATCCCCAAAACAATCGACAATGACCTTAGCCTCATTGAAAAATCATTTGGGTTTGATACGGCAATCGAAAGAACGGTGGAAGCGGTGCGCTGTGCTCATGTGGAAGCCAAGGGCGCTCATCATGGGATCGGTCTGGTGAAGATCATGGGGCGGGAATCAGGGTACATTACGGCCACTGCGGCGCTGGCGCAGGGAGATGCTAATTTTGTTCTCGTTCCGGAGGTGCCTTTTGACCTCGACGGGGAAAAAGGCTTCCTGAAAACACTGAAAAGGCGGATGGAAGCCAGACAACATGCGGTGATTTTGGTCGCCGAAGGTGCGGGACAGGAGTTGATGAAGAATGGCCCCGCACAAAGCCAAACCGACGCATCCGGAAATATCCGTCTGAACGATATCGGTCTGTTTTTAAAACAAGCCATCGAAGAGTATTTCCACAGAGAAAATTTTGAAATAAATTTGAAATATATTGAGCCGAGTTACCTGATCCGTTCCGTGCCGGCCAACGCCTCTGACAGTATTTACTGCAGTTCTCTGGGGCAGTATTCCGTACATGCGGCAATGGCGGGAAAGACCGGCCTGCTGGTCGCCCTGCGCAAAGACGAATATGTTCATTTACCTCTGACCGCCGTCATTTCCGGACGGCAACTCGACCCCGGAGGTAATGTCTGGCTCAGGGTACTGGAAGCAACCGGGCAGCCGGCAAAAATGAAGGCCTGAAGAGTCGCGCTCTTGCGACGTGGGTCCTGAGCGGCAGGAATATTTTTCCCCTGCAGAAAAGCCTTGCATAATCACGCCTTATAGTTTAAGAACGTCGCACATTTTGGGGAGGATTTTAATTATGTCTCGTGTTTGTGAAGTATGTGGAAAAAAACCGTCGGTCGGCAATAATGTCAGCCACGCCAATAACAAAACAAAAATCGTCTGGCGCCCTAATCTGCAAAGCCTGCGCTGTGTTGACAAAAAAACCGGCACGGTAAAAAGGATGAAGGTCTGCACCCGTTGTATTCGTTCCGGCTTTGTGAAAAAAGCCGCTTAATTTACGGGAACCCAACCGCATTTGTCAATCGCGGCGACCGACTGATACACAAAATCATCATTTTCTACACAAGTTAAGGCATCGCGAAAGAGGGCTTTAATCAGAGTAGCGAATTCGGCATTATCATTTCGAAGGTCGAATTTGTTTGTAAAAAGGCTAATCCGGCCTTCGAGATTCATAAACCGCTCCATTCTTTCCCTGGTCATATAAACTGCGGCTTTTTTGAGAACATCAAGGCTTTTGCTGCTTTCAATTCCATAAAGCCAGGCCATATCGGCGCAAAACTGTTGTGCCTTTTTTTCCAGGGTAAAATTGATTGCGTTTTCCAAAAGCCCTATCGACATATTTTCCTCTATCTGTTTACGGATTACCAGATCATAGATCATTTCAATGATCAGGTGCGAACGATATGCCGCCTCAGAGCGGGAAATGTCTTTGCCGATGAGCCTGTGCAGATCAATAATTGTTTCCACCAGATGTTTTCCCCTGACATACGTATAGCCTGCGGAGTCGGGATTAAATTCATCTGTGCATTTGTGTGAAATTTCTCCGTAATGGGCCAGATCGTCAACCAGTAAATGATACCTGAGGTAAACTGCTCTTTTGTGCTGTTTGGGTATCTCGAAGAACCTCTCGATCGAATGGGTCATCCTCGCGTTGATCTCGGGATGAATGGTCAAAAGATCAGGAGCGATATTGTATATATAAATATCCGGATCTATATCTCTGATACGGGCGGCGTGAATTCTTTCCTGCAGCATAAGGGTATGGGTAAGCATCAGCATGGAAAAACTCCCTGATCCCCGGCTGGTATTTCCTTAAGCGGAAAGGATAGCTGCAAATCCCTTATGATCCCGTTGGTTTCCTCGGCGAAATCAGGCATGATGAGAACCTGTATAATGGCGGTGCGGGCATCAATGGTCGATACGGTAACCAGACCCTCATACCCTTCCAGGATAAGCTGAACAGGCGCAATATCGCTTCTATTCAATTGAAAGCATTTTTTCAGCATTGCAACTCTCTGTGTCTTCACTAGCACTTATCAACTCAAAGTTCAACAGACACCACCCTCATCCGCGTCAACACAAAAAATGTTCCACTAAAATAATAATGCGCCGGCCATCCCGATGCACCATAACCGGTCTTTTGTTGCTTCTCTGGACCCATCGCGGCAGTGTTCCGGTAATTGTATCTCATCATCCTCCAGATCACTATTCTTGTTTGTGTTCACCCCATGGCGCCTCATTCCACGGGATGGAGATTTGTTTTGGGCTAACTTGTTGATCCAGAGATTATGTTCAAGTAAATCAGAAGGGGCAAATTATCAGCTGGGCGGTCAGGTGCAGCACAAACGGACAAATAATTCGCTGCTTACATCTGTCAAAATTGTCTTGACAACAAGGTTCAGCGCAAGTATTCTCAAACACTAAGAAGTCTAAAGAATTTTTCGCCTGGCGAATTGTCAACGGAAACCGGCAATATATTGCTGGTTCGTGCAGAAAATATTTATTAACAATCATAATTTGCAGGCGGGTTGTGAACAGTGCAGATAAACGCGCAGGTATTATTTCTTTGAAAACCATTGAGTTTTTCTGCATCTTTTCAGGGAAGCAGGTCGCTGATCAGCGTCAATATGCAGCGCTTAAATTCAATGCTTTACGGTAGCCGGCGAAAGATGAAATAAAGGCGCTTGAACAACAAAAAGACTATTGATAAATTGCCGAATGGTTAAGTCACCGGACAATGATCGACGTTGAATTATTAATGAAATAGAGGAGGAAAAAATGAGGCATTTTAAAAAAGTTATCTGTTTTCTTGCCCTGGCATCCATTGCTTTGTGGAGCGCACCAGGTTTTGCGGCTGAAATTATTGTCGGTTTCTCCGGCCCCCTGAGCGGCCCCGCCGGTGAGTACGGTCTGGATTGTGTCAGCGGCATAGAAATGGCCATCAAAGAGATCAATGCGGCCGGAGGCGTCTATGCCGACGGACAGAAGTATACTTTCAGGCTGGAAAAGATCGATGACAAGGCAAACCCGGCCATTGCAGAAACAAATGCCCGTCAGTTGCTGGGGAAAAATGCCCTCGCTATTTTCGTTCCGGTTTTCAGTTCGGCCATCCCCATGTTGAAAATCAATCAGGAGGAATGCGGTGAATTCATCGTCATGGGCTACACCAGTTCCTATAGAGCAAGCAGAATAAAAAATGATCTTTTCGTGCTTTTTGCGCCAATGTTTTTAGCTGAAGCCCAGGTATTTGCTGAGCAGGCCTGGGAAAAGGGATGGAGAAAAGTCGCCATGGTTGTCACCCATGGAGCATACGGCGATGAGTGGCGCGAAACTTTTAAAAACTATTGGGAAAGCCTCGGGGGAGCGATTACCGCAGACAAACCGGCCAACTATTACACAAGAACGGATTTTGTCGCCCCACTGACTGCTGCATTGGCCACCAATCCTGACGGTATCCTGATCGGTGGTCCGACAGGAACAACGGCGCTGGTTATTGAACAGGCCAGAAAGATGGGTTTCAAAGGCGGTTTCATGATCGTCGACCAGGCAAAAATGGACGTTATCGCTCAGATTCTGGACGGCACGAAGCTTATGGAGAACAGTATCGGCGTTACGACTATTGCTGGAATCCCGACACCCTCTGCCAATACATTCATCAAGAGATTTCAGGCCACTTATAAACGGGCAGCCAACACTGAATCGGCATTGCATTACACCGGAATGCATTTATTAGCCAAAGCCATTGCAGCCGCAGAAACGCAGGACAATGTTTACGCGGTTCGTGCCTCCTTTGCCAAAGCTTTGCCCATGCTTGCCGATCAGCACGTTCTGGAAATGCACAGCATTACCAAAGGCGGCCTGATTCACATCGGCACGGGGCTGCAGCAGGTAAAAGACGGTAAGTTCCAGAAAACAGACGTGTTGCTGTGGTGGACCAATAAGCCGGAAGAAATTGCAAATATCACCAAAACAAGCAAATACACAGCTCCCATGAAACCCTATAAGCTAAAGATCGCTCCTTTGGATTAAGGGGTAATTAAAACAAAAAGCTCTCCCGGCTTCAGCAACCAAACTGAAGCCGGGTTTTTTTATCTGCACAGAACGTTATGTATGCTTTAGCTGTAATCCCTTCCGGCTGACTTCAACATTATCCATGGCTCAGCAAGTTGCTCATAAACAAAATCCGGGGTTACCGCAATGTCAATCATGTAATTTTTGTTCCGCATCCTGAGCAGAACTTCGCGCCCGGTTGGAGCGGCTTCCCGCAGCCGCTGCAGAATTTTTTTGCCGGCGCCGGCTCCGTGGCGGTTCGGGGTTGCGGCTGTGATGCCAAATCCTTTGACGCATCCTCTGTGGATTTCCGCGCCGCTTCGGCAGTTCCTGCTTTTGAAGCCTTTGCCAGACTGAAATGAATATATTGCTCAATCATCGGCCCAGAGGAATTTTTCAATGTAATCTCCCTGTATTTTTCATCAAGCTCCATGACACAGAAGATTCCCATGCCTCTCAGGCCGATCAGGTTTTCTTCGACGATCGCCTCATTTTTTATCATGCTGACGGTCAGCTTCATGGCGGCCAGAGGCGCACCCAGCATGGCGCACAGCTCTTCACCAAGCGGCGTAAGCTCCCATCCCCCATCGGTTTTCTGAATAAATTTCGGGCTGAGATTCTTAAGTGATTCCCTGAACAACGCCAAAGAAAGAACCTGATCCCCAGTGTAGAGCATGCTCACCAGCGGCGTCAGCCAGCGTACGTCTTTGCTGGTAATGCTGCGGTGAAACGAGTCATAGGGCTCATCACCCGTAAAGGAAAATTTTCCATCCGGCTTGCGCCCGATCAACGACAGGAGCTTTTTCTCTCTCCAGCCGTCAATAAGAGCGAGAAACGAAAGAAACGTCGCCTCGGACATTTTAGTGTCATAGTCCAGCCTGGCAGGGGGAATATCCAGCATTAACCTCTGTGATGCTTCATCTGCGATGTCCTTTTCCTGCACCCGCCTGAAATTATGCAGGCCATTGTGGTCGATCCAGTGCCGGACAAGCACCCCCCGGCCGCCACCGGCATAGACGCGGCTGGTGACGACTCCTTCCGGTGATAAAACTATCATACCCACCGAGGCGAGCGTCTCAGCTACGACCTTCACAAACGGCATCAAATCCGCCCTCCTCTCCCGGCTTTTCTCTGCCGCCGGCTCCACACCGTGGAAGGGAGATAAAGCGGACGGGGTCAGGCCTCCATCGGCAATGCAGCCCATGATTTGTTTGGTATCGACTCTCAATGCCTCTTCAGCCATATCGCCTCCTATCTTACCAGCAACGTCCGAACTCCATTGTTTGGCGTCTCATGAGCATAGTCATATTTTCTGATCGGTCCTGCCCTGCCCCTCGTGTGTACATTTGGGCCACATCCCTCATTTTTCAGTATCCGTTTCAGGTGCAGATGGAGCGCCTGCCGGGTCGGCATTTGCGCCTGTGTACCAATTCCTGGCTTTGCCTGAATGATCCTTTAAGGCTTCCCCTGCATCATATGCATCCACAGCGGAATCGAAGGCGGCCCCGTATTCACCGTCGAGCAGGCTACTGGCCGACTTGCCGGCATGATCAAGGAAATTGTATTTATTGTTCACTGTTTCGAGATTCGCCCATACCAGTCGTTCGGTGACGGATGTATCCGACAGGCCATGCTCGGCGTAGGCCTCTTTCAGCGCATTGTAATTGCCGCTGGCAAATCCCTCGGAATAACTATCGGCCACCGTGAGCATGACCGATTCGGCAGCCCCGGCAATACCCCCCTCTTCGTATCCGGCAATTGCACCATAGGCGCCATACTGAATGTCAACGATCCTCCCCCCTACCGTACCGGTCGGTTCGATTTTCGCCAAAATCCGGTTGATACGTGCGCTATTGTCGCGGATTTGACTGACAACTTCAGTTTTTCTTTCAATCTCCTCTGCCCGAGCCATCTGATAGTCATACTCCGCCTCGTTTAAAATCTGCCCGGATTCATACATCTGTTTTTTCAGGCCCGAATAGATTTGACGCGCGGTTTCCGAATCTATCTCATAACCGTCAGGACCCAACTTCGCACGGCTTGCGATAAAATCCCGGCACCATTCCTTTTCTTCGTTTGTTCCGAATTGCTCGGCCAGACGATTACTCCAATCAACATATTTTGCCGTTTCGCGAAAATCCTCAAGTTTGCGCCTGGCCTCCGTCAGGTCCGCACCCAGATCTTCGCGGGTAAAATCAAAGGAACGTCTCTCCAGTTCTGTATGCTCCAAAGGCTTATGGCCAAGTTCCGCCAGATTCTGATCATAGGCGCTGATCTGTCGGGAGAGCCTGTCAACCGCGGACTGGGCATCGCGCACTACATCATCCGCCCCCTGGGCTTTGGCCGCGTCCAGACGCTGCTTTTGATAGTCAAGTTCCGTCATGTCCTGGTCGCGGTAGGATTTAATGAGGTCAATCTGATAATTATGTCCCGGCGTATCCGGCGGCGTCATCTGATGGTCAGTACCTACGAGCGAAGCAATGTCACTGATGGCTTCGCGCGGGCTGACTCCCTGGGCCATCCCGGTAAGCAAAGCACCGAGCGCGGCTGTAGCGGCAGCTGCACCTGCTGCGGCCGCGCCGGCGGCAGGCGGAAAGGACTGTGTGCCGTCATGGGCCGCCTGAGCACCAACAGGAGCTTCACGGGACGGATCGGTGGAGAGATTACCCCGCATATCAACTCTTCTGTCGCCGATCCTGGTGGGAAGGCCGATCCCGACCCTTTGTGTACCGACACCCCGCGGCGGGTCGAAAGCGCTTCCGTAGGGATCGACCGAGACAGGGCGACTGCTCGTGTTTTCCAGTTCCATCTTGAAACGGGAATAGCCGCCCGGACTTTTTGACTGAACCACTCTGACCTGACCGCTCCTGACCGCCTCATTTAGGCTCATCGCCTCGTCGGCCCGTGCCTGGGCATAGACAAAAAGTCCCGCCATACCAATGAAAAAAAGAAACAAACCGGGGGCGATTATCCCAGAGCGGCTGCATACATGAGCTATGAATTTCATCATCTTCATTTTATATGGCCGCCCCTTGTGACTCTGAAATTCTTCCTTTCAGTGTTTGCGAAACACTTGTGCCGATCATTGTGCCGCAGAAAAGCCCGCCAACTGCGATAAAGATATATAAGGTGACGGCCTGATAAGGCATGCCCGATACCAGCAAAGCCTCGCTGAAAATAAGCATCACCCACCAAAGGCAGGACATGATGATGATCATCTTGCTGGGACGGCGGTCGGCGGGACCGGTGTCGGCCATGAACACCGGCACGAGAACACCGGCGGCAAAGGCCAGCCAGAAAGTAACTTTCCACCATCCGTGAATCTCATAAAAAAACGGCGCGCGCACATAGGAAAAAGAAATGAGCATGATAACCAGCACCAGCATGACCCGCCGGAAAACCGCCGCCCCCCGGTTGGCGGATGCACAGGTAAACAGCCAGTAGCAGGCGGGAATAATCAGGCCGATGGAAAGCAGGATGCCTATTCCCAGAATGCCTATCCCGAAGTACGAAAGAATGTATTTGTAAACTTCCACAAAACCCATCAGCGCCTCCCCGAAAACACCTTAAAGACCAGCCTCGTGAATAAGACATCGACATGGGTGCGCACACGGTTCAGCACACTGCTTTCCGCCACGGCATTCACGATCCGGCCGAAGCGGCTTTCGGCAAGCTTTTGCAGCAGGTGCGCCTGCCCCGTCCAGGAAACACCGCGTTCGATAGTCGTCCAGGGTTGCGACATCGTCAACACAACCAGAAAAAAGACAATGAGAGCCAGGCCTAAATTAGTTTTGACGACCACACCGAAGGCCTGTGCCATGCGGTTCAGGAAGATGACGGGATGGCCGGAAACCGGATCTTCCCTGCCGGTGGCCGTTTTAATGAAATCCTTTTGTTCGGGGGTAAGAGATGCCCAGTCTCTACGCCCCTCGGTGTACCACACGGCCTGTTGGACATCCGACTGTTTCCAGCGCGAGGGGTGGGCAAGGTATTCGTCAAAGATCTCTTTCAGATACGGCCTTAATTTGATGGCCGGAGTGCTCATCAGGCTGTAGTCATCGCCGGCACGGGGGCTGCCTCTGCCATTGTCCAGGCAAA
>Ga0255344_1006575_pt1 | contig 10468 bp, 9 predicted proteins | sample wastewater_treat_5_FD_192414 | JGI IMG/M metagenome (GOLD analysis project Ga0255344, IMG submission 192414) | Wastewater microbial communities from Lulu Island WWTP, Vancouver, Canada - plant18 | ecosystem: Engineered > WWTP > Wastewater > Unclassified | place: Canada: Vancouver, British...
GAAATGTATAAAACGTTTAACTGCGGTATTGGTATGGCGGTGATTGTTGCTAAAGAGCATGTGTTAGCAGCTAAGGCGCAGCTAGAGTCAGCTGGTGAAACTGTATTTGAAATTGGCTTAATCCGCGCGCAACAGGCCAATGAAGCACCAACGGTTGTGGTTTAACGGTACACCTAAAAATAATGACAGTGCCTGTATGTCAAAAATATCCTTCGTGCGTTGAGAGTAAACGCAGTGTTTAAGGAGTTATTGTGTTAGGTCTCGCGCGTTTTTTTAGATTATCAATATTGTTTTTAGGTTTTATTTCTACGTTAGCGGTGGCAGCAGAGCTGCCTACTCGCGTCAATGCTAGCTACGTTGTCACCAAAGATGGTCAAGAGGTTGCAACCGTCACCGAGCGCTTTGAGGTTAAAGGCGATCATTACCAAGTGGAAAGTACGACTAAAGGTATTGGTATTTACGCGTTAATGGGTGTGCGTAAATTAACTAGTATTGGTATGGTGACGGCACAAGGTTTAAAGCCTAATCACTTTGAGTTGCACCAAAGCAATAGTGCTAAAAAAACCCTGTTAGCTGATTTTGATTGGATTAAAAATACGTTAACGATGAATGTAAAAGGTGTTAATCGTGAGGTGCCACTAACTGTGGGTACACAAGACCTTGCAAGTTACGCCTACCAGTTTATGTATTTACCCAAGCCACCTAAAGAGCGCCTTACAGTAACGCTCACTACAGGTAAAAAACTCAATACTTACCAATATCAAAATAACGAGCCGCAAGGCACGTTTACACTTGGTGGTAAGCAATACAAAACCGTACATTTGGTGCCATCAGACCAGCCAAGCGGACAGGTTGAAACAAAAGAAATGTGGTTGGCTGCCAATCAAAACTACCTATTAGTTCGCTTTATTATGGTTGATGAAGAGGGTGAAAAGCTGGAGCAAACCTTAACGGATATTCATGTGGAATAGACATGCCCTTGGTCGCATATCGTTAATTTTACGAAATACGGCTTTTCGCCGGATAGCCATAGCGCTGGGGTTTTCAGTAATACTGCATGCACTTGTGATTGGTCAGTTTTATTTAGCGGTACCAGATGTTAAAAAGGATGACAATCAGGTCATTGTAGCGCAGCTAGTCAAGCCTGAAAGTCCAATTAACTCTTCCCCAGCCGTGGTGGCGGTACCTAAAGAAATGGCACAGCCAAAGAAGCTGGTAAAGCACAATAAATCTGTATCATCAAAAAAACAGGAAGCCGCAAGGTTGCCCGCACCGCTTGAAAAAATGGACACGGTTCGAACAGAAGTGGTTCAGCAGAGTACAGAGATTACAGCTGCGAGAGCTGATGGGAATGGTGTGTCGGAAGGTGATGTGGCTAGTTCTGATCAAGATTTGGCATCTAAAGCTGCGAATCAAACGCCCCCAGAGCCGTCAGTGGGTGGTGATGCCTTGAGTAGTAATCAGGCTGTTTTTAAGTATGTTGAAATGCATTTCGCTGTTTTTACCGACAAAGAGCTTGCCTCAGGTGGCAGTTCGGTAGGCGATGCGGTAATCGTTTATGAGCAATTGCCAGAAACCTCACAATATAAAATAAAAAGTACGGTGCATGCAAAAGGGTTGGCTTCCCTGTTTATTCCTGATTTGCTGCAAATTAGCCAAGGTAATGTGACGAATAAAGGCTTGCAGCCAACTTATTATTTATATCAATTTGGTGATAAAAAGAATAAAACTTATGAGGCTAATTTTGATTGGCAGGCAGGACAATTGCATTTGCATAATATTAAGGTTGATAAAAGCCTTACTTTAGCCGAAGGTACGCAAGATTTGCTGAGCTTTATGTATCAATTTATGTTTGTGCAACCGCTACAAACCATGCAATTGAGTGTCACCAATGGTAAAAAACTAGGTATTTATACTTATGTTTTTGAAGGTGAAGAAGCGCTTGAAAGCAAAATAGGGGCGTTAAAAACCATTCATTTAGCACGTGCTTCATCAGAAAGTGAAAAGAAAACTGAATTATGGTTAGCCATAGATTATCAGTATGTTCCTGTTAAAATACGCGAAACTGATAAAGATGGTAAAGTTTATGAGTTATTGGTGACAAGCTTAAAAACAAATCAATAGCTGGCTAAAATAGCTTCAACAATACGTAAGCGGCTTGGCGCTTACAGAAAATTCAATAAAGAGACCCCCGATGACGCCCAATTTAATTAGGCAAGCTTCAGTAATGTTATCTAACATACTGGACTTTAATAGCCCCGCAGACGCTAAGTTAAGCGAATTTTTTCGCAACAATCGAGATCTTGGCACCAAAGAGCGCGCTTTTGTGGCTGAAAGTGTTTATGGCGTGTTGCGCCGTTTGCGCTTTTTAACCGCAGTTACAGCAAACGACGAGAATGACTCTGATGATGCGCGAAAACTCATATTGGCTTGGATGTTGCGCATTCAGGGCATGAGCATTCAAAAAATGGAACCTATGCTCAATGAGCAGCAGCTCGAATGGGCCAAAAGCATTAAAGCAAAATCAACCGAGAATTTGCCCTTAGCTGTGCAAGCCGATGTACGTGATTGGTTGTGGAATAAATTAGTTGCTCAGTATGGTGAGCAGGAAGCGCTCACTATCGCCAGAAGTATGCACGAATCAGCTTCTTTAGATTTGCGAGTTAACACGATAAAAGCAACGCGCGATGAAGTGATGGCGCAATTTGCTGCCGAGCCTGCCACAGGTGAGGGTAATGTAAGTCATACGCCCTATTCTCCAATCGGGTTGCGTATGCCTCAGCGATTAAATATTGGTCGTCATGCGTTATTTACTGAAGGTAAAATCGAAGTGCAAGATGAAGGTAGCCAATTGCTTACGTACTTGGTTACGCCTAAGCGAGGCATGATGATTGCAGACTTATGCGCAGGGGCAGGTGGAAAAACTTTAGCCGTTGGTGCGCAAATGCGTAATACGGGTCGCTTATATGCATTTGATGTGTCAGAAAAACGCCTGAATAATCTTGGTCAGCGACTTAAACGTTCAGGTTTATCAAACTTGCATGCTCAAGTCATCGCTAACGAAAATGATTTAAAACTTAAACGCTTAAATGGAAAATTTGACCGTGTATTAGTTGATGCACCATGCACAGGGTTGGGTACGCTAAGGCGTAACCCAGATCTTAAATGGCGCCAAACACCAGAAGATTTAGCTGAATTAACCGTTAAGCAAGCTAATATTTTGGAAAGAGCAGCTAAACTCACCAAAGTGGGTGGGCGCGTAATTTACTCCACTTGCAGCTTACTACGTGAAGAAAATGAGCAAATAGCCGAGCAGTTTTTAGCTAAGCACCCTGAGTTTAAGTTACTTAATGCGGCTGAAATTTTAAGTAGTCAGCAAATTACTTTAGATACGGGTGATTACTTAAAACTCTTGCCTCATCTGCACCAAACCGATGGTTTTTTTGCAGCCGTGTTTGAGAAGCTTGAAACTGCTGAGGCCACTCAACCGTAATTGAGTTGTTATATTGTTTGATAACAGCCTGCCTCACTTACCTTATTTAGTAATTTGTGAAATAATTCAACGTTAATTTAAGCACTTCAATATAAAGGCAAAAACCTCATGGATGATAATAAAGCAAAAGCCCTCTCAGCAGCCTTAGCGCAAATTGAAAAGCAGTTTGGTAAGGGTTCTATTATGCGGATGGGTGACAGCGATATTGGTGAAGATATTCAGGCTGTTTCTACAGGCTCTTTAGGGCTAGATATAGCGTTAGGTATTGGCGGTTTGCCACGTGGTCGAATCATTGAAATTTATGGTCCAGAGTCATCTGGCAAAACAACACTGACATTATCAGTTATTGCACAAATGCAAAAAATGGGTGGTACAGCTGCATTTATCGATGCTGAGCATGCGCTAGATCCGCAATACGCGGCAAAGTTAGGTGTTAATGTGCCAGACTTGCTCATTTCACAACCAGATACGGGTGAGCAAGCGCTAGAGATTGTGGATATGCTAGTGCGTTCAGGTTCTGTCGATATTGTTGTAGTTGACTCTGTGGCAGCATTAACACCACGTGCTGAAATTGAAGGCGAAATGGGTGATAGTCACATGGGCTTACAGGCACGGTTGATGTCACAAGCATTGCGCAAATTAACGGGTAATATTAAGCGCACCAATACGATGGTGATTTTTATTAATCAAATTCGCATGAAAATTGGTGTGATGTTTGGTAATCCAGAAACCACCACCGGTGGTAATGCACTTAAGTTTTATGCATCAGTGCGCTTAGATATCCGCCGTACAGGTGCAATTAAAAAAGGTGACGAAATTACAGGTAGTGAAACACGCGTTAAAGTGATTAAAAACAAAGTGGCACCACCATTTAAACAAGCCGAATTTGACATTATGTATGGTGAAGGTATTTCGCGCTTTGGTGAGATTATTGAACTTGGTTCAAATCTTAAATATGTTGAAAAAGCTGGTGCTTGGTATAGCTACAATGGCGAAAAAATTGGCCAGGGTAAAGAAAACGCAAAAGAATTTCTGCGTGAGCATCCAGCCGTATCGGATGAGATCGAAGCGAAGATTCGTGCAAACGCGAAGCAGTTAGCTGAGGGCATGACAGCAGCACGCACAGAAGAAGATTAAGCTGATTGCAATTGAATAAGAGGTAAAGCAGCATAAAATTTCAGCCAAAAAATTTGCGTCAGCGCGCGCTGGATTATCTGGGTAAGCGGGAGTATTCATATTATGAGCTCTCGCAAAAACTTAAGCCTTTTGTTGAGGAGCCTGATGGGACAGGCGTTGAGCAAATCACTGCCATATTAGAAGACTTTAAAAAGCGTGGGTGGCTATCTGATGAGCGTTTTACCGAGCAAATGGTGTATGCCCGCAAGGCTAAATTTGGTAGTGCTAAAGTAGCTAATGAATTACGTGAAAAAGGCGTAGCTGAAAATTTAATAGCCGATGCTATAGATAAGCTGAAAGAAACAGAGTTTGATAATGCGCTAGCTATATGGCGCAAAAAGTATAAAGCAAGCCCACAAAACCGTGAAGAATGGGCAAAACAAGCAAGATTTTTACAAAGCCGTGGTTTTGGTTTTGATCTTATTAAAAAAGTCTTAAATAGTAAATTTGAATATGACAATTAAACTGAATAATATTTCTTTGAGTAATAACCCTAGCAGTAACGAAATTCGCCAAGCATTTTTAGACTTTTTTGCTTCAAAAGGGCATGAGGTTGTTGCTTCCAGTTCTTTAGTGCCTCATGGTGACCCTACGTTATTATTCACTAATGCTGGAATGAATCAATTCAAAGATGTATTTTTGGGATTTGATAAGCGTCCATATACACGCGCAACCTCAAGCCAAAAATGTGTGCGCGCTGGCGGTAAGCATAACGATTTAGAAAATGTAGGTTATACCGCACGCCATCATACTTTTTTTGAGATGTTAGGCAATTTTAGCTTTGGTGATTATTTCAAAGAAGATGCCATTAAATACGCTTGGGAGCTGCTCACAGAGGTTTTTAAGCTGCCAAAAGATAAGCTCACCGTTACAGTTTATGCAGAAGATGACGAAGCGTACGATATTTGGAATAAGCAAATTGGCGTGCCAGCCGAACGTATTATTCGCATAGGTGATAATAAAGGGGCGCGTTATGCTTCTGATAATTTCTGGATGATGGGTGATACAGGCCCTTGTGGTCCCTGTACCGAGATTTTCTATGATCATGGAGAGCATCACTTTGGCGGCCCTCCAGGCAGCCCAGATGAAGATGGCGACCGTTTTATCGAAATTTGGAATAACGTGTTTATGCAGTACAACCGCGACGAAGCGGGCGTGATGCATAAATTGCCAAAACCCTCAGTCGATACTGGTATGGGTTTAGAGCGTATTTCAGCAGTTTTGCAGCACGTTCATGCCAATTATGAAATTGATATGTTCACTACGCTTGTTAGTGCTGCAGCGCGTGAAACAAAAACGGTCGATTTAACTAGCCCAAGCCTAAAAGTATTGGCTGACCATATTCGCGCTTGTTCTTTCTTAATCGCCGATGGCGTGATCCCAGGCAACGAAGGCCGTGGTTATGTGCTACGCCGTATTATTCGTCGAGCCATTCGTCACGGATATAAGTTGGGTGCGCGCAAAGCATTCTTCCATCACATGGTAGCTGATTTGGCGAATGAAATGGGTGGCGCTTATCCAGAGTTAGTGAAAGAACAAGTACGTATTACCAGTATGCTAAAGCTTGAAGAAGATCGCTTCTTTGAAACCATTGAAAACGGCATGGCAATACTTGAAACGGAGCTTGCTAGCAAGCCAACTATATTAAATGGTGATTTAGCATTTAAACTTCATGACACGTTTGGTTTCCCTCTTGATTTAACGGCTGATATTTGTCGAGAGCGAGAAGTGACCGTTGATACTGCTGGTTTTGATACCGCGATGGCACGCCAAAAAGAGCAGGCTCGTGCTGCTGGTAAATTTAAAATGGCCGCTAACCTTGAATATAACGGTCAAAATACGGATTTTAAAGGCTATGATACCTTAGAGGTGACGGCTAAAGTGGTGTCTTTATACAAAGACAGCACCGCTGTTGCTAGGCTAAGTGAAGGTGATCATGGTGTGGTAGTGCTTGATTTGACGCCATTTTATGCTGAGTCTGGTGGGCAAATTGGTGACAATGGTGTACTAAAAAGTGAGAACGGCATTTTTGCTGTAGAGGATACCCAAAAAATTCAAGCCGCGGTTTTTGGGCATCATGGTATTTTAAAAACTGGTTCGTTAAATGTAGGTGATACAGTTAAAGCGAATGTAGATATGGCTTCACGCACCTCAACCATGCGTAATCACTCGGCCACACATCTCATGCACAAGGCTTTGCGCGAAGTTTTGGGTGAGCACGTTCAGCAAAAGGGCTCTTTGGTTGATACGGATAAAACACGGTTTGACTTTGTACATAATGCCCCAATGACAGACGTTGAAATTGCTAGAGTGGAAGCGATTGTGAACGCAGAGATTCTTGCTAATGCCGCGTGCCAAGCGCGAGTAATGGATATTGAGTCTGCCCAAAAAACTGGTGCAATGATGTTGTTTGGTGAAAAATATGGCGATGAAGTGCGAGTGTTGGATATCGGCTCAAGTCGTGAGTTATGTGGCGGTACGCATGTAAGCAGAACAGGCGATATAGGCCTGTTTAAAATTACTGGTGAGAGTGGCGTTGCCGCTGGTGTACGTCGTGTAGAAGCAACTACAGGTACAGGCGCTTTTAAGTTGGTTAATGCGCAGCAAGCTTTAATTGCGCAATTAGCTGTAGAGCTTAGGGCACCTATCGCAGAAGTGGCAAATAAAGTTGCACAGTTGTCGGAACATGCAAAATCATTAGAAAAAGAGTTGGCACGACTTAAGTCTAAGTTAGCCGCTTCACAGGGCGACGATTTAGCTGCTCAAGCAGTCCAGATTGCCGGTGTGCAGGTGTTAGCCGCCACGCTTGAAGGTGGTGATGCAAATGCTCTGCGCGAAACCATGGATAAGCTCAAAGATAAACTCAAATCAGCCGTTATTGTTTTAGCTAGCGTTGCAGATGGCAAAGTTAGTTTAGCGGCTGGCGTAACCGCTGATTTAACGACGAAACTTAAAGCTGGAGAGTTGGTCAATCACGTGGCTTCTCAAGTTGGTGGTAAAGGCGGTGGTAAGCCAGACATGGCAATGGCAGGTGGTACAGATGCTAGTGCGTTGCCCAAAGCATTGGCAAGCGTTAAAGAGTGGGTCACCCAAAAACTTAATTAACCTAAACAAAAAATATTATGGCACTTATTGTACAAAAATACGGCGGCACATCAGTCGCAAATCCAGATCGCATTCGCAATTTAGCGCGTCGAGTAGCACGCTATAAAGCAATGGGACATCAAATTGTCGTGGTGGTTTCTGCGATGTCTGGTGAAACTAATCGCCTGATTTCACTCGCTAAAGAAATTATGCCGGAGCCTGATCCTCGTGAGCTAGACGTGATGGTATCGACTGGTGAGCAAGTGACAATCGGAATGACTGCGCTAGCTTTAATGGAGTTAGGTATTAAAGCGAAGAGCTTTACTGGAGCACAGGTTAAAATTTTGACCGATGATGCATTTACCAAAGCACGTATTTTAAGTATTGATGAGCACAACTTAAAGGCTGACTTAGATGCTGGCTATGTTTGTGTCGTTGCTGGTTTCCAAGGTGTTGATGCAAATGGCAATATCACAACATTGGGTAGAGGTGGTTCAGATACGACTGGTGTAGCACTTGCTGCCGCACTTAAGGCTGACGAATGCCAAATATATACCGATGTGGATGGTGTTTATACAACAGATCCACGAGTGGTACCTGAGGCCCGTCGCTTAACGTCAATTACTTTTGAAGAAATGCTAGAGCTGGCCTCACAAGGTAGCAAGGTATTGCAAATTCGCTCAGTAGAATTTGCGGGTAAATATAAAGTAAAACTGCGCGTACTTTCTAGCTTTGAAGAAGAAGGTGATGGTACGCTAATTACATTTGAGGAAGAAAAAGACATGGAACAACCGATTATCTCGGGCATTGCATTTAATCGTGACGAAGCCAAAATTACAGTGTTAGGTGTACCTGATACACCGGGCATTGCCTATCAAATCTTGGGCCCAATTGCTGAGGCAAATGTTGATGTGGATATGATTATCCAAAATACAGGTGCAGATGGTACGACTGATTTTACTTTTACGGTGCACAAAAATGAAATGAACAAGGCGCTGACTATCTTGCGTGATAAAGTTCAAGGTGAAATTAAAGCACGTGAAATTGTTGGTGACGATAAAGTGGCGAAAGTTGCAATAGTTGGTGTAGGCATGAAATCGCACGTCGGCGTTGCTAGTAAAATGTTCCGCACGCTGGCGGAAGAAGGTATCAACATTCAAATGATTTCTACTAGCGAGATTAAAATTGCCGTAGTAATCGATGAAAAATACATGGAATTAGCCGTAAGAGTGTTACATAAAGCATTTGAATTAGAAGCAGCTTAATTTATCATTGATTTCTATGAGTATTTAGCGTAATATCTCGCGCTCGTAACTAAAGAAATTTAGCGGAATAGTAATAAACGGAGAGCTGGCCGAGTGGTCGAAGGCACTTCCCTGCTAAGGAAGCATACGGGCTTAACCCTGTATCTAGGGTTCGAATCCCTAGCTCTCCGCCAAAGTTTTTAGGTAATGCTTATATTTAACTGGAATAATCTACAGCTTCAAGTATAATGCACGCCTCACGCGCCCGTAGCTCAGCTGGATAGAGTACTTGGCTACGAACCAAGGGGTCAGGAGTTCGAATCTCTTCGGGCGCACCATTTTAAAGCCTCGCATTTATGCGAGGCTTTTTCTTTTATTGTATTAATTTGTGTTGATGATTTTTTGCCGTAAAAGTTTAGCGGTTATTAATCCATTCAATAGTCCAAAAAATAGTGCTGCTGCGGCAAAGATAGGAATTAAGTAACTAATACCCGTATGTGGAATAAGCCATAGGCGCACGACAATGAGCTGCCCAGCAATATGACCAAATGCCGCTAAAATACTTAATGAAACGGCACTAAAGTGCTGCTTAGGTAAATGAGCAGCTAGCCATAAAATGCTTAAGCTGATTAATGCACCACTTAAACTTAATGCAAAAGTGGGTGATAAGAATTGCCCAAGTAGTAAGCTGCTGGCGAAGACGCGCAAAATACTGACCCACGCGGCGGTAGCAAAGTTGTATTGGTATAGGACATATAAAGTAACGATATTTGCGATGCCTGGTTTTACACCAGGCAATGGCGATGGAATAACCGCTTCAACCATATGCATGGCGATTGCGATTGCCGCTAGTTTTGCAATGCGGTGGTCTTCTTGTGTAATTTTGATGTGCTTAACGTTTACCATAAAGTCTAATAGTTAAGTGAGTCATATGCTTTTTGTTGTCCAAGCAGTTCTAAACTAATTTGGTTGGGTAAGCAAATGGCGGCTTGCCCAGCATGATTTAGCCAGCCTTGATGCACGCAGTATTGGTTGTGGCAAGGTGAACTTGAAAACCGTACTTGTCCCTGTGCAATGCTAATTACGCTCTCACCGAGCTTGCCATGAATGTGAATGTCGCGCTGCTGATTTAAACTATAAGTACCATAAATGCGGTCACCTTGCCTGATTTGTACTTGGCTGGCGTGTTCATTGGACCATAAAGCGTTGAAAAGATAAATGGTACTCATCATACCAATAGTGAGCACAAGCCAGTCGCCCCCACGTAACAGGCATAACTGTGACTTAATTGATTGCGGTAAATTGAACATTTGGAGTGAGCCAATGCAATTTTGAGGTCATTTTCTTTGAAACAAAAATGTTAGATTTTTCATCGATTACCATAAAGTTTTCAATTCCAAATGCACTTGCAGCTTGGTTTCTATGATTTGGTGTTTCAATGAAAATGGGTTTTGATGCTACATCTGATAAT
>Ga0255344_1006576_pt1 | contig 10467 bp, 10 predicted proteins | sample wastewater_treat_5_FD_192414 | JGI IMG/M metagenome (GOLD analysis project Ga0255344, IMG submission 192414) | Wastewater microbial communities from Lulu Island WWTP, Vancouver, Canada - plant18 | ecosystem: Engineered > WWTP > Wastewater > Unclassified | place: Canada: Vancouver, British...
TCTGCTGAGATTCTTCCGGATGCGGTGATTGGGACGTATGGGTGGGATGCTGACGGGAAAGCCCCTCTAAGCTGGGAACCGGTGAATGACCCTGTGGAAAGTATTGATGCCTTTTTCAACAGCTCCATCAAACCGGGTGAAACCTCTGCAACGCTGTGGTTCATCAGTCCCCAAGGCCCAACTCAAGCAGACGGCGCAGTAGCCGGCATTACGGGGGGAAGCTACAACTTCCTCGTCGGTAAAATTCTTACACCGATCCCGGAGCCGACCACTTGTTTGCTGCTGGCTGCTGGGGGCCTGCTGAGCCGTTTTTCTCGAAAGAGAAAACTCTGAAGGACGAAGTGTACTGCAACTCTGATGGAACAGCCAAACTTTAAGCATGAGGAGGTCATTGAGTATGACCCGAATGATTGAGAAGAAGTGTCACCTGTGGTTGATGATTGCTGTGGTGCTTGCTGCCATCCCGGCGGCGCAAGCAGCCCTCACCTACCTGCCGGAAAGTTCCTATTATTATGGTCAGACCCATTACACTATTGACCTCGGAAACGGCCAGATTCTTAGCGGACACATCGAATTTGCCGTGTATGACACGCAGGCCTATCCGGGTGAGTTTACGGGGACAGCCCCCGGCTCTGGACGGTACATCTACGCCTACCAGATTTTCCAAAACTCCGGGGCTTCCAATATTGCTCTGACCACTTTTGTTGTTGATGGTATCGGTGAAGGAGCAATCCCAGCCGATAACCCCAACAGCTATATCGGCACGGATAACAGTGTCCCCGGTGTGGATGCTTCCCTGGCCTTTTTCAACGCGAGCCGCACACAAGGCGAATGGGATTTTCAGAATCCAAGCATTCAGGCCGGAGAAAACTCCGTTTTCCTGCTTATCCGGAGCAACAACTCCATTAAAGCCGGCACCTATGAGCTCTTCCCGCCGGAGGACAGCGAAATCCCTGTCCCAGGCGATGAAGACGGCACCATTCCTGAACCAGCAACTGTGATGATTCTTTCCCTGGGAACGGCTTTAGCAATCCGTAGCAGACGTTAACCAAAAATGCCAACGAATGTCTAATATTATCGGCTTAGGAGACCCAAATGTCCGAGACAAACCGAACCAAGGTTTCAAAAAGGATGAAGGGACTCTGGCTGGCTGTTCTCCTGCTGGGGGCGGCAGGAGCAGCCTTTGCCGACACGGATGAAAACGGTTATGCCGTGCTGATAGAGCAAAGTCCGATTCATGCAGGAACAATTAACCCTGGCTTGGGCGTCCACAAGATACCTGTCGGCGCAACTATTACGCTGGCGGCGATGCCCAAGCCGGGTTATCGTTTCCTTTACTGGGTCGGCGATGTAAGCAATCCCGCCAGTATGGCCACCGATGTGCGAGTTGATGCGCCCAAAATCGTCATTGCTGTCTATGAACGTGATGAATTTGAAGTCCCCCTCGAAGTCAGCCGTCAAATGCCGGCTGGATATCCTCAGGGGGGAGCTGTGTCCTCCCCAACTTCGATCGGAGGCAGCACAGCAATGATGGAGTTCTACCCCGAACAAGAGTACAAGTACGCCTCTTACACATGGCCGGACTGGCCGGATGAAGAGACAAACGATCCTTTCCCTGTACCGGGTGATTCTACCGACGACATTCCGGTACCGGGCGATAATCCGATTCCAGAACCAACAACAGTGTGTCTATTATGCGCCGGGGCTGTTCTGCTTCGATTCAAACACGTTTCAGGATAGACCTGCCAACTTGGCCGAACTCATGATACGTTCTACACTGGAGCGTTAGGGAAAAGACACACGTTCGTTGGCACTGGAGGAGGTGTTGTGAATATGGCCGAGTGTCCCCGGATACTCGGCTATATTCGTTTTTTCAGCTCCCATCTTATAAGCCCATTCCTATAAATCATTTAGACCTATTCTGCTCAGGAATTCACAAAAAAAATACATTTGCGAAACAAACTCCTTTCCTCAGACGTCTTAATACCAAAGAAAAGTCTAAATAGACTCCTTGTTTATTCTGAAGAAATGGTCTAAACTGAAAACATTAAACTCCCAAAACTTGGAGAATCAAAAGACGCAGGTGCGAAAAAAAATTGGACAACTGCTTTGTGAACAGGGACTTATAAACGACTCGCAACTGACAGGCGCTCTTGAGTCCCAAAAACGCACAGGGAAAAAACTCGGCCAGATTCTGCTCGAATCCGGCTCTCTGACCAGCCGACAGCTCATTGAAGCATTGGTGGAGCAGATAGGACTGGAAAAGAGGAATTTAGACGATATTTCCATAAAACCGGAGGTTCTTCAGGAAGTTCCTCCGGAATTGGTTACGCAGTACAATGTTCTCCCCCTGGAACAGCACGATGGTCAGCTGACTGTCGCAATGGCTGACCCCTTTAATACAGAGGCCCTTCAGAATCTTCGTCTGGTTACCGGCTGCAGAATCCGGCGATGCTACAGCAGTCCGGCCGAACTGGAAAAAGCGATCCTGAAATATTACGGCAGCAATGTCGCCCGAATGCTCAAAGACCTCGTGCCGGCTGAGAAAAATGCTGATGCGGAGATGGAGACCAACGGGGAGCTGACTCCGGCCAAACTTCATGAACTGGCCCGTGAGCCCTCCCTGGTAAATCTGGTCAATCTGATTCTGCTGGAAGCTGTCGAAGCCCGTGCCAGCGATGTCCATATTGAGCCCTTTGAAAACTGCGTCAAAATCAAATACCGCATTGACGGAATGCTGATCGAAAAATCTACTTCTCCCAAACGGCTTCAGGCGGCCATTCTTTCCCGGATTAAAATTATGGCCAACATGAATATCGCTGAGCGATTCATTCCTCAGGACGGTCATATAGAATTTCCAACTGCCCGCGGAAAGATCGATATCCGCGTTTCCACGGTACCGAGCATCTTCGGGGAATCCGTGGTCATGCGGCTGCTGGACCGTAATACTGCCTTCATTCCCCTCGAAGAACTTGGAATGAATAAAAACACGCTGAAGGGCTTCGGCCATTGCCTGAGCAAAGCTCACGGTATTGTACTCGTTACCGGCCCGACCGGCAGCGGCAAAACCACTACCCTTTACGCCGCTCTCCACAAGATTTATAATCCAAGTTTGAAGATTATTACCATTGAAGACCCTGTTGAATATCAGCTCGACGGCATTATTCAAATGCCGGTCAATCCGCGACGAGGTCTGACGTTCAGCCGAGGGTTAAGGCATATTCTTCGCCAGGACCCCAATATTATCATGGTTGGTGAAATCCGCGACCGTGAAACCGCCGACATTGCCATCCGTGCGGCCCTGACGGGGCATTTGGTTTTCTCAACCCTGCATACCAACGATGCCGCCGGTGCCGTTACAAGATTGATTGATATGGGCGTTGAACCTTTCCTGCTGGCAAGTTCGCTCGAAGGCGTCCTCGCCCAGCGTCTGGTCCGCCAAATCTGCCCCTTCTGCAAGGAACGCTACTTTCCTGACCCGCATCTTCTTGAAAGTCTGACCAACTCCATCTCGTTCGGTCCGGATGCTGTTTTCTACCATGGACGCGGCTGTGAAGAATGCAGCCAGACAGGAATGAAGGGACGTATCGGAATCTTTGAACTTTTGCGCATCACCGAACCTGTACGCAAACTCATCGCCCAGCGGCCCACAACCGACCAGATTCTTCAGGCCGCCCCCGAAGACCATACTTCCATGCGGCATGACGGAATCGAAAAAATCCTCAAAGGCATTACAACTCCTGAGGAGGTCCTCCGTGTCACCCAGGGAATGGAGGAAGACGAGCGGACCGAAGTTAACGGAACAACACCCGCAGGAACCTCGTGAGAAGGAGCATGAATTTTTCGAATGATTCGATTTTCATACAAAGCAGTCTCCAAAGAGGGCAAGCCCGCTGCCGGTATTATTGAAGCGGTGGACAGAAAAAGCGCTATCGCTCTGCTGGCCCAGCGGGGACAGTTTGCCCTCGAACTTGAAGAGACCTCCGCAGCCGCTCCCGCCGCAGCGGCCGTCCAGGAAAGTCGGCCCTTGTTTGTCTCCGGCCGCATTGCCAGCCGCGACATTCTGATGGTCACCGAACAAATCACCACCGCGCTGAGAGCCGGACTGCCGGTTCTTCAGGCCCTTGAAATCGTCGCCCAGCAGCAGAATAAACCGCCGGTACGCCGAATCTTAGAAGAATTAGCCCAGGCCGTCCGGTCCGGACACTCCCTTTCGGAAGCCATGGCTGAATACCCCACTGTGTTTCCAACTCTCTATCGGTCGATGGTCGAGGTTGGAGAAACGGGCGGTATTCTCGAAGAAACCATGCAGCAGCTCGTACGGCTGCTTTCCCGAGAACATAAGGTCCAGTCCAGTTTTCGAAACGCCTCCGCCTATCCTGTCTTTGTGCTTACAGTGGGCCTGATTTCCATCACCGTTATTCTGGTTTGGATTCTGCCCCAGTTAATTGAAGCCCTCGGCACAGACCTGACCGCCCTGCCTCTTCCCACGCGCATGCTGATGGGAATGAGCCATTTTCTTCTTTACTACGGCTGGCTGCTGGCAGCGGCTGTTGCCGCCGCTGTCTATTTCTTCCTTCGATGGAAGCGTACGGACAGCGGACTTCTCCAATGGGATACTTTCAAACTGAAAGTACCGCTGCTGGGGTCGGTTCTCCGCACCCTGTCTGTAGGCCGTTTTGCCCGGACACTCGGCTCGCTTACCAAATGCGGCATTCCGATTCTCGAAGCCCTTCAGGTTGTTCGCGACACCCTCGGCAACGAGGTGCTGGCCCGTCAGATCGACCATGTTTGCGAAGAAGTCAAGGCCGGCAGTGACCTGGCACGTCCGCTCGGCCAATCCGGTTTATTCGATCCGCTGCTGGTCCAAATCGTCTCCATCGGAGAACAGACCGGCAAGCTGGACGAAATGCTTCTGCAGGCCGCCGATACCTTTGATGAACAGGCGGACTCGGTCCTGCAGCGATATATGTCGCTGGTGCCGGCTATATTGATTCTGCTGCTGGCTGCCATCATTTTCTTTCTGATTGCTGCCACTCTGCTGCCGGTAATTGGAATGGATTTGAGCGTATTCAGCGGTTGAGATAGAAACAGCGGAAAGGAAACATCTATGAAACGAAAACAAAAAGCATTTACTATTATTGAGCTGCTGGCCGTGGCGATGATTATTGCTTTGCTGGCAGTCTTTGTTGTTCCGCGGGCATTTCGTGGACTCGGCAAAGCCAAACATGATATCGCCAAGGGGAAAATGGCTATCATCGAACAGGCCATTGCCCAGTTCCAGTACGACTGCGGGCGTCTGCCGACCGGCAGCGAAGGACTGGAGGCGCTGCTGACAGCACCGTCAGATGTTGAGGACAAATGGGCCGGCCCCTATCTTAAACCTTCCGAAATACTCGACCCGTGGGGTCGGCCGTATGTGTATGTGGAACCAGGCGTCGTCAATATTGGAAGTTATGACCTGATCTCCCTTGGAGCCGATGGTGCAGAAGGCGGTGAAGGTGAAAACGCGGATATTCTCAATGACTGAAATCAAGGGCCGCTGCTTCTGCCGGGGCGGCTTTACGCTGATTGAGCTGCTGACCGTGGCGGCGGTGATCGCGGCTTCGGTAATTGCAAGCGCTGCCTTGATGCTGCGCAACCAGTCGAAAACCAAGGTCATCCAGACCGCTCAGCAGCTGACTCTGGCCGCCAGAGCCGCCAGAGTCCGTGCCGTCGAGTCCGGCCAAAGCTGCCGGCTCGTCCTCGATCCGCAAAACCGCTGTTTCTTTATCCGCACTTCTTCGTCTGATGAGCCGCAAGCCGTCTTGTCCGGTCCCTACAGCAAACCTGTTCAGCTGCCGGAATCTATCCGGCTGGAACAAGTCCTGCTCCTCGACAGTGAACAGACTGATATTTTTGAAATCGAATTTAAGCCCAACGGCTCTGCCCAAACCGCTGTTATCCAGCTCTCAGACGGAGGCAAAAATCAAGCCACTGTCACCATTCACCAGATCAGCGGACGGGTCAAAATGACCCGCGGTGCATTGACAACCCTACTGGTCGACCGGATAGATTTAGATGAGGAGCAAACCGCTATCTAATGAACCAAAGAACCGTCCCATTCCGTTCCGGCTTCAACCTTCTCGAAACGATTCTGGCCTCTTCGCTTCTGGCCGGAGCTGCCATGACCATCGGCGCCCTCAGCAGCCGAAGTATTCAGGCCGTTCGACTGGACCAGCAAACCGAAAGGGCATGGGAACTGGCAGATATGCAGCTCAAACTTATCGATGCTTACGGCGTGTCCGGTTTTCAAAAACTTGGTCAATATACCGGACTGTTTCAGCAGGACAACAATTATTCCTGGCAGCTGAACATTCAGGAATTGGAAGTACCGTATCTGTTTTCCGTAGAAATCACTGTGTCCTGGCAATCCGGCTCGAAAGTCCATTCCATCCGCTGCCAGACCCGCTTTTGCGAGCCGCCTGAACCAGAAGAATCTCAAATCCAGGAGACAGAAACCTCCTCCGGCCAAGCCGCCGCAGCAAGCCCCTTATGAACAATCGCGGATTTACATTACTGGAAGTGATTTTAGCAGCCACACTAACGGCTTTTGTGGCCTTGGTTGCCATAGCAGGCCTGCGTTCGGTGAGTATGACGCGAACCACCATCAGCCAGGCATCGGATGCTGCCGATTCTCTGCGGTACGCTGCTGAAATCCTTGAGCGGGATTTGGCCAGCGTCGTGCGCGGACAAGGGGTCATCTTTGAAGGCATTGCAGCAGATTCAGCCATTGGAATGCCTTCTTCGCTCCGGATGCGAGTCTATCAAACCGAACCCGCTCGGCCGCAATCGCCGGAATCCGACCTCTATGAAGTTGAATATTCGCTTCTGCAGTCTGAGGATAAAATGCTTTTTGTCCGCAGAGTCTGTCCGCTGGTTGGTGTCGAAGTCGATCGTGAAGAAACCTCCGGCGGCATTCTTACCGTTCTTAGTGAATCTATCATTGATTTCCAAGCCCAGTATTATGACAACGGCCAATGGCTGGACAACTGGCTGACGGAGACAGAACTGCCCCAGCTGGTCCTTGTCACACTGGCGGCTTCGGATACATCTGACATTCAAAACACCTCAGAAACCGACCGCCGCAAACCCCGGATCCTTCAGCGAACCATTTGGATGCATTTTCCGGGTCAGCCGCATCTCGGGCAAACTCTTTCCGATGTCTCTGAAACAGAAGGAACCGAATCAGAAGGAACCCAAACCATTGTTCAGTAAACGGCGTACAACTCGAAAAACCGGCTCAGCACTGGTCATCGTCCTGTGGTTTGTGATGCTGATGACCACTGTCGCCGTGGTTACAGCCAAGATGGCAATTCTCGAAAGCCGCATCAGCCAGATTGCTTCCGAGCGCATCCGCTGCCGATGGGCTGCGCGGGCCGGCGTCGAAACGGCCTGGGCGCTGCTCCTGGCCGATGATCGGGCCTCCGATACCAAACTGGATAACTGGTCTCAAAACGATGCTGAACTGGTTGATGTGCCGCTCTACGGCTGCCAATTCACCGTGAAAGTTACGGATGAATCCTCCAAACTCAACATCAATACCGTCACCGAAACTCAACTGGCCTATCTGCCGGATATGACCGAGGATATCCTCAACAGTATCCTCGATTGGCGGGATACAGACGATGAAACCCGCCCCAACGGCGCTGAAGCCGGCTATTACCTGACCCTTCCCAACGCCTATTATTGCCGAAACGGCTCGCTGGTCACCATCCGCGAACTGCTTCGCGTCAAAGGGGTTACCGCCGACTTCTTTTACGGGCCCTCGACGCCCGAAGAGGCCTGGAGCGAAAACGAGGGCTGGGTTCATTACTTCACCTGCCATTCAGCCCAGCCGAATATTGACAGCCAGCAAAATCCCAAAGTGAATATCAACCAGGCCCAGCAGGATGAATTAATCAATACTTTATCGTTCAGCCGCAGCGAGGCCCAGTGGATTTTAAACAATCGTCCCTTCCAGACCCTCGTCTCGCTCACAGAAGGCACCGCTGCATCTTCTGCTTCCTCTTCTGCCCAAACATCCACTACCAGAACAACCACCACTTCCGCAAGCCGCAGCGGCTCAACGGGTTCTTCCGGCAGTTCTTCCGCCGGCCGTCAAAGCGGCTCCGCCAACCAAAGCGGGGCTTCCCGCTCTACCCAGACTCAAGGCGTCTCCGGAGGTACATCCTCTTCGTCAAACCGCCAAACCGGCACTGCCGCCGGCAGCGGTTCTCAAACTCAAGGTTCCGCCGGGCAATCCGCTGCTGCAGGTACCTCCCGCAGCAGCCAAAGCAGCACAACCACCACCGGACAAACCCGTTCTTCAAGCCAGCAGGCCGGAACCCCGCCCTCCTGGCAGAGTGTTCTGTCCAAAGCCGACCAAATCGCCTTCAGCAGTGAGACAGTCCTGCCAGGAAAGGTCAATGTCAACACCGCTCCGCTTATGGTGCTCTATGCCCTGTTGGAAGGACAGCGGCAGCTGGCAGAAAATATCCTTGCCCATCGCGAAGGGCGATCCGTCGGTTTTGCGACACTCGAAGACCTTGGTCAGGTTGAAGGAATGACGGAAACCATCTTAAAGCAAATCATCGATCAGGTGGATGTCCGTTCGAGTGTCTTTTCCATTTCGAGCAAAGCTGTCTCTGACGCCACAGGCCAAACCTACACGCTCGAAGCTATTCTTAATCGGGATGAACAGAACGGACGATTTTTATATTGGAGAGAACAGCAACCTTGACAATCGGGAGATTCAGGATTGGCAGCCGAACCAACAAAAAACAAAATGTTTGAAGCATCCGTCGGCCTGCAGTGGTCGCCGGCCGAGAAGCAATTTCAGGCAGTCCTGCTCCGTCGCCGTCCTGAGGGAATCGAATTTGAGGGCCCCAAAACTATTTCGGCCAACTCATCTCTTCTGGAGTCACTGCGGCAGCAGTTTCGGCTGCCTTCTGACGATGCCAGCCCAGTTGCTCTGTCTGTCGGCATTGATTCCTCCCATGTTGGGTTCTACCGTTTTGAGGTACCCGCCGTTCCTGACCCCCAGCTGGTGAGCATCATCCGCACGCAGGCGGAAGGATACCTGCCGCTGCCGGCTTCTTCCATGCGGCTGGCTTGGCGGGTTGATGCCAGACCCTCTGAAAATTGCTGTGTACTGGCCGCCATCCGAAATGAACTGTATGAACAGCTCATCGGCTGCTGGCCCGACTCTCAACCCCTCTCCGCTGTTCCCGACATCGTCGGTTTAACAGCCTGCTGGCAGGCCTTTTGTCCGTCCAGCCATCAGGAATCTGTCCTGCTCAAACTCACCCGGACTCAGGCCGCGGCCATCCTTGTCGAGGAGGGACGTATCCTCAATGCGGCACGACTCGATGTGGACCTGGACGGGCCTTTCGAACTGCTCAAGACCGATGTAATTCAATTGCTGGAATCCATAAGTCCGCAAATCCGTTCTAAGCCGATCTTCTTATGGGAAAACCAGGAAAATCCTTTCCCCGATCTGTCGGAAGAACTGAAAAGCGAAGGATTTCAGATTCAGCATTGCAGTCCCCTTCCCGAAAAAATCCGCCGCTTCCGGAACCTTACCGTCCAAACCGCCGCTTCTTATCCCGAAGCTCTCGGTCTGGCCTTGCTCGCTCTGGACGGTGCGTCCATAGATTTCGACTTCACAATTGAATTAACGGAACCTGCACCCACCTTGCGCCAACAGATTTTTTCCGCCCCTGTCCGGCGAACCGCCCTTTCGCTGCTGCTGGCGGCTGTTGTCTGCACGGTCGGTCTGTACTGGAAAGACAAAACAGAACTGCGGCTCCTTCAAAAGCAGCTCACGGCCGCAGAAAAGGGTCAAAGTGCCCAGCAGATGCTTCAGATGATGGAGTTTCGCAAGCAAGTCGCCGCGGCTCGTCCGGATATCATCGAGCTGCTCGAAATTCTCCGTCAAAGCCAGCCGGAAGGGTTGATTCTTGACCAATTCCTTTTTGAACGAGGCAAACCAGTTGAATTGCGGGGAACGGCCGGCAGCTATGAACAGGCCTATGAATTTCTCAAAAACCTTCAGAAACGAAACGAACTCCGGCAGGCCCAGCTTCTCGAACCTACTCTGGATGAAAAAACCAAAAAAGTCACTTTTCGCATTCGTTTCCTGTATCGAAATTTCAGCGGATAAGCAACTCTATGCTCGAAAAACTAAATCCAAAAGAAAGAAGGACCGTTCTGACAAGCTTGAGCGTGTGTGCGGTTATCCTCGTTTACTTTTTACTCATTGAACCGCTCACTCAAAATTGGGGAACTGTCCGTCAGCAGCTTCGGGCGGCACGGGAAAAAGCCGCCCTGCTCCAGCTGGACCCGAAAAGCCCCCAAACTCAGCAGCAAAAGCGTCTGATGGAATTGGTCCCGGTTCTCGAAATGCCCCAACCCTCTGACCGGCAGGGACCGTTTCTTCAGGAGACT
>Ga0255344_1006578_pt1 | contig 10464 bp, 8 predicted proteins | sample wastewater_treat_5_FD_192414 | JGI IMG/M metagenome (GOLD analysis project Ga0255344, IMG submission 192414) | Wastewater microbial communities from Lulu Island WWTP, Vancouver, Canada - plant18 | ecosystem: Engineered > WWTP > Wastewater > Unclassified | place: Canada: Vancouver, British...
GGTTTGGGAAGGCAAAGGTGTTCCGCATTGCCCGGCATGTCAGGGAATGATAAGACCCGACGTCGTACTTTATGGCGAAGCCCTCAATAACAAAGTGATTCGCCAGGCAGAAAGCGCCATTCGCAGAGCTAACCTGATGATTGTTGGCGGCACTTCGCTGGTAGTCTACCCCGCTGCTGGTCTGCTCCACTACTTCAAAGGGAATAATCTCGTACTAATTAACCGCGATGAAACTCCATACGATGATTACGCGACTTATGTTTTCCATGATGATTTAGGGAAAATTCTCGATCAGGCAATTGTGTAACCAAAAACCTTAAACTAAAACAGCCGCCTCACCTGCGGCTGTTTTAGTTTCGATCTAATATTGTTTTTTTCACAATCCGATCCTATTCGTGCGCTTTGAAAGGAGAGAAACAATGGTTGCACGAATGGTTGTTATATTAACCCGCTTTAGTTAAATCTACATCAAAGTCATGTTAGCGTTTTGTTAATTCTTATCTTCGTTTTATTAACTGTTTTAGACTGAATCAACTCATCTTTGGGCAGTTTTTATGCTATGATTATGCTGATCATCATGAAATTTTGGAAGAAATATTTCCCTTTTCTCCTGCTGAATGTGATTGTCTCCGCGGCAACAGTTCTGGCAGTCTTATGGTTTTGGCAGCAACGCAATACCTCTCCAAAACCCCTCTCAACCCTATCACCTGCCGTAACAAAAGCAATCCCAAATCAGGAAACTCAATCAACAAATCCATTGGATAATCCCGCTCCTGAAAGCGAAGGTCTGCTCATCATTGAAGGAGTTTTTGGCGCGGGAGATTTGAATGTTGAATACATTCTGATTCGCAATCAAAGCGATTCGAGTGTCAACTTAAATGGCTGGTCGATCACCTCTGACAGTGGAAAAAGCTCGAATCTGCCAAATTTGATTCTAAACAAGAATGGGGCAGTTAGGCTCTATTCCAAGCATGGAACCAATAACGTGATTGAACTCTACTGGAATTCGGATCAGGCTTTATGGAAATCCGGAGATGAAATTTACCTGATCGACGCCTCTGGTCAACAACATGCCACCTGGCAGGTTCCATAATTTTTGTAAGGAAATTTTATGTCACAAGCTTATTATCGTGTTTGGCGCCCCGCCCTTTGGGAAGAAGTAGTTGGACAAGACCACATCGTACAGACCTTGCGCAATGCCATCATTACCAATCGTGTCGCGCATGCCTACCTTTTTGCCGGTCCCAAAGGTACCGGCAAGACCACCAGCGCGCGCCTGCTGGCGAAAGCGGTCAACTGTCTGAATGAGGATAAGGAAAAACAACCTTGCAATCAGTGCGAAAACTGCCTGGCGGTAAACGAAGGTCGTTTTCTTGATCTGATCGAAATCGACGCCGCCTCCAACACCAGCGTTGATGATGTTCGCGACTTACGCGACAAGATCAACTTTGCCCCCTCGCAGGGAAAGTTCAAGGTCTACATTGTTGATGAAGTCCACATGCTCTCAACATCTGCCTTCAATGCGCTGCTGAAAACGCTGGAAGAACCGCCCGCGCATGTGATGTTCATTCTCTGCACGACTGAAATTCACAAAATTCCCGCCACCGTGCTCTCGCGCTGCCAGAGGCACGAATTCCGGCGCATACCGGTGCCGACCATTATTCAGAAACTAAACGAGCTGACCAAAAAAGAAAACATCAACATTGATGCTGACGCGCTCAGCCTGATCGCTCGTCAGGCAACCGGCGCGATGCGCGACGCAATATCGATGGTTGACCAACTTAGCTCCATGTCCAGTCATGTCACGCTCGGGATCGCGCAGGAAGTTCTTGGAACAGCAACCAGCCAGGCTGTGATCGACCTGGTTGAGGCGATCCAGGCGGAAAACAGCGGGATTGGGCTGGAGATCATCCACAGAGCGCTTGACAGCGGCACTGATCCCCGTCAATTTGCGCGCCAGATCGTCGATTATTTGCGCGATCTGCTCGTAATCCGCATGAAAGCAGGGCAAAACCTGGAGCTTACTCCTGAAATGCGTGAAAAGATGGAAAAGCAAGCTGAAAAATTCGCCATCGATCACCTCGTTGCCATCATCACCGCTTTCAGTGAAGCCTCAACTGACTTAAAAGCTAACTGGCATCCTGGTCTTGGATTGGAACTTGCTCTGGCAAGCTCGATGCACCCTCCCCAACCAGTGATCATTCAAGCTGAATCCAGAGAACAATCTCGCGACTCAAGCCAGGACTTAGACAGTGAACGTATTAGCCAGTCTTTAGCTGAAACGTCAACGGTAAGAAGTGACCGCAGGAGCAGTCAGCCCGACATTCTGATTACTGATGACATTGGGGGTTTTGTTCCCGGGACACCCCTCACTTTGGAAATCGCGAAATCTCAATGGGATCGGGTAAAGCGTTTTGTCGGATCAAAAAACCGTATCACAGCGGCTGTATTAAATTCTGGCAGATTGGTCAAAGCAGTTGGGGATACAATTGTGCTTAACTTTGAGGGCGAACTTCTTCGCGAGCGCATGATGGAAGAGAAAACCAAAAACCTGGTTGATTTTATGCTTAAAAAAGTCTATGGTCAGGAAATAAATCTAATATGTACTGTTGGCGACCAAAAAGTGATCCTTCCAAATGAGACCGACCAGGTCGCCAATGATTTAGTTGAGTACGCAATTAACCATTTGAATGGAGAATTACTCGAAGGTGACCCCTTCGCAGATGGAAAGGACAATTAACATGGCAAAAGGATATCGTGGACCCTCCGGAGGCGGTAGAGGACAAGGCAACATGATGGCGCAGCTCGCCAAATTGCAGGAACAAATGCATCAGGCACAGGATGAACTGGCAGAAGAAACCGTCACAGAAACTGCCGGTGGAGGCGCTGTTTCAGTTAGGATGACAGGCAACCAGGTATGCAAAGCGGTGGAGATCGATCCTGATCTACTTGAAGATGCCGACGTGGAAATGTTGCAGGATCTCGTTCTAACAGCGATCAACAAGGCTTTGGACAGCTCTCGCAAGCTTTCGGAAGAAAAGATGGCGCCCTTCACCAGCTTGTTGGGCGGATTTGGTTTCTAGACTTTATGCGCGCGATTCCTGATCCGGTTCAAAACCTGATTGACGCTTTTTCTCACTTGCCGGGGATCGGTCCAAAGACTGCTTCCCGGTTAACCTTCCATCTGCTCAAAGCGCCGGAGACCCTCTCTCTGGAACTGGCGGAAGCCCTGGAAGGCTTGAAAAGCGGCACTTCCCACTGTCAGCAGTGCTTCAACATCACGCTGGCAGGCGAAGATATTTGCGACATTTGCGCCTCCTCCAACCGCAGCGATGAAACGATCTGCGTGGTCGAAGAGCCGCTGGATGTCATCGCCATCGAACGCACCGGCGTTTATCAGGGAAAATATCATGTCCTCATGGGCGTTCTCTCGCCTATTGAAGGTATTGGCCCGGATCAGATCAAGATATTTCCACTTCTGGAACGGCTCAAACAAGATTCTGTCAAGGAAGTTATTATCGCCACCAACCCTTCCATGGAAGGTGACGCCACCGCGCTTTATCTGCAGCAGCGCATCCAGCCGCTGGGAATCAAAGTCTCGCGCCTGGCGCGCGGCTTACCGGTCGGCGGGGATATCGAATACGCCGACCAAAACACCCTCCAACGCGCCCTGGCTTACCGGCAGACGATGGATTGATATCCATAGGTCTAAGCAGACCTTCACTAACCTGCGCCGAACAGGATGGCAAATTGTCTTTGCCCCAGGAAGGGGCAGACAGGTTGTTCGGATACTGAATACAGCCTGTTGAAGGTCTTTGACATCGTTCTATAATGATTTTTTATCCGACAAATGACAAATTCTAATAATATACGATCGTCTTTGTTCCAACTCACCTCATTTTTTATAAACATGTATAATCGTCGTGGAACAACAAAAAACAACATAGAAAGGCATGACCAATAAGACAAACTAAATCCCGATCTGAACGAAAGCTTTGAAATAAATCGTTATCAATAAAGGAGAGTAATGACTGACGAAAAAAAATTGGGCGATCTAAAAGGTTTATATAAGAGTCTTTCCTGGCAATTGCTGGAAGTGACCGAAAATGCGGCTATCGCTGCTGCGAGAGCTGCAGGGCAGGGCGATAAAAATCTTGCAGACAAGGCAGCAGTTGATGCAATGCGCACCGCTCTCAACCAAATCCCTGGTGTATCAAGCCTGATCAAAATTGGTGAAGGCGAACGGGACGACGCCCCAATGCTTTTCATTGGTGAAAAGTTGGGCAAGGGTGACATCAATATCGATATCGCTGTTGACCCCCTCGAAAATACAAACGCTACCGCAAACCTTAACTCAGGTGCTGTTTGCGTCCTGGCCGCTGCTCCCAGAGGAGGATTGATCCATGCCTCTGATTCCTATGTAGACAAATTATGCGTGGGCCGAGATGCCGCTGATTATGTAGATATTCGACTTGAACCCGAAGAAAATATCAATCGCCTGGCAAAGGCACTCAAACGCCGCAGTAACAATGAGCTCACCATCACTGTGCTGGACAGACCTCGTAACGAAGAGTTAATCCGACGCCTGCGCTCAACCGGCGCTCGCGTTCGTCTCATCATGGATGGCGACCTGATGCCTTGTGTTTTCACCTGCTTTAGAGGCGTTGGCGTGCATGCCGTAATGGGCATTGGCGCTGCGCCTGAAGGTGTCATCTCCGCTGCTGCGGTCAAACTTTTGGGTGGCAAGATGCAGGCCATCTGGAAGCCAAGAGACGAGAAAGACGCCGAACGCCTCACGAAAATGGGTATCCGTTTGGACGACGTTTACACCCAGGACGATCTCGCGCCTGCTGATGATCTTATCTTCTGTGCCACTGCAGTAACCCCGATCATGACCACATCCAAAGCCGTCCTCGAAGGCGTAAGCTTCTTCCCCGGCGGCGCCAAAACCAGCAGTCTGGTCATCACCCGTGGTTTTATGAACTTCGTTCCGACTACCCACGTCCTCAACCGGACAGTCTTTGAGGAAGAAAAAAGCGAATTCCGACTTTACTGATCAAATACCCACCACTTCCAGGCCCGCAGAAACATTGCGGGCTTGTTTGTATTCCTGTTTTTATGCCATTCACAAAGGTGTAATTTTCAGAGGATGGCACCTGTGCTCTTTGGTTATATGCCAACCAGAAATTTGGACGGAGATGCATGTCGTCGGGAGACCGTGGGATACCCTGTGACAGGCATAGTGGTCTTCCATACGATAGGGGCTGGGCCTGTGCGTGACACGAAGTGTCAGGTATTCCATGCCCGCCCGCAATTCAGAACGGTATGCATGTCGTCGTGAGACCGTAGGATACCCTGACAGGCGCAAGGGGTCTCCCATACATGGCAAACCTCGTGATTTTGACCAATATGCAAGTTACGGGAGACCATGGAAGGTCTCCCCTATGGTAGGCGAGCTGCCACATCATACCCTTTCAGTACGCCAGCCCGCAACTCTGAACAACACAGCTGCCGTCGGAAAACGTGGAACCATTACCTGATACCCCGTACCAGGTAATGGTCTTATCCTGACAGATAAAATAAACTACCGCAGGATCAGGGGCAAAAACAACTCATACCCCGTATTAACAACCTGTCCCTTAAATACTCCCAATTCCGTTCCCGCGTAGAGGGTGGAAGGAGTTTCCGGGTCGATCGCAAGCGTGTACACATATGTATTTGATAGCCCGGTGTTGATGGCAGACCATGATTCACCGCCATTGTCGCTCCTGTAGACACCACCTCCATTTGTGCCCGCATAAAGTGTGGCAGGAGTCTGCAGGTCGATCGCAAGCGTGTACACATATGTATTTGATAGCCCGGTGTTGATGGCAGACCATAATTCACCGCCATTGATACTTTTGAAAACTCCACTTCTATCTGTTCCTGCGTAAAGTGTTGAAGGCGTTTGCGGGTCAATCGCTAGCGTCCTCACAACGGTATCTGTTGGTCCGGTATTGCTCCAGGACTCACCACCATTGACACTTTTGAAAACTCCACCTCCATATGTTCCCGCGTAAAGCGTTGAAGGCGTTTGCGGGTCGATCACAAGCGTCAACACAGTGTGATATGTCAGTCCAGTTTTGCTGCAAGTCCAGGATTCACCACCATCGACAGTCTTACATACACCTCCCGAAATTCCCACGTAAAGAGTGGAAGGACTTTGTGGATCGATCGCAAGCGTGTACACATATGTATTTGATAGCCCGGTGATTTCGCTCCAAGACTCACCACCATCGACACTCTTGAAGACTCCACTTCCCGGACTTCCCGCGTAAAGCGTGGCTGGATTCCCCGGGTCGATCGCAAGCGTGTACACATATGTATTTGATAGCCCGGTGTTAATGGCTCTCCAAAACTCCCCGCCATTGACACTTTTGAAGACACCACCTCCCATTGTTCCCGCGTAAAGGGTGGTCGGACTTTGCGGGTCGATCGCTAGTGTCTTCACATACTTATTTGATAGCCCGGTGTTAATGGCTCTCCAGAACAAGCCACCGTTGTCACTTTTGAAGATTTCATCGCTATCTGTTCCCGCATAAAGCGTAGAAGGAGTCTCCGGGTCAATCACAAGCGTGTACACATAGAAACCTCCCAATCCCGTGTTGATGGCACTCCATGACCCACCGCCATTAACACTATTAAAAACACCTTCCTTTGTTCCAGCGTAAAGCGTGGCTGGATTCACCGGGTCGATCGCAAGCGTGTACACATATGTATTTGATAGCCCGATGTTAATGGCGCTCCAGGACTCACCGCCATCGACACTCTTAAAGACTCCAACTCCATCTGTTCCAGCGTAAAGCGTGGTCGGACTTTGCGGGTCGATAGCAAGCATATTAATAGCCCTGGACACCAATCCGTTCATGACGTCAGACCATGACTCACCGCCATCTACACTCTTAAATACTCCATCATCATCTGTTCCCGCATAAAGCGTGGTAGGCGTTTGCGGGTCAATCGCAAGCGTATACACAAAGTCATCGGTCATTCCATCGTTGATGGCGCTCCAGGTCTCACCGCCATTATTACTCTTAAAAACTCCACCTTCCCTTGTTCCCGCGTAAAGCGTGGTAGGCGTTTGCGGGTCAATCGCAAGCGTATACACAAAGTCATCGGTCATTCCATCGTTGATGGCGCTCCAGGATTCACCACCATTGATACTTTTGAAAACTCCACCTCCATATGTACCCACATAGAGCGTGGTAGGAGTTCGTGGATCGATTGTGATCGTAAGTATATCGAAATTTATTGCTTCAGTGTTGACAAGGCACCAGGACTCACCGCCATTGACAGTCTTGAAGATTCCACCTTTAGGTGTACCCGCATAAAGCGTGGAAGGGTTCTGTGGGTCAATAGCCAAAGCGGTCACCCCATCACTATCCATTCCAAATGAGGAATATTGCCAGATATCTTCTTCTTCCGCGGAAACGCTGGAAGATGGAAACAAAAACACTAATAACACTATGGTCAAAATAATACTGAAAACTTTTTTCATTTCATCCTCCTATGGAAATGAGAAATTCTGATGTAAATTTTACTATAACACTAAAAGAAAAACACAAAATTCTTTTCATATAACCAGTTTTTAAGAATTCATGTTAGTCAAACTTTTAGCTTACACGAAGCTCTCGTTAAACCACCCCATCAGGTATAATTTGAAAGTTAACTAAGAAAATATTTGGAGTGTCCTATGTACCTAACCGGAAACCAGGTTCGTCAATCTTTTATCGATTTCTTCGCCCAGCGCGGGCATGCGGTTGTGCCGTCTGCCTCGCTTGTGCCCGGCGGAGACAGCACCTTGCTGTTCACCAATGCCGGCATGGTCCAGTTCAAAGACGTTTTCCTGGGCACCGAAACCCGCCCCTATACCCGCGCGGTCGATTCCCAAAAATGTCTGCGCGTCTCCGGCAAACATAATGACCTCGACACCGTAGGGCGAGACAACACCCACCACACTTTCTTTGAAATGCTCGGCAACTGGTCTTTTGGCGACTATTACAAAAAAGAGGCCATCGCCTGGAGCTGGGAACTTTTGACCAAGGTCTGGGGGCTCGACCCTACGCGTCTGCACGCCAGCTATTTTGTCGATGACCAGGGCGACCTGCCTGCCGACGAGGAAGCCCGTCAATGCTGGCTCGCTCAACCAGGTTTCAATCCAAATCACCTGTTACAAGGCGGCCGCAAAGACAACTTCTGGGAAATGGCAGAGACCGGACCCTGCGGACCCTGTACCGAGATCCATTACGACTTCGGGCCCGAATTCTGTGACATGCAGGACGTCCCGGGTCACATTTGCGCTGTCAATGGCGACTGCGCCCGCATTGTTGAGATCTGGAACAACGTTTTCATCCAATACAACCGTACTTCACCTACTGATTTTGTTCTGCTGCCGAAGCGACATGTCGATACCGGTATGGGTTTTGAACGCATCGTTTCCATCATTCAGGGCGTCAACGGCAACTATGAAACTGACCTGCTGAAACCGCTGCTTGACAAGACGCAGCGCCTCTGTGGGCAGTCTTTGGCAGAACGAGAAGAAAATCTGACCTCCTACCGCGTCATCGCGGATCACGTGCGCGCGGCCACTTTTTTGATCGCCGATGGCGTCATCCCCGGCAACATCGGGCGCGGCTACGTTTGCCGCATGATCATTCGCCGCGCCGCCCGTTTCGCGCGTAAGATCGGGCTCAATGAGCCATTTATGGCCAAAATTGCTGATATCGTCATCGAAAATTACCACGAAGCTTATGCGGAAGTGCTGGAAAATAAGGAGCTGATCCAGGAAACCTTCACTGCCGAGGAAAAACGCTTCGCTGAAACGCTCGACAGCGGTTTTGAACAATTACAGGGCTACATCGACGAGCTCAAAGCGAACCAGCAAAGCATGCTGGACGGCAAACGCGCTTTTGACCTCTACGCCACGCTCGGTTTCCCGGTCGAGATCACTCGCGACATCCTCTCTGAATCCGGTCTGGAAGTTGACGAAGAAGGCTTCTTTGAAGCCATGGAAGCCCATCGTCTGGCATCCGGCAAGGGTTCCGCTTTTGCTGAAATGAATAACCTCGACACTGAACTTTATCAGCATGAGTTTGCGCGCCTGGTCGAAGGTGGCACTTTGCCAGCCTCCGGCGTTGAGCAAGATCCTTACGGCAGTTTCACCATGCCAGCCAGATTTGTCAGCCTGATCGCTGATGGCGAAAACATCGGGAAAGCCAATCCCGGGCAGGAAGTAAGCCTGATCCTAAACCAAACGCCCTTCTATCTCGAATCAGGCGGTCAGGTCTCTGACACTGGTTTCATTCGGGCTGCTGATGGCAGTTGGGAAGTCGAAATCACCGCTCTCAGCCGTCCGGCTGCCGGGATCATCGCCCATCATGGAAAAGTGCTCTCAGGCAACCCACAGCCAGATCAGCCCGTGCTCGCGGTCGTGGACGAAAGCCCGCGCCGTTCCACGATGCGCAACCACACTGCCACGCACCTGCTTCATGCGGCACTGCGCAAAGTGCTGGGCGACAAGGTGCATCAGGCTGGCTCCTACGTTGATCCGGAACGCTTACGGTTTGACTTCAACTATCCCCATGCCGTTGCCAAAGAGGATCTTCTCAAGATCGAAGCTCTGGTGAACGAGATGATCGCGGCAGAAGTCCCTGTCCGCAAAGCAAGCAAGACCCTCGAGCAAGCCCGCGCTGAAGGCGCGATCGCCCTGTTTGGCGAAAAATACGCCTCCGATGTGCGCACGATCGAGATAGCCGATCATCGCGGTCGCTTCTCTTATGAGCTTTGCGGCGGCACACATGTCGATAATACCGCCGAGATCGGATCTTTATTTATTATTTCTGAATCTTCCGTCGCGGCTGGAATGCGCCGTATCGAGGCTGTTACCGGTTCCGGCGCCTATCGCTACGTCCGCGAACGCCTCAATCAGCTGAATGAGGTCGCCACATTCTTTGAAACCAGCCCTGCCAACGCACTCAGCAAAGCCGAACAACTTGAAGCTGAGCTGAAACAAAGCCGGCAGGACCTGGAAAAACTGCGCATCGAAGCTGCCAACCAGGCTTTCAAACAAAAGCTGGATGATGTGCGGGAGATCGCTGGTGTCCCGGTCCTGCGGGCGGTGATCGCCAATGCTGACGCGGATGCCCTGCGCTCTCTGGCAGATCAGTTCCGTCAGAAACACCCCAGCGGCGTGGTCGTGCTTGGCACGGTCATGAACGAAAAACCGATGCTGATCGCGGCAGTGACCCAGGACCTGATCGCCCGCGGTCTCAAAGCCGGTGACCTGATCAAACGAGTTGCCCAGGTGGTCGGCGGTGGCGGCGGCGGACGGCCTGATATGGCTCAGGCTGGCGGCAAAGACGCCAGCAAGCTCAACGAAGCCCTCGACCAGGTTGAAGCATATATTCAGGAAAATTTGAAATAAAA
>Ga0255344_1006583_pt1 | contig 10453 bp, 16 predicted proteins | sample wastewater_treat_5_FD_192414 | JGI IMG/M metagenome (GOLD analysis project Ga0255344, IMG submission 192414) | Wastewater microbial communities from Lulu Island WWTP, Vancouver, Canada - plant18 | ecosystem: Engineered > WWTP > Wastewater > Unclassified | place: Canada: Vancouver, British...
TCAAAGGAGGTAACAAATGACCAAAAAGGATAAGTTAAAAGAAATGCTAGATAAAAGAAACCCGCTAGACTCCAAGCGTGAGGCAGTTACCCCTGTAGATTTGTATACAAAACCACAAGTGGACAAACCCACAAATAAACAAACGGACAAAGATACTAAACCACAAAGGGTTAAACAGACAAAACCGCAAGTAGTTAAATACACTACACACTTAACAGAGACGGTTATTAAACAGCTAAAAATGTATGCACTAGAGAACGACTTAAAGGACTATGAAGTTATGCAAAAAGCCGTAGAGAAGTTCTTAAAAGACAAAAAGTAATAAGTTTTTATATCTAGGAGGTGATTAAAACAAATGAACGAGCAAAAGAAGGGTTATATGGAAATTAAAAAAGTAAAGTTTTGGGGCTTATTAGTTCTAGCGTTCTTTATTGGGGCTATGTTTATGTCTGTTGGCTCTGACTCTAGTTCAAGTACCTATGACGCAGATAAAAGCACTATAAAGTCTGACGACAAAAAGTCTACCACTACAAGCGGTACGACAATGGAGAAGGAGACCGCAGAAGTTAAAGAGGCTACACCACAAGGCAAAGTAGAGGTAAAGAGTCAAAACAAGAAGGCGGGAAACAGCTATAACGAGATTGTAGGTGAAGTTATAAACAATACAAATGAACCACAAGACAGCGTTAAAGTTACAGTTACTTACTATAACGAGAACGAGGAAGTGGTAGCAACGGGCTTTACCTATGCCGTTAGTATGGGAGACTCACCTCTAGCACCTAACGAAACCGCACCTTTTGAAGTTAGTAGTTTTCCTGACGAGGTAGCAGTTGCGACTTACAAACTTGATGTAAGTTGGTAAATGTTGTTATTACGGGCTAAACGGTATTATATGAGAAGGGTATTTATACATAGGTTAGTCAATAAAAACGCTTTAGGGGGCGTTCTAAAGCCCAAAAGGGCGTACCCCACAAGCGTTACTTGTTATTTATAAATTATGAAAACTTGTAAAGCCATAAAACAGAATGGGGAACAATGTAAAGCAAAAGCTATGAAGGATAGCGACTATTGTTTTACACATAACCCCGAAATGAAAGAGGAGAAACGCCTAGCCGTTATAAAGGGCGGACTTAATAGTGGGCGGGTTAAGTTAGACCTTGAACCCTTAAATGTTAGTACTCCTTATGAGGCGGGAACTCTTTTAGAGGACACTCTTAACAGAGTGAGAACAGGGGAAATGCCTCCCAATATAGCAAATAGCGTAGGTTATTTAGTTACAGTAATGCTAAAGGCTTACGAGGCGTCTAGGTTAGAACAACGCCTAGACGATTTAGAGGAGGCGTTAAGATAATTATATGAACAAAAAAATAGTAGATTTCAAAAAAACAAGTGATGAGAACTTAATAAAACTTTGGGTTGCTCATTATAAAAAATATACAGAAAGCAACGGTAACAGGTTGTTTGACAAAAGTGAGATACAAGAGATTTATGACGAGGGTAATAAACGAGGGTTGGCGGATACTTTAATGAAACTTTACAACGCCATTTATGCAGTACACATAACGGCAAGACAAGACCTAAACAACGGCATAACGAGACTTTGGACACACACGAACTTATACAGGGAGGAATACAAGAGCCTAGAGCAGATAGCAGAGATATACAGCATAAGTAGCTTAAAGGCTAAAACAGACGAGGAGAAAGCGTATAGAGAGAAGGTTGCACTCTATCTGTTAAATGACAGACAACTTAAAAAGAGTGACACAGACGAATACACGATAGGGGAACAAATAATAGAAACCACAGTTAAAAGACTTAAGTCTAGTATCTTGTTTTGTCAGAAAGCACAGGAACTTGTAGGTAGAGACATTATGTCTGATGAGGCTAAAGAACAAATAAAAAGTACACGACAAATAATAAAAATGTTACTAGGGGAAATAGACGACCACATAGGCTACTTGCAATACTCACTAGGTTTAATGAAAGACGAGGAAGGTAAAGCAACAGAGCCTAACAAGGAGTTTTACAAACTAATAGATGAGCAAATAGGGGTAGATAAATTAGCAAAGAGAATGTCCAAGTTAAAGGAAATTATAGATAGGCAAATATACAAGGAGGAACTTATGGAGGAACTTAAAAAAGCGGGTAGGCGTAACGAAGGTGTAAAAGCGTTAACAGAGATAGAGGAGAGGTACCCACTAGAAAGTTTTGGACTATCTAAAGAGGAGATAGACGAAGTTGATAAAGATATAGCTAGACTATCAAAACTTAACAGAATGATATAACTATGAGCAACACTAAACCCGTTAATAAAGCAAATAAGATAAACAGAGAGGAACTAGAGAAACTACTAGATAAAGCTATTAGACCCTCTCCCGCACAACTACCCGAAGTAGAAACAGAGGATAAAGACCTAGACTACATTTCCTATATACCTTTGGATAAAAAGAAATACCCTAACTATATAGAGGCTTTTGGGAGGAGGATAACGGAGTCATACGAAAGAGGTAAAACAACAGACGAGGAAGGTAGAGCCATTATTACCTATACAACTAAAGCGGGGGGAGGAGAACTTAAATATAGTTTTGACGAGGACTTACTTGTTAGAGAATTGGGTAAAGAGGCTACAAAGAAACTACCAACACTAGGTAGGAGAGCAAGTAACCTTTGGTACTCTATGATTTACTTTGCGAAAGAACAAGGGAACGGAGGGCTAGAGGGGAACTTTACCGCCTCCGAACTTATGCGACTTTGGGGAGTAGACGACCCTAGTAAGGGAGGTAGGGCGTTCAAAGATATAAGAGAAACTTTTTTTAACATTGTTGCCGTTATGCCGTCTTATACAAATAAAAGAAGTGGAGACGAAAGGCTTGATTGGGGGTTTTCTTTTACCTCTAGTTACTTGATAAAAGGAGAAGGAAGGGAGGCAAGATACTACTACACTATGACTCCCGAGGCTCTAGGACTTACAGAGAAATGGCTAAAAGGAGAACTAACAGCAGAGGAAATAAAAAGCAAAGGTGGTTATTTAGCATATCCATTACAGTATCTACAGGGAGGACTAGACGAAACAGAGCAAAACTTTCAAGACTACTTATTAAAGTTTAAGGGAGGCTATACAGTCAAGGCTTACACCATATTAAAAGATTGGCTAAAGTTAAGAAATGACCTGTTAAGGAGACGCAAGTATTGCCACGAGTTACTATACCGCTATTTAGAAAACGCAAAAGAACGAGGGGAAATTAGTAGTTATAAGTTTGAGGTTAAAGAACTAAAAGATTGGCGTAAAAAATGGAAAGTAACGATTTATAAGACTACAGATACTACGAAGGACAACAGAGCAAAGAGGGGTAAGAAGGGAAACACAGCAGACCAAGACGAACTAATAGAAACTATCTTTGAGTGGCAAAATAGACCCGTACAAGGCATTACAACGCCTCCTAACGAACTTAAAAAGCAAATAGCTAACACAGTTAGGTCTTACGGGGTAGGCGCTATTAGAGACATTTACGAGAGAACGGCATTAGGGGCTAAACCCTCTACTTATGATTTTTGGCAAGAGGTTAAGGAATTAAAGAAACAAAACCACAAAACCACTAGTAGGTAAGTACACAATACTGACACAAACCAACATTTTTTGAAATGAGACTTAAGTCCGATATTACAGTATAAAGTATTAGTTTAGGCACTTCACAGTGTTGGTTATAAAATTACATAAATTGTGGTTTTAGGTACTTTTAAGGGTGATACTGACACAAACCACCACGAATACTTACACAAACCACCACGAATACTTACACAAACCGACACAAAATGACCAAAAAATACTTACACAAACCGACACAAAATACTTACACAAACCGACACTTTTTATTTTTTGTTTCCTTTTAACAACAGTCTTAAATGACCGTTTTCAATTTCATATTAAGACTCTATTAAGTAAGAGGTATATTAACTCTATTAAGAGAGAGTATTCTTATAAAGAAATATAGGAAACCAAACACATAGGTTTAACTGTTACCCAATACTTAAATGACTCTCAAAGTCTATCTAAAACAATTTTGTGAAAAGTAAAAACAAAATAAGAAATAACGAGAGTTTAATAGTTGCGTCAATATACCTAACCTTTTTATTAGTCCCTTTTTTAAGAATAATGTACGGTAGTGTGAAAATGGAGGACATTAAAAAAGCACCTACAAGACCTCCAATACCTCCAACTAGGTGGTCTGCAATAGTCGGGTTTGTTACTGTATTATCAGCAATAATGTCCCAAGAGCTATCCAAACTTTCTTTATGGGTAATATACCCAAACAATGTTGCTAGGAGGAAATTAAGAATAAGAATTATTTTTGTTGTGTTTTTCACTACATCAAGTATACAGTAACTATTGCCTTTGTTTGCACTCGCTAGTGTAACGGTTCATTGCATTTATCCAACCGTTTACTTGTTTTTCCATTTCCTTTATCTCCTCCGTTTTTTCCGTTGCCTCCTGTGTTACATAGAGTATCCGTATAAATTCCTTATAATTATTTAGACCGTGTTCCTTTATCAACTTATCAAAAGCACAGAGGCATTGTTCCTCATTTCCATTGTTTTCTAAACAAGTCTGTTTGAAACCAAACTCATACAGAGCGTTTTTTTCAAACTTGTAATTGTCATATTTCTTATAAGCAAAGACTCCTATTAGCGTTAATATGACCACTATAATTATTAGATATTTTTTCAAAAACTGTTTCACAAGGTAATTATATAGTACGGGTAGTGGAAGTAATAAATTAAATAACTATTAAAAAACTTGACAAACCCTAAAGTATTACTTTACACTTTATGTATGCCTAGCAATTTAACACCACAAGATACAGTCAAAGCCTTAACCGTAAATGAACCAAGAGAACAGGCGGAAAGGGCTTTTGACTTATTAGATATTAGCGAGAGTACAAGACAAGACTACAAATACAGAATAGGACTATTTATTGATTTTATGGAGGAAAACGGACTTAACCATAACACCTTTTTAGAGTTCAAAAGAGCATTAGCGGATAGAACAGATATAACCGTAAGTACAAAAAATAAATATCTAGCAACAGCAAAAATTTTTTTGAAAGAGGCAAACAGACAAGGGGCGTTACCTGTAGATATTACCCAAAATGTTAAGACATTTAGTCAAAATAAAAAGCACAAAAGAGACGGACTTAATGACGAGGAAATTGAAAGACTAACCAATGCTATGAAGGAACTACCAAAAACACCACAAAATACTAGGTTAAAAGCTATTTTAAGCCTCCTAGTGTTTCAAGGTTTAAGACAAGTAGAGGTAGTTAGACTCAATGTAAAGGACATAGACTTTGTTAGTAATGTTGCATACATACAAGGTAAAGGGCGAGACGATAAAGAGCCTGTTAATTTACACCCCGAAACTACAAGAGCATTAAAAGCATATGTTAAAAGCAACAAAATAGCAGACGGGGCTTTGTTTACTAGTCAAAGTAATAACAGCAAAAACAAACGGCTTACTACAAGAGGTTTAAGAGGACTAGTCAAGGAAACTCTAGACGAGTTGAACATAGACAAAAGCACTCACGGGTTTAGACATTACTTTACAACGAAATTGATTAAGACATACAAAGGCGATTTGTTAGAAGTTGCACAATACACGAGACACAAGTCTTTAGAAATGTTGCAAGTATATAACGATAGCATTAAGAGAGAGGCGGACTTACCCCGATTTTATCAAGCCTTTGACGGAGTAAGTTTATAAGGTAGTTAGTTAGATAGATAAGAGTAACTAATTTTGGAGGACAAATAATGAACGATACAAACTACCAAGAGGAAGTAATAAAGCGTCTAGACGCCATTCTAGAGGCTCTAAAGGACATAAAAACCGACAGTAATAAAGGTTTAGAAGGTGTAAAAGACCAAATACAGGCACAGACTAACCTTATGAGGTTTTATCAGAGCAACGGCTCTAGTGGAACAAAAGAGCAACCGAAACAGACAGAAAGTAAGCAGTCTTAAACGGCTCTCTAGTTCCGATAAGTATAATTACAGGAAGTAGAAAATTGACTTAATAAAAGTTAAGTTTTGAAAGTAAAAATATGGACAATAACGACAAATATAAACAGTTGGAAAAAATAACAGAACTCAAGGAGAAAGGAGTATTGACAGAGGAGGAATACAACAAGGAAAAAGCTACTATATTGGGCGAAAAAGAGTCTAGTAATGTATCAAAGACAGAGGAGAAAAAGAAAAAAACAGATAGTAACCTAATGCCAAAGCTAGTTGGTTTTGTAGTTGGTACTGTTTTACTCATATCAGCAATTATCCTTTCAAGTTTAGTCCGAGTGATATTTGTTGAGGGTATATGGGTGGTTTTAGGCTTTACCGTACCTTTTGTAACTGCAGTATTTAGTTTTGCACCATCAGGAATTGTCTTGTACATATTTGTTAAGGACTTAAAAAAGGACAAAAAAGAAAGAGATACAAAAGCTAATACAAAGAGAAATGCAAAGTTAAGCGCTATTTATATTTTACTTATTATTGTTTTATCCGTTCTATCAACTTCTGTATTTGGCGGACTTGAACAAACAAGTGGGAGTATGAGCGAAAGCGATTTAAGAGCGGGTTATGTAGAGGGTTGCATTTATGGAGGTGACACAAGAAAACATTGCGAGTGTATGTTTGAAAAAGTAATAGACAGGTACGGGGTTGACGGCTTTATGGAAATAAACGATTTAGTTAAGAATATGCCTACAGATAAGAAAGAGGCGGAGGCGTATATCACTAATTTAACAAGGACTAACAAGGACTTTAGAGATTACGCAACCGCAGTTCAAGGTATGTCTGCAAGTTGTGATTAAGAAGGGAAATTTTATAAATATGACCGAAAAAAGCAAATTATTAAAAATTGGAGAACTCGCAAAGCAAACAGACGAGTTAGTATCAACTATTAGGTATTGGACTAGTGAGGGCTTATTAGAGGTTAGCGAATACTCTAAAGGAGGCTATCAACTTTATGACCCATCAATGATTGACCGTGCTAAACAGATAAGGAAACTACAAAATAATGACCGCCTAACCATAGCGGAAATTAAAAAGGAGTTGAAAAATTAGGAGAAAAGGTCTTATGGAAACTAATAAGGAGAACCAAGTAAACAACATAAAAGCAAAACCTACAGTAGCCCGTTATATTTTGGTGGCAGTATCCACGATATTGTTATGGGGCTTATTTTATTTACTTTTGGTGGTGGGGGTTTTTATCGTAGTTGAAGTTTTAGGTTTGGATAGTGACAGCAGGTTGGCAGTAAACACGCTCGGGTATGGTTTTATCGGGCTTTTTCTACCCGCATTAAGCGTTTCAAAACGGCACTTCCTATACAAACGAGACAAGAAAGAGCCAACAGTAGCCCCACAAAAAAGGAGAAAATTATCAGACGACAGGCTTGAGCAACTTGAGAAATTGGCACAGTTGAAGGACAGGGGGGTTTTAACAGAGGAGGAGTTTAACAAGGAAAAGTCCGAGTTATTAAATTAAAAAAATTATGAACAAAAAAGACAAATTTACAAAACTATCAAAATTAGCCGACCTAAAGGAAAAAGGTATTTTAACAGAGGAGGAGTTCAATAAAGAAAAGACGACTTTATTAGAGGCAAGAGCATCTAGCAAGACAGTTAGTGGCATATTTCGTAAGGTTTTTATAGGCGTTATAGCGTTGATGGCAGTTCTAATAGTAGCCAAATTGTTTACAGTCTATAAGGACACGAGCAATAAGAAGGGCTACATAGAGTCTTGCGTGGCGGAATTTGGAAATAAGCAGTTTTGTGATTGCCGTTATGAAAAAGTAAATGAAAGGTATCCAATAGGACACACAGACAAGATTGATAGGGTTACGCATACTACAGCAGAGAAGTACAAGACAAACCCGCAAGAGGCACAGAGGTATCTTAAAGAGCAGATGTCTACGGACAAAGAGATTATGGACTACTTTATTTATATACAAGAAGTAACGAAAATATGCGACAAGGAGGTAAAGTAATGGCAAAAAAGATAGCGATTAACTTACGCAAAGGCGGTAGCGGAAAAACAACAACAGCAATAAACCTAGCAACAGCCTTACAACAAAAAGGTAAGAAAACTTTGTTAGTAGACCTAGACCCACAAGCAAACGCAACTATAAGCGTAGGTATTGACCCATTAAGCCTTGATAAACATATCAATACTCTATTTACGGATATAAACACTACCGTAGAGGAGGCAATAACTAAAACAGAGTTTGGACTTGATTTACTACCCGCACACCCCGATTTAGCGGAAACAGAGGCGGGAATGAGAGCAACACAAATAGGTTTGTTAAAAGGACTCCTAGACCCGCTAGACAAAGAATATGACTACATTGTTATTGATACTCCACCTGCAGAGTCTTACTTAACAGTCAATGCTATGGCTTATGTAGACGAAGTAATAATACCGTTACAGGCTCATTATCTAGCTATGCGGGGTTTACAAGAGGCTATGGAGGAAATAGAACAAGTCAAAAAAGGACTAAACCCAAAACTAAAGGTGGCGGGGATATTACCAACTATGGTTAATAACCGTACTAACATAGCAAAAACCGTGTTAGACGCTGTTACAGAGGCTTACAAGGACTTGTTATACCCATTCCAAGTGGACTTTAGTATCAGACATACAGAGTCAACACTAGCAGGACTACCTATTGTTATTTATGACGCCAAACATCAAGGTAGCAAGGCGTATAAGAAATTAGCTGATTTAGTTATCAAAGGAGGTAACAAATGACCAAAAAGGATAAGTTAAAAGAAATGCTAGATAAAAGAAACCCGCTAGACTCCAAGCGTGAGGCAGTTACCCCTGTAGATTTGTATACAAAACCACAAGTGGACAAAACTACAAAACCACAAGTAGTTAAGAACACTAAACCACAAGTACACAAAGAAGCAAAACCACAAGTGGTTAAATATACTACTCACTTAAAGGCAGAAACCATAAAGGATATTAAAAGATATTCTTTAGAAAATGACTTGAAGGATTACGAGGTATTACAGGAGGCAGTAGAAAATTACTTGAAAGGGAAAAAGACCTCCTAAAGTGGCATTTTGAAGCTTAGAGGGTATACCTACAAGTGTTACTTATGAGTGATTGCATATACATAAAACAAAGCGGGGAGAAATGCAAAGCTAAAGCTATGAAAGGAAGTAGCTATTGCTTTACCCATAACCCCGAAACAAAGCTTGAGAAACATTTAGCAGTTGTTAAAGGAGGGCTTAGTAGCAAGAGGGTTAGGCTTGACCTTATGCCCTTGAACATAGAAACACCACAAGACATAAGTATTCTATTAGCTGACACGATAAACAGAGTTAGAAGCGGGGAAATACCACCAAATATAGCAAATTGCATAGGCTATCTTAGTGGAGTATTAACTAAGGTATACGAAACAAATAAGCTTGAGCAAAAAGTAATTAGTTTGCAAGAGGCACTAAACGAGTAAATATGGCAGATAAAATAATTGATTTTAAGAAAATAACGGACAAGAACTTAATTAAGCTATGGGTAGAGCATTACAAGGAGTATGGAGAGGAAAAAGAAAAGAAGCTACTAACTAAAAAGGAAGTACAAGAGCTTTATAACGAAGGTTATACAAGGGGGTTGGGGAGTAAATTGATATTGTTTTATAACTCTATGTATGCCTTACAGATGACAACAAGGCAAGAGATCAATTACCAAATACTTAGACTTTTTACCCTTAGCGACAGGTATATTGCAGGTTTTAATAAATTACAAGAGTTAGCACAAATATACGATATAAAGGCTAAAGATAAGGATATTATTGATTACAGAGAACAGGTTGCAGAGTTAATAATAGCGGGGGTTGAGTTGAAATTGGAGATAGATAATAAAAATACAAAAGGAGAGGAAACTTTAGACGAAGCAATTAGAAGCCTTAAAAGAAATACCTTGTTTTGTACGAAAATACAGGAGTTAGTAGATATAGACATTATGAGCGACAACTCTAAACAGCAGATACAATCCGCAAGAGAGATGATTTTATTAGTTACAGCAGAGCTATCAAATGCGATTGATTACTTAAAATACAAGCTTGGTATGGGTAAATCAAAAGCTATTAAAAGAGATGAGGATTTTTATAAACTTATAAACAAACATTTTGGGGTAGAGAAGTTGGTTAAGAAAATGGAGGCATTAGACAAGGTAATAACCAAACATAGAAACTCTAAAGGGCTTAGCGATTACATAAAAGACAATGTAGGCAAAGGCATAGATGTAGAAAAGGCAAGAAAAACTATGTCCGATTACCCCACCGAAAACTACGGACTAACGGAAGCTGATATTAAAAAGATAGACGAGGACATAGAAAAGTTAAAAAGTTTAAGGACACTATAACAATGACTAAGAAAAATACAAAAGACACAAAACATAAGA
>Ga0255344_1006591_pt1 | contig 10447 bp, 8 predicted proteins | sample wastewater_treat_5_FD_192414 | JGI IMG/M metagenome (GOLD analysis project Ga0255344, IMG submission 192414) | Wastewater microbial communities from Lulu Island WWTP, Vancouver, Canada - plant18 | ecosystem: Engineered > WWTP > Wastewater > Unclassified | place: Canada: Vancouver, British...
GCTGCTTTGAGGGTTTTTTTGTCAATTTTGTCCAGACTGTCTTCCAGGGTATGCCAATAAGGGAAAAATCCATTTGGAGTGTCGCTGCGGTAGTCGATGATGTTGATGCTCGGGATACCTGCCAGGCGGTTAATGTACAGATGATCGTCGGTAATGGCGCCACCCTCCGAGTTTTCAAAATAAGGGCTGTAACCTATCCTTGCGGCCGTGTTCCAAACCTTGTTGACAATAGGTGCTGCATAACGCAGAGAAAAATATTCTTTGGCAAAAACAGCCCCTTTAGCACCGACCATATCCAACAAAATGCCGAATTCAGCGGAATAATTGCTGACATGAGGATTTTTTGCCCAGTACTGAGAACCAAGGCACCAGGAATCTTCCATCCTCGATCTGCCTGAAAAAGAGGGCTGCCCGTAATCTTCGGCATCGAACAAAATAATGTCCACCCCCAAAGAAGCAGGGGCTGTCGTCCCCAGATGCCGGGCAATCTCCATCAAGACAGCCACTCCGCTGGCCCCGTCGTTGGCTCCGGGAATGGCCTTCGTATGGTTTTGCGGGTCGGGATCTTCGTCAGCCCAGGGGCGGGTGTCCCAGTGGGCAAAGAGTAAAATTCTTCGCGTTTTTTCCGGATCAAACGATGCAATAATGTTTCTGGCTCTTAGGACGCTGCCGTCGAAGGCCACCAGTTGCATAGGCTGTTCGGTAAGGATTCCGCCAAGCGAGCGCATTTTTTCTACCAGGTAATCGCCGCAGGCCTTATGTCCTTCCGTATTGGGAACCCGGGGACCGAAATCAAGTTGCCTTGCCAGGTAATGATAGGCCGAGTCTTCATTAAAAACAGGCACCACCTTAAGGTTTTGTTCGGAGGGAGAGTTCTTTTTTTGTCCCGACATGCAGGAGGTCATCAAAAGGAGTAAAAATAAAACAGCAGCCAAGGAAAGTATGACACTGATTTCTTTAAGCGATAATCGTTGGGATGTTTTTGGAGCAAGGAGCATTACGGTGCTTTTTTGAGGTTTTCAGCATAAAGTTGAGCGAGTTCCAGAGTTCTGATAAAATTACCTCCGGTTATCAGAGCGATTTCTTCGTCACGATAGCCTTCGGCTTTGAGGGCTCTCAGTAAATGGATGAATTCACCGGCGTTTTGGCAACCGGGTATGCCGCCGCCGCCGTCAAAATCGCTGCCTATGCCGATTATTTCAACACCGGCCAGTGAGCGGATATGGTTGATGTGTGCAATAACATCCCTGATCCCCGTCCGCCGGTTTTTGGCCAGAAAACCTTCATAAAGGCAGATGCCTATGTAACCCTTATGCTTGCCAAGAGCGAGTATCTGATCGTCACTAAGGTTGCGGGGATGCTTGCACAAGGCCTTGGCGGAGGAGTGAGAAGCGATAACCGGAGCCGGACAATACTCAAGCACGTCGTAAAAGGTCTTTTCGGAAGCATGCGAGACATCAGGCAAGATACCCATAGCAGACATGGATTTGACCAGCTCTTTCCCAAACGGACTCAATCCGTGGTGCTCGGGATTATTTTCGTCGGAGGCGGAATCGCATACGTCGTTGTGTCCGTTGTGGCAAAGGGTGATGTAACACACGCCGGCCTTGTCAAATTCCTTGAGCAGGTTCAGATTGGTCCCCAGAGCGTAGGCGTTTTCGATGGCCAGCAGGATGGCTTTTTTACCTTGGGACTTGAGTTTCCTGATATCTTCGGCAGTTCGGGCGAGTCCGGCTAAATGAGGATAGTTTGCGACCTGCTTCTGAATGCTTTCCAACATATTCCGGCAAGTTTGCCCGGCCTTCTCTAATCCTTGCCTGTCGCGGCTTCCCTGTTTGATATAGGCGGCCATGACAGCGCAATCGAGCCCTCCGTTTTGCATTTTTCTTAAATCCACTTTGTTTTCGGGAATAGAAGAGAGAGCTTCACCGTTGGCGTTGTTAGCGCTGATACCGGAATAAAAATCAAAACCGGGGGAATACAATTCCACTTCGATGTGTTGTTCTTTGGTAAAATAGAGAGCCGTGTCGCAATGTGAATCCAAGGTGATGTTGCTTTGGCACAGATCGCGACAATTCCTGTACAGCCCTGCTTCTTTAACCAGCCAGTTGAAAACGGGCAGCATGGGCTCTTTGCTGTGTGATACCAGGCATTCGGGATGCCATTGCAAGCCCAGAATGGCTTTCCCTTGATCCGATTCCACAGCTTCGATTATACCATCTGAGCTTAAGGCGCATACTTTCAGTCCTCCGGCCAATTCTTTGATAGCCTGGTGATGAAAAGAATTTACAGCCAGTTCGTCTTTGTTGAAGAAGGAACGAAGTAAAGTGTCCGGCATAAGCTCAACATAATGAGAGGTTTCCGATCGTTCGCCGGTTTGGTTGTGGTTGATGCACTGTTTGCGACGCTGACTGTAGATGTCCTGATAAAGGGAGCCTCCCATGCCTAAATTGATAAGTTGTATTCCTCTGCAAATGCCGAGTATGGGAAGTTGTTTATCCAAAGCCAATTTAAGGAGCCGTAATTCAAATTCATCGCGGACGGAATTGAAACTGCCCAAGGCCTCGTGGGGTTCTTCTCCCAATAGAGCCGGATCAAAATCACCTCCGCCGGTAAAAATAATGGCATCCAGCCTGTCCAGCAGACTTTCGACTTGTTCTTTGCCTTTGAAGGGCGGAATAATCAGCGGAGAGCCACCGGCTAGAGTCAGCGCTTCAAAATAAGCTTTGGCCAGCAAAGCCTGCTTGTCGTCAAAGTTTGCCGACAAGCCTATACATGGGCTTTTGTGCTTAGGAGGAGAAGAAATATGCTCGTAATAGGCTTTCATGGAGTGTTCGTAAATGAAGCTTGCACCAAATAGTTGATTGTTTCTGTGCAAAGATAAGCAAAGACGGCAATTACAAAGACCGGTGTCAGGAGATTTTGCTGTAAGCCGAAATTCTATAAAAAATCAAAACAGCCGTCGCCAAGCGGAAAATTAATAGTCAAATCTCTTGTAGATTTGACAAAAAATTGTGAATCTTGCATGCCTTGAATCGGAGAGGCGTTTTTCTCCGGCAGAGTATTGTTTTAGTTATACCCTTTTAGGCATGAATAACTTGTTTGTTTATTGCGAAATTGAAGAGAGACAAATCGCAGAAGTGAGTTTGGAATTGCTCACCAAAGGCCGGAAATTGGCCGATGAACTCAGCTGTAAACTTGAAGCAGTCGTTATTGGACATGAGTTGGACGAGATTAGCAGTCAGGTTTTGCCTTACGGCGTTGATGTTTTGCACTTGTTTGATCACAAGACCTTGTATCCCTACACCACCTTGCCTCACGCTTCGATCTTAATCAAATTGTTTAAGGAAGAAAGACCTCAGATCTGTCTGATGGGCGCAACGGTTATTGGCCGCGATCTGGGCCCCAGAGTTTCTTCTGCTTTGAGAAGCGGACTGACAGCCGATTGTACAGCCCTTGAAATCGGAAGTCACAAAGAACGTGATAAAACCTATGAGGAATTGCTGTATCAAATCCGTCCGGCCTTCGGAGGTAACATTGTTGCTACCATCGTCAATCCGGAATGCCGTCCTCAAATGGCTACGGTACGGGAGGGAGTTATGAAAAAGGAGATACTCGACCCCGGCTACAGAGGCAAAGTCATCAAACATAAAGTAGAAGATTATGTGAGCGACAGCGACTTTGTCGTTAAAGTGATAGACCGTCATATCGAAAAGAGCAAAAACAAGCTCAACAGCGCTTCTATTATTGTTTCAGGAGGCTATGGCGTTGGTTCAAAAGAAAATTTTCAACTTTTATACGATTTGGCCGCGGTGCTTAATGCCGAAGTGGGTGCCTCCAGAGCCGCCGTCGATGCCGGTTTTTGTGAACATGACCGGCAAATCGGACAAACCGGCCTGACAGTCAGGCCCAAGTTGTATATTGCTTGCGGAATCTCCGGTCAAATACAACATTTGGCCGGGATGCAGGAAAGCGCGATTATTATTTCCATCAACAGCGATCGTTCCGCTCCCATAAACAGTATTGCCGATTACGTCGTTGTGGGCAGAGTGGAAGACGTTATCCCCAAAATGATTCAGTATTACAAAAAAAACACTAAATAGCCATGGGCAATTATTTTACCGACAACCCTGTACTTAAGCATTATTTGCAGCATCCGTTGATGCAACGGATAATGGAACTAAAAGAACGTAATTTCAGCGATGCCGCTGCTTATGACTATGCTCCCCTGGATGCGGAAGATTGTATGGACAGCTACGAAAAAGTGCTGGAAATCTGTGGAGAGATTTGTGCGGATATTTTGGAAGAGAATGCAGAGGTTATTGATCAGGAGGGGCCGGTGTGCAAAAACGGCCGGGTAGAATACGCAGAGGGTACCTTGCTCAATCTCGAAGCTACCACCAAGGCCGGCCTTATGGGCATGGCTGTTCCCAGGCGCTACGGTGGGCTCAATTTCCCGGTAACTCCGTTCATCATGGCCGCGGAACTGATTAGCCGGGCCGATGCCGCTTTTGAAAATATTTGGGGTTTGCAGGAATGTGCCGAAACCTTGTACGAATTTGGAACCGAAGAGCAAAGACAGGCCTATCTGGGACGAGTTTGTGCAGGAGAAACCATGTCGATGGACCTTACTGAGCCCGACGCCGGCTCCGATCTGCAGGCGGTGATGCTGAAAGCCACCCTGGACGAAAGCGATAACACTTGGCGATTGAACGGCGTGAAGCGTTTTATCACCAACGGAGATGCCGATATCCACCTAGTCTTGGCCCGCTCCGAGGAAGGCACCAGAGACGGTCGCGGATTGTCGATGTTTATTTACGACAAACGCAACGGAGGCTTGACTGTTCGTCGCATCGAAAACAAGATGGGGATTAAGGGCGCGCCTACTTGTGAATTGGTCTTTAAAGACGCTAAAGCAGAGCTCTGCGGTAGCCGCAGACTGGGGCTGATCAAATATGTAATGGCTCTGATGAACGGAGCCAGGCTTGGAATTGCCGCTCAATCGGTGGGGCTTTGTGAGGCCACTTACCGGGGAGCTCTCTCTTATGCCCTTTCACGCAAGCAATTCGGCAAAGCCATCATTGAATTCCCGCCGGTTTATGAAATGCTGGCATTGATGAAGGGCAAATTGGATGCTACACGCAGTCTTCTGTACGAAACTTCGCGTTTTGTGGATATTTACAAATGTCTTGAAGATATTGCAAGGGAGCGCAACTTGAGTCCCGAAGAAAGAACCGAGATGAAAACCTATTCCCGTTGGGCTGACGCATATACCCCTCTGGCTAAGGGGATGGGTAGTGAATTTGCTAACCAGAATGCTTACGATGCTGTTCAGATTCACGGTGGTTCCGGTTATATGAAAGATTATGCCTGCGAGCGTTGGTACCGTGATGCCCGTATTACCTCTATTTATGAAGGAACAACTCAGTTGCAGGTGATTGCTGCCATACGTTACGTGACAACCGGCGCCTATTTGGAGAAGATTAAAGCTTATCAACAGGAGGAAGTGTTTCCCGAATTTAGCGAATTGCGTCAGCGCTTGCTGGCAATGACCGCTAAATATGAGGAAATGGTCGCTTACGTTACAGGAGTCCAACAGGACAGTTTTCTGGACTTCTGTGCCCGTAGGTTGGTGGAAATGGCAGGACACATCATCATGTCGGAGTTGCTCCTGAAAGATGCCGCAACGGCAGAAAGCCTGCGCTCATCGGCCAAAGTGTATGTGCAATACGCCGAATCGGAAATCAGCAGGCACGAAACCTATATCAGGGGTTTGGATGTTAAGGAAGAAGCTTATTTGGAGGCTTTCCGGCCTTGTTGTGACTTGTAAACAAGGAAACCAACCAGCAGTACTCCCAGCCCGATAAAAACATAGCCGATCTCGTGGCTGTATTCGTACACCTTTTCCATCAGCTGATCTTTGGGGACGACAGCGTGGAGTGAGTAGCCGATTACGGCAAGAATAACATTCCAGAGACCTGCCCCAAGGGCGGTAAAGAGCAGAAAGATGCCGAACCTCATTTTTGCCAGGCCGGCGGGGATGGAAATTAGCTGTCTTACGGCGGGAATCAGGCGTCCGATCAGGGTTGAGATTATTCCGTGTTTCACAAAATACTTTTCGGCATTTTCGATTTTAGCTTCACTCAGCAGAAGCATATGCCCCAGGCGACTTGCAGCAAACTTGTACACCAGCGGGCGGCCAATCCATAGAGCCAGACAATAATTGACGATAGCTCCCAAGCAAGCCCCTATAGTAGAGAATAATACAACCAGGTAAACATTGAGTTCTCCGGCGGCTGCTTTATAGGCAGCAGGGGGTACCACCACTTCTGAGGGAAAGGGTATAAATGAACTTTCGATCGTCATCAAAAGAGTGATGGTCCAATAGTTCAAGTTATCGAGACACCATTGAATAAAGCCGACGGATTCCATAAGCAGGGGCAAGAGAGAAATAAAACCGCAAAGATAATGCTATTTTTCTAATGGGAATTTTTGTTTTTAGGACTGCGTTTGGAAAGACAATTACGTTTGGCGAAACAAGATAAATCTTGTTTCGGTCGTACTTAACATTATCCTTGCACTTCTATCGGCGTACAGATAAAATCACCAAGGCAGGATTTATTTCCTTTGTTCCAAATCGGCATTGTCGACCAAGGCAAAGGACAAATTGGCCTGTACACAGATTTTTTCCTTTACTTTGGCCACGGCCTCAATAAAAAAGACCATAGATCGGCGATTCACAATTTTGGCGGTAATTTCTATCAAATCACCCGGATAAACGGAAGATTTGAAGCGGGCTTTATCTATGCCTGCATAGAAAGGGGTTTTGCCTTTCAAAAAATCACCAACCAGAAGAGAACAAGACTGAGCCATGATTTCGCACAGGATTACACCGGGCACTACCGGGAAACCCGGGAAATGTCCCTGTAAAAAGAATTCATCGCCTCTGACCTTGTAGGTGGCGTGTGCAACGTGATTTTCGTCGATGTTGATTTCATCGACCAACAACATGGGTTCCCTGTGCGGGATGTACGTTTTAATTTCCTCTCTTTTCATGTTCTATATTTTTCTAAGTGCAATACAACCGTTGTGTCCTCCAAAACCCAGGGAGGTGGAAACAGCAATTGAAATATCGGCTTTTCTAGCCTGATTGGGGGTATAATCCAGATCGCATTCGGGATCGGGTTCATCCAGATGTACTGTTGGAGGAATTATACCCTCTTTCAGAGCCAGAGCTGTGGCAATCAGCTCTATTCCTCCGGCGGCTCCCAACATATGCCCGGTCATGGATTTGGTCGAATTGATGATGGCTTTGTAGGCGGCTTTTTCGCCCAAAGCTATTTTAATAGCAGCTGTTTCCGATTTGTCGTTCAAAGGGGTTCCGGTTCCGTGGGAGTTAATGTGCAGCAATTCTCCTGTTTTAAAACCGGCTTCAGTCAGAGCAAACCGAATGGCTCTTGCTGCTGAGGAACCGTCGGGTCTGGGTGCAGTATAGTGGTAAGCATCGCAGGTATTGCCGTAACCGCACACTTCAGCGTACATTTTAGCTCCTCTGGCACGGGCATGTTCGTATTCCTCAAGTACAAGAATGCCGGCACCTTCGGCGATTACAAAACCTTGCCTTCTCTTATCAAAAGGCAGAGAGGCTTGCATGGGGTCTTCGGAGCGTGAAAGGGCTCTGCTGTTGGCAAAACCTCCGATAGCCAATGGGACTACTGCAGCTTCGGCTCCCCCGGTAATGATGGCATCGGCGTAGCCGTGTTTGATTGCCTTGAAGGCCTCGCCTATGGAGTGAGTGCCTGTGGCACAGGCTGTAACAATAGGAAGGCAGACTCCTTGTGCGTTGTGCTCAATGGCGACATTGCCCGAGGCAATATTGGATATCATCATTGGCACAAAAAGCGGTGAGATCCATTGCGGGCCTTTTTGTATCATTTTGGTGGTTTCTGCAATAAAGGTATTCATTCCGCCGATTCCTGATCCTATGTACACACCCAGACGCTCCGGCTCAATTTGAAGAGCGCTGTCTTTCATGGCCTGATTGGAGGCGGCTAGTGCAAATAGGGCATACCGGTCGTTTTTACGGGCTGTGGCAGCGTCTATTCCATAGGAGTCCGGTTTAAAATCCTTGACTTCTGCCGCTATCTTTACCGGCAGATCATCGGTGGAAAAACTGCGGATAGTATCGATTCCGCAGACTCCGTTTTTAAGATTATTCCAAAATGTGGGGATATCGTTTCCGACAGGAGAGATGGCTCCCATGCCGGTAATTACAACTCTTTTCATTTTTCCATCCATTTATTGGTATTTGACAAAAGAAGCTCTGCATTGTAAACAAGGTCTTCGATAATTTGTTTTGCCGGAAGAATATCCTTGACCATTCCGACGCATTGTCCTGCCATATAGCTGCCCATTAATTGATCCCCTTCCTGTACAGCTTTTCTAAGCGATCCTGTGCCAAAATCCATAATATCTTTAGCGGTAAAGTTAGGATCTTTTTCCATTTCGGCAAACTTCTTGGAAAAGGGAGTTTTAAGAGAACGCACCGGATGTCCCAGGCTTTTGCCTGTGACGATGGTGTCGGAATCTTTAGCGGCCAGAAGTTTGTTTTTGTAATTTTCGTGGATTATGCATTCCGTAGAAAGCAGGAAGCGGGTTCCGCACTGTATTCCTTCGGCACCCAGCATAAGTACGGCGGCAAAACCCCTGCCGTCGGCAATTCCTCCGGCAGCTATTACCGGAATGCTGACAGCGTTGCAGACCTGTGGCACCAAAGCCATAGTGTTGATTTCGCCGATATGTCCTCCCGATTCACCCCCTTCTGCAATCACGGCGCAGGCTCCCATGTTTTCCATGCGTTTGGCTATAGCCGATGAGGGAACAACAGGGATCACTTTAATACCGGCATTCAGCCAGTCGTTCATATATTTACCGGGCATGCCGGCTCCGGTAGTCACTACCGGAACCTTTTCTTCTATCACCATTTGGGCAATATCGTCGGCAATCGGGCTCATGAGCATTATATTGACACCGAAAGGCCTGGAAGTTTTCGTTTTGCATTTACGAATTTCTTGTCTCACCACATCGACGCCGGCATTGATCGAAGAGATTTGCCCCAGTCCGCCGGCATTGGAAACAGCAGAGGCCAGGTTGGATTCTGAAATCCAGGCCATGCCTCCCTGCAAAATGGGAAAGTCAATTCCCAGTAAGGTATTAATTCGAGTTTTTATCATATTGAGTTGTCTTATTTTGTCCATTCCAGCAGACAGGCACCTGTGGTAAAACCTGCCCCGAATGCGCTGAAAACCAGTTTTTGTCCTTTTTTTAATTTATTATTTTTATTCAATTCGTCCAGTAACATAGGAATACTGGCCGACGAGGTATTTCCGTAGCGTTCAACGTTGTGGGGAAAATTCTTTTTACTTTGCCCCAAATATCTCATTACTGTGTCGATAATTCTCATGTTTGCCTGATGCAGCAAGTAGTGATCGACATCATTTGCTTTTACATCAGCCATTTTGAGCACCTCTTTTATGTCGTTTAATGAGCAATTAACTGCCAATTTAAAGACATCCTGCCCTTTCATCACCAGTGCGCCGTCTTCTTCTTCTTTTTTAATAAAAGGCGTATCCTGTAATTTTCGGATTTGGTACAAGGCGTCGGTGTTGCTAAAAGTGGAAAGTTTGAAAGATATGAAGCCTTCGCCTTTACTAAGGACTACAGCCGCTGCTCCATCTCCAAAAAGGACACAGGTGTCGCGTTTAGTCCAGTCAACCATACGGCTGGGTTCTTCGGCGCAAATAACCAGAATATGTTCCATATTGCCTCTTTTAAATAGGGCGTCAGCCATATCCAGTGCGTAAATGAAGCCGGCGCAGGCTCCGTTAAGATCGATACATGGACAACCGGCTCCAAGCATACCCTGGAGAATACAGCTTAGTGAGGGGGTAACGTATTCATTAATCGTGTTCGAGCAAATGATATAATCTAGTTGCTCTGCTTTAATGCCTGCTTGCTGAATTGCAATTGATGAGGCCTGAACCGCCAAATCTTTTAGATGTTCCGTCGAAATAATTTGTCTGGTTTTTATTCCGGTTCTGGTTTGGATCCATTCATCGCTGGTATCCAAAAAAGTGGCCAGCATATCGTTGCTGACCGTCAAGGAAGGAGAAGCACTCCCGGTTCCAGTAATTTTCATTTTTTAATTTCTATGAATTTGAGGCCGCAAATGTAGCTCTGTTATAACTTGCCGACCAAGTATATGTGGTGAATAAAAATGGAAATGTGGCGAAAATATGGATATCGGTGGTCAAATCTTGTTATTTGTGACCAAATAGTTTTTACATTTGTCTCTGTTTGTTGATTACATTAGCTCAAAAACAGGATAAAATGATCACTCAAAAAGTACCCTCATACCTGTTGCAAAAGAACCAAATACTTGGGTCTT
>Ga0255344_1006594_pt1 | contig 10446 bp, 8 predicted proteins | sample wastewater_treat_5_FD_192414 | JGI IMG/M metagenome (GOLD analysis project Ga0255344, IMG submission 192414) | Wastewater microbial communities from Lulu Island WWTP, Vancouver, Canada - plant18 | ecosystem: Engineered > WWTP > Wastewater > Unclassified | place: Canada: Vancouver, British...
AACGAAGTGTATGTCGCGCTGGATAAGATTCGCGGACGCTTGTTTGGTTATGATGACCAGGGCCGTAACCTTTGGATTTTCGGCGGATCGGGCAACATGGCTGGTTACTTTCGCAACGCCGCCTCCATTGAGCATGATGGCTATGACCTGCTGGTACTCGACAGCCTTGAAGGATCCGTTACCATCTTTGAGCCTACTGAGTATGGCCGGCTGATTTACCAGGCAACGGAGCAGTACTACAGCGGGCAATATAGCCTGTCAGCAGATACCTGGCAGCAGGTATTGCAACTCAACGGTAACTTTGAATTGGCTTACATCGGTGTGGGGCGTGCGCTCATGCGCGCGGAAAACTATGGGGAAGCCATGCGATACTTTAAGCTGGCAAATGACGAGGTCAACTATTCCAAGGCATTCCAGGAGCAACGTAAAATCTGGGTGGAACAGAATATCGTCTGGATTTTTATTGTGATCGCTTTGGCGCTGTTAGTGCCGTTGATAGCGGGTCGGATACGAAAAATCAGAGAGGAGCTGCGTGAAGCATGAGTGGAATCAGCAACACAGGCTTTCTGACGCGCGTGCGCGACCGCGCCTGGTGGCAGCGCTTCGGGAAAACGCTGCGCTACTCGCTGCATGTCATTGTCCGGCCTTTTGATGGCTTTTGGGACTTGACGCGCGAACGGCGCGGAAGCATGGCAGCAGCCAATTTCATCGTTTTTATGACATTGCTGACGCGTATTTTGCAGTTGCAATACACCTCTTTCCTGTTTGTGCGGGTCAACTGGGCACGCATCAACGTATTTACGCAGATGCTGTCAATCCTTCTACCCCTGCTGATTTGGTGTGTGGCCAACTGGAGCCTGACTACCCTGTTTGAAGGCAAGGGGCGCATGCGTGATATCTACTTGGGCAGCGCCTACTCCCTGACTCCCTACGTGCTTATCCAATTGCCTCTCATCCTGATCAGCAACATGGTCACCGTCGAGGAGGGTGCGTTTTATTCAGTCTTGTCAAGCATCTCCTTAATCTGGTGCGGGCTGCTTTTGGTGGTGGCCATGATGATGATCCACGACTATTCCCTGGGCAAAACCCTGGCATTTATGGTGATGTCGGTCTTTGGAATGCTGGTCATTATCTTTGTAATGATGCTTTTCTTCTCCCTGGTTTCCGATGGCATCGCCTACTTTGTATCCCTGTACAAAGAACTGTCGTTTCGTTTGTATTAGGAGGCATTGTGAAAAAACGTCACTTCCTCAAACGTATCGCAGGCCCCGTTCTCGTGCTGTTGGCCGTTGCCGGTACCGCTGTGCTGGGCTGGGCCTTGTATGGGCGCGGCAATGACACGGCAGAGGAAAAATCTGTCACACCCGGTTTTTACAAAGAGGACGCGGGCGCTGTCCATATTCTGGAAAATGATTACCTGCTGCTGAGTCTGGACGGCGACACCACACAGTTTACACTTCAAAACAAACAGGATGGACATGTGTGGCGTTCCATTCCCGAAGGCGCGGATAAGGATCCGCTGGCGCTGGCAGGCAGCAAAAATCTGCTGCAATCCACCCTGGCGATCACATATTCCACTGACAATGGTGTGCGTACCCTGTATGACAACCACGAGTACTCAATCAAGAATCAGATATATGAAATCCATGCAGACAGCCAGGCCATCCGCGTTGATTACACCCTCGGCCGCATCGCGCGCGCCTATACCATCCCGGTAGTCATAGAAGTGGGGCGCATGGACAGTTTTCTCTCGCAAATGACCAAGGCTCAGAGCCGTAAGGTGTTGGATTCCTACCGAAAGTACGACCCTGCCCGGCTCAAGGACAACCAGAAGACCGAGCTGCTGGAAAAATATCCGCAGCTGGAGACCGATGCAATCTATGTCCTGCGCGACAACGTCAAGGATTTCCTTAAGGAGGAGTTTGAAAGCCTGTTTGAAGCGGCCGGCTACACCTACGAGGATTACCTGACCGATCAGACGGAAACTGATCGCACCGTAGGCGCCAAGACCGCCGTGTTCAACATCAGCGTGATTTACCGCCTGGAGGGCAATGACCTGATCGTAGAGGTTCCTCTTGACAGCATCCACTACACGGATGAGTATCCCCCCATTCGAGTGGCGCTTTTGCCTAATTTCGGTGCAGGCGGCACCATGGACGAGGGCTACATGCTCATGCCTGAAGGCGGAGGCGCCATCATCCGCTTCAACAACGGAAAGATCGCGCAAAACAGTTATTTTGCCAATGTCTACGGATGGGATTATGCCACCTCCCGTCCTGCGGTAGTGCACGAAACCAATGTGCGGTTTCCGGTGTACGGCATGGTCAGCAACGGCAGCGCATTCCTGTGCATGATGGAGGATCAGGCAGCCAATGTCTCCCTCAGCGCAGACATCGCCGGGCGCAGCAACAGCTTTAATACTGCGTACGCCAGCTACAACCTGTTGCATTCCGATGCCTTCAACGTCACCGAGCGCACCATTGAAACCATCTACATGTATGAACAAAGCCTGCCACAAGGCAAGATCACCCAGCGTTACCGCTTCCTGGCCACATCTGACGTCGCATCGCTGGCCCAGGCCTACCGCGGCTACCTGCAGGAGCGTTATCCGGGCCTGACGCCCAAATCGCAAACCGGGTTGCCGCTTTGCGTAGAGATTATCGGTGCAATTGATAAAGTGCAGCAAAAAGGCGGCTTGCCGGTCTCTTCCCCTATCCGGCTGACCGGATATCAGGATGCCGCTGCAATTGTAAGCGATCTTTCCACGCTGGGGGATACGCGCCTGTTTGTACGCCTGAATGGCTGGATGAACGGCGGCGTGCTGCAAACCCTGCTCAGAAATGACAAGCTGGTCAGTCAACTGGGTACCCAGGAAGACTTTGACAATATGGTAACCGCAATTTCTGATACAGGCGCGAGATTGTATCTGCATGGCATCACTTCCTTTGCCATGGACAGCGGACTTAAAGAAGGCTTCCTGCCGCTGCGTGATGCAGCGCGCTTCACGACGCGTGAGCATGTGAAACTCTACCAGTATTCAAATATCTGGTATGGTGAATTGGATTTGGATGACGCCTACTTCCTGCTCAAACCTGAAACCGCGGCAGACATGCTGACCAACCTTGCGCGGGCAGCCCGCAAACGCGGGGCAAGCGGCATCTCGCTGGAGGATATAGGTTCATTGTTGAGCGCTGATTATAATCCCAGACATACTGTCACGAGGGATGAGGTTGCTGCGCTTCAAATGGATGTTTTACGCAGTCAGGCAGACGGATTGGGCGTGATGATGCGCGGCGGCAATTTGTATGCGCTGGAACACGCCGATCTGGTAACCGACACTGACCTGGCGGGCATCGGCTACTTTATCGTGGATGAACAAGTTCCCTTTCTCCAGATGGCACTGCATGGGCTGGTGGAATACACTGGCTATCCGCTGAACCTGGCTGGTGACTGGGAGCAGGAGCTGCTGCTGAGCGCACAACGTGGCGCCGGGCTGTCCTTCGTGTTCATGCAGGAGGAACCGCTGGTGCTGCATGATACGCTTTATTCCAACTACTACGGCGCATCCTACAAGCTATGGTCACAGCGCGCCAGGCAAATTGCCTCCCGCTACGCACGGGAGCTTGGCGGGCTGTTCAACCAGGCCATCATCGGTTTTGAGTATTTGGATGACCTGATCACGGCAACTACCTACGCTGATGGCACGAGGGTGCTGGTCAATTTCAGCCAGCAGGAGCGCCAGGCTGCCGGGCACACCGTGCCTGCGCGGGACTATCTGGTTGTTCAGGGGGAGGTGCATCCATGAGTATCATCAAAAAGAGACAGATTACCATCCGCTCCAGGCGTGCTTTGAGCGGCTACCTGTTCATTGCGCCCTTCCTGTTTGGTTTTTTGGTGTTCATGGTGCGGCCGATGATCCAGTCCATGATCATGAGCTTTCATAATGTCACCCTGTCAGCACAGACCGGGATTACACATACGCCCGTCGGCTGGGGAAATTACCTGTATGCATTCACAATTGACCCGGAATTCAACCAACTGCTGGTGGACGAGATTGTGCGCATGGTGACCCATTCTCTGGCCACCATGGTGCTTGCCTTTATGATCGCGCTGCTGCTCAACCAGCGTTTCAAAGGCCGCGGGCTGGCGCGCGCTATCTTCTTCCTGCCGGTCATCCTGTCCTCCGGCGTACTGGTGGGCATTGAGACAAACAACTCGCTGATTATCGGAATGAAGGAGTTAATCGCCGAGTCCAACAACATGAACTTCGGCACCACCTTGTTTAATCTGCTTAGCACTACGGGGATCGGAACCCAGACGCTGGATGTGGTGTACGACCTTCTCAGCTCAGTTTATGACATTGTGATGGCTTCGGGCATCCAGATTGTCATTTTTCTCTCAGGGCTTCAGACCATCCCGCGCAGCATGTATGAGGCAGCGGAGATGGAAGGCACCTCCGCCTGGGAAAGTTTCTGGATGGTCACTTTTCCCATCATCAGCCCGTTGCTGATTGTCAACATGATCTATACCATCATTGACTTCTTCATGAAGACGGACAACCTGATCATGGAAAAAATTCATGAAGAGATGTTTATCAACCTCAAGTATGGTTATAGCTCTGCCCTGTCCTGGATTTACTTCGCAGTGGCCATTGCCCTGATTGGCATAAGCTGGTTTATTATCCACATGGGGGTGAAGCGTTATGACTAGCAAGCCGATCACTGTGCGAAAGCATGACAGCTTCCTGGTCCGAAACCGAAAATCAGGCGGGATGCTGCTTCGGCAGGTCATCAGAAAAAAGAGTGGGGTGCTGCTCCGGACACTGATGCTGTTTGGCCTGTGCTTCCTGATTTTACAGCCTATTCTGGATAAGATCTCTGTCAGTTTCATGATGGAAAAGGATCTGTATGATACCACCATCATTGTGGTGCCCCGCAACCTGACGACTGAGAACTATGAACTGGCGGCACAGCTGTTGAACCTGAACACCTCGCTGCTCAACACCGCGCTGATTTCGCTGGCCACAGCGCTTTTGCAAATCATTGCCACCACCCTGGCCGGCTATGGTTTTGCGCGCTTTGACTTTCCCTTCAAACGTTTCTGGTTTGCCTGCGTCATCCTGGTGATTATTGTTCCGCCACAGACAATTTCTTCCTCACTGTACCTGCATTTCCGATATTTTGATGTGCTTGGCATCTTCACGCGGCTTACCGGGGGTCCCATCAATATCAAGGGCTCCGCGCTGCCCTACCTGATGCTGTCCGCCACCGCGATGGGGCTTAAAAACGGGCTGTATATCTTTATGGTGAGGCAATACTTCAAATCCATCCCCCAGTCCCTGGAGGAAGCGGCCTATGTGGATGGCGCCTCCACCCTGTCGACTTTCATTCGTGTGATGCTGCCTCAGGCAGTGCCCATTTTAGTCAGCTGCTTCCTGTTTGCCTTTGTCTGGCAGTGGACGGACGTCTTTTACACCAGGCTCTTCCTGCCCACCGCCAACACCATGTACCTGTCAGTGCGCCTGTCGGGTCTGGCGGAAAGCCTGCGCACCTATGTCTCAACACGGCTGGGCGTTTCTTCTCCATCGGTTGGCTACATCATGCAGATGATTTCCACCGGTGTGCTCATCATGATTGCGCCGCTGCTGGTGCTATACCTGTTTGCCCAGCGTTGGTTTATTGAATCAATCAGCTCCACCGGGCTGAAGGATTGAAAGTAATTACCCCGTGCCTTTTATGCGCGGGTAAAAAAACAAGGAGGACTACAAATGAAAAGGACCCTGACTATGCTCCTGGCGCTGGCAATGGCCTTTGGCCTGCTGGCAGCAGCTGCTGAAACCTATGAGTTCAGCACCGGCGCAACCGTCGAGATCCGCAAGGACAAGGACGGCAACACCCTCGACCTGGGCGGGATTGAAGTCATCATTGGTGACTGGTGGAGCGGCGAACCCGCTGAGCCGGCGACCGCCGCTGAGGAAGCTCTCGCGGAATACCGTGAGTGGATTCAAGAGACCTACAACTTCAAGATTAAGCAAGTGGCTGTAATGGGCTGGGAAGACAACCCTGATTTCCTGGCCAACTTTGTCACCACCGGCGGCCCTGAGAACTATGTGTTGATTATGCGTCCGGATGTGCTGGCGACCCCGATGGCCAACGGCTTTTTCTATGACCTGGCGTCGCTGGATGTTTTTGATTTCACCCAGGAGAAATGGAACAAGAACTCCTTGGAGCTGATGACCAAGGGCGATGCGGTCTATGGCATGCGCCCCATTCCCTCCGAGCCGCGCGATGGCGTCTGGTTTAACAAGCGCCTGCTTGAGGAAGCCGGCATTGATCCCGAAAGCCTGTATGACATGCAGCGCGATGGCACCTGGACCTGGGAGGCCTACGAGGACATCTGCAAAAAGATTACCCGTGACACCGACAACGACGGCGTGATTGATGTCTACGCCACCGCCAGCCAGCAAGGCAGCGCGTTTAACGTTGCCCTGGCCAGCAACGGCGCAGCCTTTGTCAAGATCGATGAAAACGGCAAATACTACAATGCCACCGGCGAGGATGCCTTTCTGGAGGCTGCCAACTGGATGGTTGAGATGTCCAAGACCTATGAGATGCCCCAGCCGGAAGGCGCCAACTGGGACTGGACTTTTGCCGCCTTCATCAATGGCGATGTCGCCATGACCATTCATCAGGATTACTTCAAATCCACCCTGGCTGCAAACATGAAGGATGAATACGGCTTTGTGATGTTCCCTCTTGGCCCCAAGGGAGACACCTACAAAACTGTCTATTCCGACTTCGCCTATGTAATCCCCGCCAATTATGATGCGGAACGCGCGCAGAAGATTGCCTATGCCTTTGACCTGTACAGCGAGCCCACCCCTGGGTATGACGATCCGGATGCGTGGAAGTCCAGCTACTACAATATGTTTTCCGATGCGCGCAGCGTGGATGAGACCATTGAGATGATGCGCGATGCCAAATATGGCGTCTCTTTCCTGTCGGACCTGATTCCAGGATATGAACTTGGTCCGCAGTTCTACTGGAATACCTACAGCCGCAACGGATGGCGTACTGTCGCCGAGCAGCTGGAGGAATCCAAGAACGTCTGGCAGGCTGCTCTGGACGCTGTCAACAACGCTGAATAACGACCACCCCTATAGCGGGATGGGGCTTGTTCCCATCCCGCCTTTCAACAACAAACAAGAAAGGCAGGGCCGCCATGAACATCCGTACACTTTGCGCGATGGCGCTTGCCATGCTGGTGCTGTGGTCTGTCACGGCTGTCCCGGCCAGGGAGGACATTGTGATTCCAGAATTGAGCTTTAAACAAAAAGAGCTTCCTGATTTACCCTCCTATGACTTCGTCATAAGTTTGGGCGCGGGATGGAATCTGGGCAACACCTTTGACGCGACCAATGCTTTCCACCTCAAGGATGAGATGGATTATGAGAAAACCTGGGTGGGTGTAATGACGGACCCAAGGGTGTTTGACGCGCTCAAGACTGCCGGTTTCAAAAGCGTGCGCATCCCGGTTTCCTGGCACAATCATGTTTCCGGCGAAAACTTCACCATCTCCAAATCCTGGCTGGCAAGGGTCAGGGAGGTTGTTGATTGGGCGCTGGACAGGGGCCTGTTTGTGATTATCAACACCCATCATGATAATGAGAAAGCGTATCTGTATCCGGATGAAGAACACCTGGACAATTCGCTGCATTACCTGCGTTCTGTTTGGACTCAGCTGGCGGATGCGTTCCGGGATTACGATGAGCGCCTGATCATGGAAAGCATGAACGAGCCGCGCCTGGCCGGCACAGACATTGAGTGGTGGCTCAACCCGGAGGATCCGCGCAGCGAAGAGGCTGTTCGCTGTATCAACCAGCTGAACCAGGCTTTTGTGGACACCGTCCGTGGCAAAGGCGGGCACAACGCAAAGCGCTATCTGCTGGTGCCCGGTTATGCCGCCTCCGTGCAAGGCTGTCTGCACGATGCGTTCTCGATGCCACAGGACACGCCGGGGCTTCACAACCGCCTGCTTCTGTCCGTACACGCCTACACGCCCTATGCCTTTGCCCTGCAAAGCCCCCGCGAGGCAGGCAGCAAAAACAGCTTCAGCGCAGACAATATTTTTGATATCCAGGAAATCGCGGTGTTTATGGACCAATTGTACAACAAGTTCCAGCCGCTGGAGATCCCCATTGTGATTGGTGAGTTTGGCGCGCGTGACAAGGATGGCAACCTGCAGGCGCGTGTGAACTTCACAGCAGCCTATGTCGCGCTGGCGCGCGCACGCGGAATGAGCTGTGTGTGGTGGGACAACCACGGTTTCAGCGGCGATGGCGAGCTGTTTGGCCTGCTGGACCGGCGCATCTTCGAATTCAAATACCCTGAAATCGTCAAAGCTTTGATTCACAACGCGAAATGAAGGATCAATCTATGAAGAAATTGCTGGTAATTGTCCTGACTCTCACGCTGCTTGGCAGCCTGGGCAGTATCCTGGCGCAGGAGAAGGAATATATGTCACTCTTTGAAACAGATTTCGATGGCTGGTACGCCCGCAGCACCGGCGGTGCCCAGCTGGATCTTGTTGAAGGCAGCGTTCTGATTACAGGAAGAAGCCAGGACTGGCATTCACCGGGGCGTGACTTTTCATTGGTGCCCGGCCGTTCCTATGAACTGAGCGTCATGGTCTATCAGAATGAAGCGGACAGCGCCACCTTCCTTATCTCAGTCGCCCATACGATCAACGGCAGGGAAAGCTATGAAAACCTCGCACGGGCCGAAGTCAAGCGTGGAGAATGGACCCGGTTGTCCGGCGGCTATCTTGCCGGTCAGTTTGACCGCTATGTGCTGTATGTGGAAACGCTTGGCGCGCCTGGCTTAAGCTTCCGGATGAAGGATTTTTCCCTCATTTCCAATATGTCTGCCCTTGATAGGGACCTGCCCAGCTTAAAAGAACTTTACCGTGATTATTTTGACTTTGGATGCGCCCTGACTGGACGGGAAGCCCAGAGCAAGGAGCTGATGGACTTTTACGCGTCGCAGTTTAATATCATGACCCATGGAAACGAGCTCAAGCCGGATTTTGTGCTGGATGTAGCGCGATCCGCTCAGCTTTCGCAGCAAGACCCGGGTGCTGTCGCCATCCGTCTGGACGCAGCCAGGCCCTTGCTCAATTACGCGCAGGCACATCACATCAAAGTGCATGGGCATGTGCTGCTCTGGCACAACCAGACGCCGGAAGCCTTCTTCCGTGAGAATTACAGCCGCACCGGCCCTTATGTCAGCCGCGAAGTGATGCTTTCACGCATGGAAAACTATATCCGCCTGGTATTGGATCAAACCCAGCGCGAATATCCCGGGGTGATTGTTTCTTGGGACGTAGTGAATGAGGCCATTGATGACAATACGGGCAAGCTTCGGCAAAGCAACTGGACGCGCGTGGTCGGTGAGGACTTCATTTTGCAAGCCTTCCACTTTGCCAGAAAGTACGCGCCTGAGGGCATGCAACTGTACTACAACGACTATTCAACCCCCTACCAGCCCAAACTGGACGGCATCCTGAAGGTGCTGGCCCAGTTGAAGGAGGAGGGTACCATTGACGGGCATGGTTTCCAGTGTCATTACCATCTGCACACTCCCAGTATGCAGCAGCTTCAAAGCGCTATGGATAAAGTTATTGCCCTGGGGCTTCGTCTGCGCATGAGCGAACTGGATATTCTGGTTGACTCGGCAAGTGAAGAGAATTTTGAAAAACAAGCCGGGCGCTATGACCAGATTCTGACCCTTTTCCGGGAATATGCGCAACACATTGACGCTGTACATACCTGGGGCGTAAGCGACAATCTTTCCTGGAAAGCCAATCATTTCCCGCTGCTGTTTGATGGGCAGGGACGGCCTAAACCGGCCTTCTTTGCCATCACGGATCCCCTGTTGTAAAATTACAAGCTGCTCCACATGAACAACAATAGGAATGAATATACAGCACAGGAAACGCTGCCGGATGTCTTCCACATCAAAGACCCGCTGGATGTGCACCTGACCTTGCTGGTTGGGCAGCGCAGCGCGCTGTTGCTGGATACCGGTTATGGCACCGGGGAGCTGACGGCATTTCTGCGCACATTGACTGATCTTCCCATCAAGGTATTGCTCAGCCACGGCCATCATAACCACGCTCTTGGCGCAATGCATTTTAAGGAAACCTGGATGTTTCAAGAGGATCTGCCTGTTTTTGCTGAATATACCGGACAGCGGGAACGCCTTCGTGTATTGGCAAGCGCGAACCTGTCCCCACAGCCGGCGCAAGCTTATCTGTCTGCCGACATTCCGGTTCCCAAAGCTCTGTCATACTACCCAAAAACTTTAAGGCTTCCATCATGTGATGATATTTGTTATAATGTTCACAGCCATTCTGAAGAAATCAGGTGAAAGTTATGAACGTAAAACG
>Ga0255344_1006600_pt1 | contig 10437 bp, 10 predicted proteins | sample wastewater_treat_5_FD_192414 | JGI IMG/M metagenome (GOLD analysis project Ga0255344, IMG submission 192414) | Wastewater microbial communities from Lulu Island WWTP, Vancouver, Canada - plant18 | ecosystem: Engineered > WWTP > Wastewater > Unclassified | place: Canada: Vancouver, British...
ATCTTACTTTGATTTTTTTTCGGTGATGTACTTGTCGATAGCCGCGGCGGCATCTTTGCCCGCGCCCATCGCAAGGATGACGGTGGCGGCGCCTGTCACTATGTCTCCGCCTGCGTAGACTCCGGGGACCGATGTGGCGCCGGTCTTGGGGTCTGCTTCGATGTATCCCCACTTGTTGAGCTTCAGCTCGGGGAACGTCGACAGAAGGACCTTGTTCGATCCCTGTCCGATAGCTTCGATCGCGCAGTCGGCTTCGATAAAGAACTCGCTTCCTTCGATCGGTACGGGACGTCTGCGTCCGGAGGCATCGGGCTCTCCGAGTTCCATCTGTATGCACTTGACTCCGCAGAGCTCGCCCTGACCGTTATTCACATATTCTGTGGGGTTCGTCAGCCACTTGAAGATTATGCCCTCTTCGACCGCGTGGTGGTACTCTTCGATACGGGCCGGAAGTTCCTTAAGGGAACGCCTGTATACGATCGTGACCTCTTCGGCGCCCAGTCTCTTTGCAGAGCGGGCAGCGTCCATCGCGACGTTTCCGCCGCCTATGACTACGACCTTATTGAACTTTTTGGTCGGTGTGTCGAATTCGGGGAACTCGTAACCGTGCATGAGGTTGATCCTTGTGAGGTATTCGCTGGCCGAGTATACACCGTTGAGCGTTGTGCCAGGTATGCCCTGGAAGTGCGGTGCGCCCGCTCCGACTGCGATATAGCATGCGTCGAACTCTTCCATGATCTCCTGCATCGTGATGTTCTTTCCGACGACCGCGTTGCACTCTATCTTGACGCCGAGATCCTGCATCGCTTCGATTTCCATCTTTACTATGCTCTTCGGAAGACGGAATTCGGGGATCCCGTAGATGAGGACTCCGCCGGCCGCATGGAGCGCCTCAAAGATGGTGACTTCGTAGCCCATCTTTGCAAGATCTCCGGCAACGGTGAGACCGGAGGGACCGGAACCTACCACGGCTACCTTGCCCTTGGTCTGTGCCGGGGTTTTTTCGGTATCCTTCTTTTCCTGTGCGTACTTCCAGTCTGCCACCAGGCGCTCGAGTTTTCCGATGGCGACGGGCTCAAACCCGTGCATTTTGCCTACGGTGCAGAGCTCCTCACACTGCGTCTCCTGCGGGCACACGCGGCCGCAGACAGCCGGAAGGTTCGTATATTTGTCGAGGACTTCGGCTGCTCCCGCCATGTCTCCCTCTTTGATGCATTTGATGAAAGCGGGGATGTCGATCGCCACGGGGCATCCTTTAACGCACGGCTTCGTCTTGCACTGGAGGCAGCGTTCCGATTCCTTGATGCCTTCCTCAACTGAGTAACCGAGGCATACCTCTTTGAAATTGCTTCTGCGTACCTCAGGATCCTGTTCCTTTATAGGGGTCTTCCACTTGGAAAATGTTACTGCCATGACGGTTCACCTACTTCAGCTTCAAATTTGTCCATGGAGATCTTTTCTTCGTCCTTGTACTGGCGCAGGCGGCTCATGAATTCGTCCCAGTTGACCTTGTGTCCGTCAAATTCGGGTCCGTCGACACATGCGAAGAAGATCTTGTTGTCTACGGTAACGCGGCAGCATCCGCACATTCCTGTGCCGTCTACCATCAGCGGGTTGAGGGACACTGTTATCGGAAGGCCCAGTTCCTTTGCCGCCTTCGTGCCGAACTTCATCATTATCGAAGGACCTATGCACCAGCAACGGTCGATCTTCTCGCCGCGCTCCACGACCATCTTCATGGCCTCTGTGACGACGCCCTTCATGCCCTCCGAACCGTCATCGGTGGTAATTATGAGTTCGTCTGAGTATTCGGCGCACTCTTTCTTCATTATCACGAGTTCTGAGGTACGTCCGCCGAGGATCGTTATTACCTTGTTCCCGGCCATTTTAAGTTCCTTGATGATCGGATAGAGCGCAGCTATGCCGACGCCGCCGCCGACCATGAGGACTGTTCCGTATTTTTCTACCTCGCTGGGTGTCCCGAGCGGTCCGGAGATATCCTTGATGGAGTCTCCGGCGTTGAGGCATGACATCGCAGCCGTAGTCTTGCCGACTACCTGGAAGATGAGGCGGATGAGCCCTTTTTCTCTGTCATAGTCAGCTATCGTGAGAGGGATCCTCTCTCCGAGGTCGTCTACGCGAAGAACGACGAACTGGCCGGCCTTGGCATGCTTTGCAATGCGTGCGGCCTCTACCCAGATGTCAAATTCTTTGGGCGCGATCTTTTGCTTTGAAACGATCTTGAACATAACGTACCTCCTCTAAAATTTCTTTAAAAAAACTCTATTGTGTAAATTTGAACATACGCAGTTAAATCTATATCAATATGTGCATAATTGCAACATCTAAAGGCGGGTAAATACAAACCATCCAAAAGAGAAAAAACGGAACAATGGTATGGCAGTCAGAGATCAGGGCCGTAATGTGTAATATCAGTCATCAGCAGCATCCCGGTCCGGATCGCACCATCGGTTTTCAGATATCGGGACGATGGGAAAAGGATCTTTCCCTTTTAGAATTATTCGGGAGATTGGCGTTATAATAATTCACAGTTCCCTTCTTCATCCATACATCAGAAAAGGAGTGTCATACCGAATGTCAGTCAAAGTGTTTTCTACCGATACCTGCCCGTGGTGCGACAAAGCAAAGGAATATCTTTCATCCCTCAATATCGAATATGATGTGATAAATGTCGCGAAGGACAAGGCTGCCGCGATGGAGCTCGTCAAAAAGACAAGGCAGATGGGAGTCCCTGTGATACAGATAGGAGAGAAGTACATAATAGGCTACGACCAGCTCAAGATCAGCGACGCACTTAAAGAAGCCGGTCTGTTGAAATAAGGACGACACAAGCCCCGATAAGGAGTGCTTTCATGGAAAAGCTGTCGATATCTTACAGTTTCGGAGGGGCACTGGGCTGTGACGGCCTCTCTTTTGAGGATCTCAGAAAGAGATACGAGGATGCCTGTGCCGAAGCCGCAGAATGGCTCAATGTGACCCCCTCGTCAGCCGAAGGTCATGGATGGATGGACCTTCCGGAGACAGATACGACAGAGATAAAAAAAACCGCAGAATGGCTGAAGGGCTATGACTCGATCATCCACATCGGGATAGGCGGCTCCGCACTGGGAAACCTGATGCTGAACCAGGCCCTGCTCGGCGACTGGTACAACTGCGGCGATACGAAGCCAAAATTTTATCTTGCCGATAACCCGGACCCGACAAAGGTACGGGCTATATGGGAAGAGGTGAAGGGCGGAAGTGTCGCTCTGGTGGGGGTAAGCAAATCAGGCGCAACGGCCGAGACCATGTCTCAGTTCCTCTGGTTCAGGAACGAGATGATCAGACCCGGAGGCAGGGCCGACGATGACATCCTCGTTATTACAGACCCGGAAAAGGGCATATTCCGCTCGTTCGCGAAAAGCTCCGGGTGCAGAGCGATGGACCTTCCGCCTTCGGTGGGAGGAAGGTACTCCGTCTTGTCCGCAGCGGGACTTATCAGCGCCGCGGCGGTCGGCATCGATATTGACGCTCTTCTGAACGGAGCTGCGGCCATGAAGAAGATGCTCCTTGAAAATACCTCCATGGAAAGCAATCCCGCATGGCTGGCTTCATCACTACACTCTCACCACGAGAAAATGGGACGTCCCATGGCAGTTATCATGCCCTATTCCAGCAGGATGGCGTTTTTCGCGGAGTGGTTCGCCCAGCTTTGGGGCGAGAGCCTCGGAAAAGAGGGCAAGGGCACGACGCCGGTGAGAGCTCTCGGGGCTATCGACCAGCATTCGCAGGTGCAGCTCTACACGGAGGGTCCCGACGACAAGTTCTTCACGATAATAAATATCAGAGATCACGGAGAGAAGATCCGTGTTTCACAGGTCGACTGCGATGCCCTGAGCACGCTTTCCTACCTCTGCAGCTCCGATATGGGCGGGATGCTGGGACTCGAGGCGATGAGCACTGCCGCGGCGATCGTAAAGGCAGGACGTCCGCTGGTCTGGATAGAAACTGAGAAGCTGGACGCTTTCACGCTGGGCGGCCTGATCTTCTACTATGAGTACATGACCGCGATGACCGGAAGGATGATGGGGATAGACCCGTTCGATCAGCCGGGAGTGGAGCAGGGCAAGAAATACACATATGGCCTCATGGGCCGTGACGGATTCGCGAAGGATGCCGCCGAGGCGAAAGAATGGTTCGAAAAGATCCGCGGCATCTCGTTAGAGATATGACAAGCGTACTGATAAGTTTGGTATCGGGCATATTCAGATCTGTGATCCATGAAAAAGTAAAGGCCCGGAAGATCATTCCGGGCCTGTCATTGGTCTGATGTCGGGAGGAGGGGACTGTCCGGGATGAGACCTGAGGTCTGCCCGTTCAGTCAGAGATCTTCAGTCTGATGAACTCTCCCTGAAGGTTCCAGCTCTTTTCCTGAATGCTGCTGAACTCTCCGGGCTGTTTCCAGGGCAGCATATTTGCAACGCCAAACGCGTCAACTACTGCGATAAACCTTGAACCGCTGTCATCGATATAAAGGTAGACGCCTTCGGGTTGCTGTTTTGCCATAATGCCGCTGCCTCCGTATGAGATATCTGTTTTGATCTCCTTATATGTTACTACATTAAGGCGGTTCAGACCAGTTGACCTTATACGTTTAATACTTTGTTTTGGGAGAGGATCCTATGCGTCTGATTTTTTTCAGCTGGCTGATATTTTTTGTTCTGGTGATCTCTCCCGGGATCATAGCATTTCTGATCTCCGGACGAAAAAAAAGCAAATGCTGACCGGAGGACTTTGCACATGTCGCCCCTGATATACTATCTGATCGCCTTCGGAGCTTACACCATCTCGATAATCCTGATGACAGGACAGTCTTTCGCCTGGAAGGAAACAAGGCTTTCCTTCTATCTCGGGGGACGGAGATTCTCTGCATTTTCGACAACAGCGACATTCTGCGCGACTTAGATCAGCCCGCTCTCTTTGGTCGGGTTCAGCATGTGGCTGTACAGCGACGGATACGCCGCGTTTTTTGCCTCCGTCAACGGATGGCTGCTGGGACTGCTCTTTTTCCCGTTCATAGTCAAAAGGCTCAGGCTCAAGCGCGCCCTCTCTCTTCCCGAATGGCTCGAAAAGACATATGGGGACATAAGGGTCAGGAAACTCGTTGCACTTACGATGGTATTTTTGTACATCCTATATCTTGTTACCCAGTTCAGGGCATTCGGTATAATCGTCTCGTATATGCTCGATATACCTTCGGGCTTCACCTCTACGTCCCTGATATACCTCTTTGTGCTCTATACGACTTTCGGGGGATATATATCCGTTGTCAGGAGCGATATCCTCAACCTTTTCCTGATCATCCTGGGAGTGACGGCTGCAGCGGCATATTCGATGCCTTCGGGTTTTTCTCTGGGCGCCGCGGCAGACGTTCTGCTGTTGAAAGACCAGTTGGATATGGTCAGATCTCTGAGCTATTCCGAGATCTTTTCTGTCTTTGCCATAATGCTCTCATGGGGGCTCGGAGTCGCTGGAAACCCACAGTACGCAGTCAGGATACTGGCATGCCGGACTGAGAAAGACGCATATAAGACCATTGCCGCGTCTCCGTTCATAGTGGGATGGGTGTATATATGCGTGACCTTTTTCATCCTGGTCTGCAGGTCTTATTATCCTGTCATAGGAGATTTCGAGGAGACCCTTTCATTCGCGAAACTGGGACAGTTCCTGCCGCCGTTTGCCAGTGCGGCCCTTCTTGTGGGGGTCATCGCAGCCGCGGTAAGCACCGCGAATTCGCAGCTGCTGCTCGCTGCCTGCTCCCTCTGCTACGACCTTTTCCCGATAAAAATGGAAAAGGGCACAAAAGACCAGCTGGTCTATTACGAAGACAGATTCCTCGTGGTGAACAGGGTGGCAATAACCGTCATCGCTTCGGCGGCTCTGCTTCTTTCCCATGCGGGCCTGCCGGGTTATCTCATGCTGGGGCGGATAAGCTGGACCCTTGTTGCCATATGTTTCTTCTTCCCTCTGTTTTTACCGTCCTGGATAATAAAGGAAAAACTCTTTTTCGTTCTAAGCACAGCACTTTCGGTACAGTGTTTTTTGGTCTTTGCCGCCGGGATCAGCCCCGAGAATGCCATGCTCGCAGTCCTGATGCTGGAGGCTCTTCTCTTTAAAGTATTCAGTTCCTCCTCGTTAAAAACGTACAGTGAGAGTATCTGCCGGGAGGGTCAGGGAAGCCATGCTGAATAAATACAGCCTTGAGACCCTGATGAAATGGATATTCATGTCGCTGGCGGTCTCGATGGTCGCGCTTACTCTGGGCGCAAGGCTCCACCAAAGCTATGCCGCGAAAAAAAGTGCTGCGGTCGAATCAGGCAAAGAGCTGGCGGTCATATCAGACGAAAGAAAGTATTCTCTCCCGAAAGAGAACGTAATGGGACAGCTTGGGCCATTCTGGAGAGAATCTCTCCCAGACGAAAAGCCTGAGCTGGTGATCAGAAACGGAGAGAGCACGCTAGGTTTCGATCTTGACCCCAAAAGCATCATTATCTCCTTGGTCGAAGAGGAAAGGTATCTGATATTAGTCGGTCTGCTCGGTCTGATCGTGGCTGTGGAGCTGGCCGTCCTCATATCTTATGTGCTGACCCGCCCTCTCAGGCGCCTTGCCTGGGGATGCAGACAGATAGCGCAGGGGAGCCGCGTAAAAATAAGGCACAACGCACTAAGCCCCTACGAATTCCACGAACTTACAGACAGTTTCAATGAGATGGCCAATGAGTTGGAAAAGTGGAAAGAGGTCCAAAAACAGGTAAGCAGGATGGACAGGCTGGCCGCCCTGGGTGAGATGATCTCCGGCCTTTCGCATGAGATCAGGAATCCCCTCGCGAGCATACGGATACAGCTGGACCTCCTGAGGATGGAAATAGGATCCATCCACGAAGAGGGGAGATCTTCCGAAGAGATCGCGCTTTGCGATGCAAAAGAGTACATCTCGATACTTGACAGCGAGATAGACAGGTTGAACAAAACAGTATCCCAGCTTCTTTCTTTCGTGCGCCCCAAACAGCAGATAATTTCGAAGGTGAGCCTGGATGACATCCTTTCCTGGTGTGAGTCCATGGTGAAGTCACAGGCCGAGAAGCAGGGCATAGCGCTTATGACAGGGAGGATCGGCGGTGCCGTTTCCGTGTTGGCGGACAGCGAAATGCTCCGGCACATCGTCATGAATCTCTCTCTCAACGCCATCCAGTCGATGGATCCATTGGACGGAGAGAGAAAGAAGGTGCTTTCGATCGTGGTCGGCAGGACAGCAACCGTTAATGGGACAGGGGAAACGGGGGTCATACGCGTGAGCGACACCGGCCCCGGGATACCGGAAGAGATACAGCACCGCATCTTTGACCCATTTTTTACTACACGCCAGGATGGGACAGGGCTGGGGCTGAGCATAGTCCAGAGGATAGCTGAAGGGTTCGGGGGGACTGTCTCAATGGAGACCTCGTCCGAAGGGACTGTTTTCAGCGTTTTTATCCCTCTGGCGGATGAGGGACAGCAGGGCACCATTTTTCAGCATATGGAGGCGCAGTCGAATGAATATATGGATAGTTGACGATGAGATCAACCTGGCGAACGGGTTGAAAAGGGCTTTTGAAAAAAGCGGCTACAGCGCAAAAACTGCGAAGACACTGTCGGAGCTCAACCAGCTCCTCGGCGCCGAGATACCGGCGGTTATACTTCTGGACCAGCGGCTTCCGGACGGCGACGGTATCGATGTCCTTCCCGCGATATTGAAACAGTATCCGAGGTGCAAGGTCATCCTGATGACTGCCTTCGGTGATTCGAGGCTTGTGGTCAAAGCGATCCAGGAGGGCGCATACAACTATCTGGACAAGCCGTTCCCGCTCGATGCGGCGAAAAACATGGTGGAAAGGGCAGTGGAATCGATCCGTTTCAGGAATCAGGCGGAGTTCCTTATTTCCGAAGGCCCGAACATGCTCCTGGGTTCATCCAACGAAATGGACAAGGTAAGGGAGACCATAAAAAAGATAGCCCAGCACCCCGACATATCAGTACTGCTCAGGGGCGAGAGCGGAACAGGCAAAGAGGTGGCGGCAAGGATGATCCACAGTGCATCCGGCTCAAAGGGTGATTTTGTCGCCCTTAACTGCTCTGCGATACCCGAAACGCTTCTCGAAGCGGAACTTTTTGGCTATCAGAAAGGAGCCTATACCGGAGCTGACTCCGATAAGCAGGGACTTATAGAAATTGCAGACAAGGGGACTCTCTTCCTTGACGAGATAGGTGACATGCCGCCCTCCCTCCAGAGCAAACTCTTCCGTTTCCTTGACCAGAGATCATTCAGACCTTTGGGGAGCACCAAAGAAAAAAAAGTGAGCCTTAACCTCATTTGCGCGACCTGCGTCGATCTCGAGAAATATGTAAAGGAAGAGAAGTTCAGAAAGGATCTTTTCTTCCGCATCTCCGTGCTCCCGATAACCATACCTCCGCTCAGGGAGAGGGGAAAGGATGTCCTGGAGCTGGCATCTTACTTTCTCGCCGAGTTCTCAAAAAGGCTGGGTAAGTCAGCCTCGGCTTTCACAGACGAGGTAAAGGAGCTTTTCCTTCTTTACTCCTGGCCGGGCAATGTCAGGGAGCTGCGCAACCTGATCGAGAGGATACTCATACTCAAGGACGATTCGGACGATACTGTGAGGCTCGCCGACCTTCCGCCTGAAATGCTTGAAATGCAGCATTACATGCCCATGGGCACCCAGGCCAGATATATGGACGGGGGATCTCTGCCCGAAATGATAGACAGGATCGAAAAGGAATATATCGAATCGGCCCTGGCAAAATGCCAGGGGAACCGGACTCAGGCTGCCGAAGAGCTGGGCATATCGAGGTTCTCTCTGCTGAGAAGGATGCAGAGGCATGGACTCGCGTGAACCGGGCCTGTTGCAGAGACCCGCAGCAAAAACTGCACTCAGGCTGGATCCGAAGATCCTTCTCGGATCTAATCTTCTGTTCGTCCCACTGGAAGGATTGACCGAAGAGTGTGCAAAGATCCTCGGTGACAATCCGTTTTTTTATTTTGCTCCGCCCGGATGGCAGAGCAGGGATGCAGACATAGACGAATTGGATCCGGACTCTGTGCCGGCCCCCAAGAGCATTGAGGAACATCTCTCTCTGCAGGTGGCCACCTGTCCCAGGGTATCGGACCTCGCCCCTCCGTTTTCTTCCGCGGCTTTCTGGTGTTCGTTCCTGGACGAAAAGGGATACCTCAACACGTCGGTAGCTGAGATAGCCGCCGAGATGGGCACCTCGGCAGAGGCCGCCGCGGAGTGCATCAAAAGCCTGCAGGATTATGTCGAACCTCCGGGCCTTTTCGCCTCTGACCTGAGATCGTCTCTTCTCATCCAGCTTGAGAGGTCGGGCCTTGCGGGAAGCCTGCCTTGGAAGATGCTGACGTATGGGCATATATACCTTGAAGAGAGGCGATTTTCCGAACTGTCCCGCATGATGGGCTGCGGAGAGGAAGATCTGAATGAAGCGCTTAACCTTCTGAGAAAGCTCGACCCATCTCCCGGTAAGAATTTCCATACCATCCGGCCTGCCTACCCCGAAATAGAATTTATCATTGAGTCCGGCCGGCCCTATCCGAAACTTATTCTTGAAAACCTTCCCAGGATCTGCATCTCCGTCTCCGATATGTCTGTATCCGAAGAGGGTATCCTCTGTCAGAAATGGATGAGGCCATTCTGGTCGAGAGCCAGGACCGCACTTACAAGGCTTGGGATGAGATACAGAACGCTGCTGAAGATATCTTTTGTGATCGCGGAAGTACAGTCCGGGTTTCTCAGGGGCGAAACGGATGCCGTCTCCCCCCTGACATACGAGACTGCTGCAAAGAGGCTGTCGCTCAGCGTTTCAACGGTCCACCGCGCCGTGGACGACACCTGGTGCCGCCATTTGGGCAGAACGATAAGGATGAAAACTTTTTTTTCCAGAGGGGCATCATCAAGGCCGGATCTCAGCGTAAAAGAGCTTCGATCCGCCATACTGGAGCTTAACATGTCCGGAAAAAACGACAGGGAGATCGGTGAAATACTTGCCATACCGACGAGGACCATCAACTACCACAGGGCAAAGATGAGTCTGCCTGCAAAAAGGTGAATATTCCAAATAATCTGTAATGTGTGTAATATTGCATGGCGTGTGCGGAAAGCGCACGTTATGGCTTAGTTTCAACTTCAGCTCGCAATTTTCATCAATGAAAGTCATTTAACTTTTCTTCAAATACCTGCCCGTATTTCTTAATAACAAAGTTATTTGTGACGATCTGGATCGATATTGATTGTGTTGCTCTGATAACACGATAAAGGCGATATTTTAGCAACTTTTTTGCATGTATATAGTCGTTGCTGAAAAACAGCG
>Ga0255344_1006606_pt1 | contig 10430 bp, 10 predicted proteins | sample wastewater_treat_5_FD_192414 | JGI IMG/M metagenome (GOLD analysis project Ga0255344, IMG submission 192414) | Wastewater microbial communities from Lulu Island WWTP, Vancouver, Canada - plant18 | ecosystem: Engineered > WWTP > Wastewater > Unclassified | place: Canada: Vancouver, British...
CACCCTATGAGCAGGATGAGCACTTCTACTATTACCTGTGGGATGTCACATCCGGCACCAGTTTTACTCACGGTGGTGTAATGCGCAGACGGGGTGAAATGTTTTACCGTGTGGTTGCCTATAAGGACTATGATGGCAGAATGGCAGATATCTTGTCTGCTGCCAGAGCTAACCCGGAAAGTAAGCTAAGCCTGACGGACATTAAACAAGCCCTTGTCTCCGCAGCTATTGGAGGTGAGAAATGAGACCGGTAATTTTGCGTTTTGGGCTAATTGTATTTGCTATGCTGCTCAGCTTTTCCTTCTTTGCGGAAACTTTTGCCTTGCAAAGCTTTGAAAGCCAGACCACAGATACCTGGAGCTACACTGCCAATCCTACTCCAGACAGCAAACGCGTCTGGTGGGGTCCCACTTCTGAAACTATGGGCGGTGCCACTGCTTATCAGGGAAGCTACTATTGGGCAGGCTGGGACTTAGATAATGTGGAAAGCACTATCACCTTCCAAACCCTTGTTCTGGAAGCTGGATTTACTTACAATGTCAGTTTCTATTACTTTACCAAGAACCTTGCCATCACCAATGACTACTGCCGCTACAGTGTGAAATACGACAACGGCATAAATTGGGATAACTGGGTAACCGTGAATAACAACAGCAATGCCTGGACTGCTGTCTCAGTAGATGTCCCTGCCGGGAGCAACTACCTACGCATGAGGTTATCCAGCAAGTTTGACGGCAACACTAAGTATGCCCATTGGGATTACATTAAGGTGGAGAAAAATCCCATACCAAACACTGCCCCTGTGGTTTCTAATGTAAGTGCCAGCCAGCGCACGGATGGCAGTAAAATAGTAGATATATACTATGACCTCTATGATGCTGATGATGAGCTCTGCGACATCACTTTCAAGCTAAGTGCCAATGGCGGTGACAGCTTTGATATCATTCCCAGTTCTGCCAATCTCAGCGGCGATTTTGGCGATGACCTGCCCAGTGGAACAAATAAACATATCATCTGGAATGCCGGAGCGGAAAGCTACCCAATGGACGGCAGCTATCTCTATCGGGTCTATGCGGATGATGGGAACACACCTATACCAGAAAACTTCGTCTTTGTAGAGGAAGGTACCTTCAACAATGGTACTTCGGATGTGACTGTCAGCAGCTTTTACATAGATAAATATGAGCTTACTCAGGCAGAGTATCAGGCAGTGATGGGTGTGAATCCTTCCTATTACACGAGTGTAACCAACGGACCTGTTGAGCAAGTATCCTGGTTCAATGCCATTGAGTATTGCAATCGGAGAAGTATGCAGGAACGTCTTGATCCTTGCTACAGCTACAGCACTTATGGCACCAATCCAGATAACTGGCCCTCCGGATGGAATACAGATCCTGTCAACCACACCAATGTCTCCTGCAACTGGAGTGCCAATGGCTACCGCCTGCCTACTGAGATGGAATGGATGTTTGCCGCACGGGGTGGGAATCAGACGCATAATTATACCTATAGTGGTAGCAATGACATAGATGCTGTTGCTTGGTACTACAACAATTCAGGCCATACCACACATACAGTCGGCACAAAAGCTCCAAACGAGCTTGGCATCTATGATATGAGTGGCAATGTTTGGGAAAATTGTTGGGATATTTATGGCGATTATCCTAGTGGTCCTCAGACCAATCCACATGGGGATACCAGCGGATCAAACCGTGTGCTACGTGGTGGTAGCTGTAACAATGTTTACTTCACCTGCGACGTTTCCTTTCGGAGTACACTAAGGCCGATTGATGTCAGTAACGATTTCGGTTTCCGCGTCATCAGGTTATCCCCTTGAATTTTGTTTTTTGTCCTTTTTGCCTTTTGCCATATTTAGGGCAAAGGGACAAAGCTATGAGTTAACAACCTTATGGGGTGTAGGGGGATTTTTCCCCCTGCACCCAAATTTTTTAGAGAGAGATTATGTGTAAATTGATGTTAGTCCGTTGAAGGTATCCCAGCTTATAGCATTATGTATAATTCGCATATTTACTAGATAATCAAGCGACAACCCCAAGTGAAGTCCAAAATAGTTTCTATTTACAATAATAGATGATACAAAGGCGTCCATATTTGTCCAAAACAGCAGATGTCCAGGTCCAAACCAGGTTCCTATTAAATCTGCACCTCATAAAGCGTTATCCCCACTTGTCCAAGTGAGAAGGGCTTGCAACTTTGGGTGAGAGTTTATAAAAAATCTTCACTTTTATGCCTGATCACTTTTCCGATAGCAAGATAGATGGTATTTTCAGCGATATTGGTGGATAGGTCAGCTATCCTTTCCAGATTCTTGGCAATGCGTAATAAATGTAAATATTGTTTGGTCAGGATGGGATTTATCTGAATTAGCTCTAACAGATGATGGTAAATCTGACGATTTAGATTATCTACAATATTATCTTCGGTACAGACCTGATGAGACAGTTTCACATCTTCTTTAACCAGAGCATCCAGGCTGTTTTTTAGCATATTCAAGGCATTATCTTTCATCTGTTCCAGTTCTGGAAGTTCATAGACAACAGGATTATTCATCAGATGAGCGGTGCTTTCGGAAATATTAACTGCCTGGTCAGCTAACCTTTCCAGGTCATTATTGATACGATAAATCATCAGGATAAGCCTTAAATCTTTGGCTTCAGGTTGATATAGGGCAATGGTGGTTATACACTTATCATCAATCTCCAGTTCGGTTTGATTAACCTGATCCTCCAGAGTCATAACCTTCTCCAGTAAAGAAGGGATAGTTTTATAAAGACCGTCAACGGAAAGAGATGCCATCTTTTCCACCAATCCTGCTTCCGACATAAGCAGTTGTTTTAGTTCCTGTATTGTTGTTTCTAACATTTTATCTCCTTAACCAAATACACCGGTTAGATATGCTTCAGTTCTTTTATCTTTCGGGACAGTAAAAAGTTGTTCCGTTTTTTCAAATTCTACTAATTCTCCTAAATAGAGGAAAGCAGTATAATCAGAAATTCTTCCAGCTTGAGCAACATTATGAGTTACAATCAGAATTGTCACGCTATTTTTAAGTGCCAGACATAGCTCTTCTATCTTAGCAGTAGATTGAGGGTCTAAAGCAGAAGTAGGTTCATCCAGCAGTAGAACTTTAGGTTTATTAGCTAAAGCTCTAGCGATGCAAAGTCGTTGTTGTTGTCCACCGGATAGACTCATAGCGGAATGATGTAAACGGTCTTTCACTTCATCCCATAACCAGGCAGCTTTAAGACTTTCTTCCACTCTATCTTTTATCTCGCTTTTACTGTATTTACCTTGTATTTGAAGTCCATAAGCTACATTATTATAAATAGATTTAGGGAAGGGATTGGGTTTTTGAAACACCATACCCACAGAAGCTCTAACAGCATAGACATCTGTTTTAGGCGCATATATATCTTTACCATCAAGATAGACCTTTCCGGTAAGTTCCATAAAAGGAATGGGGTCATTCATCCGGTTAAAACATCGTAATAAAGTTGATTTTCCACATCCAGAAGGACCTATGATAGCAGTAATATGATTTTTATAGGCTTCCAGATTGATATTATGTAAAATTTGATTCTTGCCGAACCAGAGATTGAGATTTGAAGTCCAGATTTGTCTTTCTACCATTGTCTTTTCTTCCTCATATAAGAACGTATTATGATAGCAGTAGCATCTATTAATATCACTAATATAAGTAATACTAAAGCTGTTCCATAAGCGATGGGAACCTGCGATTCAGGATGAGTTCCTTCCGTCATTAAGGCATAGATATGATAGGGCAATGCCATAACTTCATCTTGCAAACTATGTGGTAAACTACGAGAATAGAAAGTTGCGGCAGTAAACATAATAGGAGCAGTTTCACCAGCAACTCTTCCCACACTGATAATTGCACCAGTTAAGATATTAGGTAATGCAGCGGGAAATACTACTTTGGAGATAGTTTGTCTGGTTGTGGCTCCTAAGGCTAAAGAGGCTTCCGAAAAATCAGCCGGAACACTGTGAATTGCTTGCTCTGTATTATTAATAATAACAGGCAAGGCAAGAATCGCCAGAGTCAGACTTCCAGATAATAGAGAAACTTTAAATCCGAGCAAGTTAACAAAGATAGCCATCCCAAACAAGCCAAAGATAATAGAAGGAATTCCTGCCATAGTATTGATGATAATATGTAAGATATTGACCAACCACTGAGGTTTTCCATAGTGAGTAAGCCAGATAGCAGTGAAAATACCAGATGGTAAAGCAAAAATCATTGCTAAAGCAGTAAGCAAGAAGGTGCCAATTAGAGCAGGAAAAATACCTCCTTCCGTCATTGCCTCTCTTGGTGGTTCAACTATAAATTTCCAGCTCAAGACGGGAGCACCAAGTGATATTATACGGACAATAAATACCACGAGAAATCCAGCGGTAATTATTAACATTAATGTCATCATCATTATCCAGAAAGTGTTTTTTCCTTTACGACGGTTCATTTTTGCCTCTTAGGTCTAAATACAATCTCAGTTATAAGATTGGAAAAAAAGGTGATTATCAATAGCACTATAGCCAGAGCAAATAGAGCATTATAATGTAAATCTCCCATAATAGTTTCTCCCATTTCTGCTGCTATAGTAGATGTCATTGGACGCACAGGTTCAAAGATAGATTTAGGAATCTGAGCTGCTCCTCCAGCAACCATTAAAACTACCATTGTTTCTCCTATAGCTCTTCCAAATCCTAATAATATACTTCCTATTATTCCCTTTTTGGCTGCAGGAATAACTGCTTTGAAGATAGTTTCACTTTTCGTTGCTCCCAGAGCCAGGGATGCTTCTCTTATGCTATGAGGAACACTGGACATTGCATCTTCACTTATACTACAGATAATAGGTATAACCATTATACCGAGTATCAAAGAAGAGGTGAATAGATTAAGACCTGTATCCAGAGAAAACCACTGACGGATTAGAGGTGCTAAAAAAGCTATACCAAAGAGTCCATATACCACAGAAGGTATGCCAGCTAAAAGTTCTATTACTGGTTTAGCTATCTCTCTTAACCCTGGACTGGCTATTTCAGAGATAAAGATAGCAGAACCAAGGCTTAAGGGCAAAGCAATGATAAGAGCTCCTAAAGTAACATAGAAAGAACCCATAATCAGAGCCCAGGCACCAAAGCCAGGAGGACTGTACACCGGATACCAGTTATTAGTAAACAGGAAGTCTTTCCAGCTTATAAATTTAAAAAGAGGTAATCCATCGTAGAATATACCATAAATTATCGCTATTAAACAAACCGCAGTTAACAGAGAAGCTATATAAGCTATTGCCTGAAAAGTCTTTTCTTTTATTCCTTTCATATGTTTAACCTTAAAGACGGGAGTCTGAACTCCCGTCAGAATGGAGGTTTATCGCTCTTATTATCATTTTTAAAAGTTAATTCAAGGATATAAAACCCTGTTTTTCAACTATCTTTTGTCCCTGAGATGATTGAATAAAAGCAATATATTGACTTACTGCTCCTTTTGCTTTTCCATTAGTGTACATATAGAGTTTCCTCGCCAGTTTATAGGTTCCATCTTTTACCGTTTGTTCACTGGGAATTATTTTCTCTATTGCTACGGATTTAACTTTGCTGCTTACAAATCCTAATCCAGCATAACCGATAGCACCTGGAGTAGTAGAAACGGTTGTGGTTACAGCATTATTAGAAGCTAAAAGTTGTGCAGAAGAACTAACCTTTGCACCTGCCATAACTCTTTCATTGAAAACCTCAAAAGTCCCGGAAGAGACATCACGAGAGATAACCACGATAGGAAGATTAGGACCTCCGAGTTCATTCCAATTCTTTATTTTACCTGTATAGATATCTTTTAATTGTTTAATAGTTAGATTGCTGATAGAATTAGAAGGATGAACAACAACGGCTATACCATCCAGAGCTATAGCATAGGGAATAGGTTCAATACCTTTGGACTTAGCTTGAGTGATTTCTTTTGATTTCATTGGACGACTGGAGCAGGCAATATCTATAGTTCCATTTATCAATGCTGCAATGCCAACTCCAGAACCACCACCACGAATAGAGATATTGATATCAGGATGTCCATCCATAAAAGCTTCTGCTGTTGCCTGAGCAATAGGAAGAACGGTTGTTGAACCTGAACAAGTTATAGTAGTTTTAGCAAAAGCAATCAAAGTAGTAAGTGATAAGATTAGTGTAAGTAATAATATTTTTCTATTCATTTTTTCTCCTATAGGGTTATAGTATTGTTAAAGCGCCATTTTAATTGAAGCATTAGAGTAGAGGTATCCTTTAACTTGTTTGCATATTGAGCAGAAGATTCCTCTTCATCATAATATTTATACACATAATTAAGCTGAAGCTGCATTGCAGGATTAGCACTTTCATCGTGCATAAACTTATAATTAAGACCTGCAGTGATACAATTTAGCAAGTTTTGATTTGCAGGATTGTCAGTTTCATCCCATCTGTCATATCTTCCGACTAAATCCAGGTCCTGTCCTATAAGTTTTTTTAATTTTACAGTAGAAAAGATACTCAAGCAGCTAGCATTGTAATCCTTAATAGAGAATTCTTCTGAATAACTAATTTTTTTATTAAGATATTCAATCCAGAGGTCAAGAGGACCATAAGCTAAACGTAACAATCCATCTGTCAATAATTGTTGATTATAATTGGGATTAGTAGTGTTATCGGCAAGGAGTTTATTACGACCATTACTATTTGCCATAATAGAACCACCAATTGTGATTCCACCTACAGGAGTTAAGCGTAAGTTTGCCAGGAAGGCTGGCTCAATATTATCCTTTAAATTAGCTCCATAGTTCTTGTATCCTTCTCCATTATAAATACCCAGGGCATATTCACCCCATCCCCAGGGAATATAACCATTGAAAGTGATGCCATAATCGGATGAATTAGCTATTTTGTATTCATCTGAGGGAGCTTTGCCTATAAGGTCATAATTCCAATCATAGATAGTACCAAAATAGACCTTCTGTAGTCCTATAGTAGTGGTTAAATCTGGAATAGGAATTAAATTGGAAAAATCCAGATAAGCATATTTTAATTTCAATCCTGCTCCATCATTACTGGCATCAGAACTAAAGATGTCAATGGTAAAGCGACCTTTTACCGTTTCACTGAATTTTGGTTCCAGACCAAGGTATCCTCGTTCAAGAGAGAAATAATTTTTGAGTATAGTATTACTACTATCGCCTGGTGCTTTACCACCTTCCATAGTCCAGCGGTTCCACATCTCGCCAGTGATTTTTAATTCCTGGCTGCTCAATGGTAGGTATAGGATTAATCCTATCAGGGCAATCAAGATAACTTTTTTCATATTTTTGTTTCCTCCTTAGGAATTCTACCCTATTATAGGATTAAATTGTTAGGATTTTATAAGCTGAGGGTTAAGATTTGTTAACTAAGAGTGTAATAATATGTATAAGAAGAAGTTATTCTGAGGAAGGAAGATTTTGGGCTGACCTTATCCTTCTTAATGCCTTGCTTCGTAATTGTTTTACTCTTTCTATAGAAACACCCATTTCCATAGATATATCTTTTAAGGTTAACTGTTCTATATAGGAAAGATAAATTACCCTTTTTTCCTGGGTAGGCATATCAGAAGGCAAATTATTCTTCCAACTATCAGTTCTATAATCAGAAGTTCCATTTTTATCTATTATTTCTATATCATCAATGGAAGTTGCTTGTAATGATTGTTTTTTTTCGTCAGTTAGTGCTGCTAAGATTCTCTTTTTGATGTGCCAGATAGCATAAGTAGAGAATTTACTTCCTTTAGTTGGATTATAGCCTTTTGCGGCATCTAATAATCCCAGTAAAGCTTCCTGCTGTAAATCTTCTAAGGGTAGTCCAGCATTTTTATACTGATGGCAAATGCTATATGCCAGGGAGGAATACTCTTTTATAATTGTATCATAATCTATGGTGTGTTCTTTATCGGAGTTAAAATTCATTATCGAATTCCAAGTTTATCTGGGGAAGCGTTATTATAAAGGTAGTGCCTTCTCCTAATGTACTGGAAACGGTGATTTCTCCATGATGTAAAAGCACAATATGCTTCACTATTGCCAAGCCCAATCCTGTCCCATTACGACTTCTGGAACGAGAAGGGTCTGCTACATAGAACCGTTCAAAGATTCTATCCAGATGTTCTGGTGCTATTCCGGTGCCTGTATCGGAAACTTCAAAGATGACCTTATTCTCTTCTTTCCTACTTTTAATGCTTATATATCCTTTATCTGTATAGCGCAGCGAATTTTGCACTAAGTTGATAAAAACCTGTTCCAGACGGAAGGGGTCACAAACCAATCTCGGGATAGCAGGGTCCAGATTTATTTCCAGATTCAATCCTTTCTCCTGTATTTCAGGTTCCAGAATCAAACTGATATTGTCAAAGAAGGTAGAAAGATTGATGTTCTGCAATTCAAGTTGAGCAGTGCTTTCCAGCTGTATAAGTTGTTCCAGGTCTCCGATAAGATGATTCAGACGCTGACTATGATTCAAGATTATTTTCAGATAGCGTGTGTAATCCTGTTCTGGAGAAGCCAACATAGCTTCCGTAAAGCCCTGGATGGCGGTCATTGGTGTTCTAAGTTCATGTGCCAGATTAACAATAAAATCCTTCTTCATCTGTTCGGTCTGGCGTATTGCGTCTATATTATGCAGGATAAAGATTTTGCGTTTAGCTTCCTGATTTAGACTGCAGGAAAATAAGAAGCTGTGATTCTGGAGAGTGATTTCCGAGATTTGCTTTTCTGGTGATGCATCCGTTCTCTCAAGATAAGCTAACAATTCTGGATGGCGGATTATTTCTTGATAATAAGGTTTTTGAGATGAATCATAAGTAGGAAAGAGATTCTGGAATGGTTCATTTGCCCAGATTATTTTGCCTTCATCATCCTGAGCCCAGAGAGCATCTTCTATGGAATTGAGTAGCAATCTTAATTCCTGTCTATGAATCGTAAGATGATGAATCACTTCTTCCAATCTTTCCAGCATCTGATTAAATTCCTTAGCTACTTCATCTGCTTCCTCAATTTTTACATCTTTCAGATGCTGTTTGTATTCTCCTTTAGCTATATTTCTGGCTGTATTAATCCAGCTATGTTTTATCTTTTGCACAGAAGAATTAAGAAACCAGATAGCAAAAAGTGAGATGGCTGTAGCAATTAAGATAGTTAGCCAGATGGGAGCTTGAAGAATCAGGCATATAGCTACACTCAAGAGTATTAATAGATAAGAGATAAGCAGTAAAGTGCAGAAATGATATTTCCTCATTAATCTATTTCTTCCTCATAAGGTGAAAATTTATAGCCCATTCCACGAATATTTTTTATCATCCAGGCATAATCACCTAATTTTTCTCGCAAATTACGGATATGAACATCCACTGTTCTTTCTATCACAATCTTATCATTTCCCCAGAGATAGTCCAGAATTTGACTTCTACTATAAACCCAACCCGGTCTTTGTGTGAGAAGTTGTAATATCTTGAATTCCGTAAGAGTTAAATCTAACCTTTTCTCTTTTATATATACTTCAAATTTATTGAAATCTATATGAAAATCAGGTGTTATAGTAAGGACATTTTTAGAAGTTTCCCAGCCGCTTCTGCGTAGAACTGCTTTTATTCTTGCCACTAATTCCGAACTGGCAAAGGGTTTTGTGATATAATCATCTGCACCATATTCCAGACCTTTTACCCTATCTTCCACATCTGTTCTGGCGGTTAACATTATAATAGGGATTTTTTCCCATTCTTGTTTATTCTTTATAATTCTGCAGGCTTCCATCCCATCCAAATCAGGAAGCATTAAATCCAGTATGATTAAATCGGGGATTTGTTCATCCAGACGATTCAGCATCGCTTTTGCTCCAGTAAATCCCTCTGTATTATATCCAGCTTGGGCTAATACCAATCTTAACAATTCAAGAATGTCCGTTTCATCTTCTACTATATATATCTTATTATTCATAACTTATATCCCCTATTTAAGACTCTTTTATCTATATCTTATTATCTGGCAAGAAAAAACACTTGTTTTTAAATTAATTTTTCTTAACAAATGGAAAGATGTTGAATGCTTGTTCTAAGGTTTATAGCCTTGAAGGAATAAATTAGCGTAGAAATAGATAAATTCGCAAGAATTGGGATAAATTCGCAGGTGAAAAATAGGGAATTATAGTGACAGTATATTCTAGAAAGCCTCTGCGAGGCTTGTGCAGAAAGGGACATCTATACACCGTAAGGGTATGCAAAGGTTTTGGTATGCAAAGGTCCTCCTTTGCATCAAGCGGTACTATTTTTTACTTTATCACTAAGCTTAGGTAAGCTTTCTTGTTTAGAAAGCTTCTGCGAAGCTTGTGCAGATGAG
>Ga0255344_1006608_pt1 | contig 10429 bp, 9 predicted proteins | sample wastewater_treat_5_FD_192414 | JGI IMG/M metagenome (GOLD analysis project Ga0255344, IMG submission 192414) | Wastewater microbial communities from Lulu Island WWTP, Vancouver, Canada - plant18 | ecosystem: Engineered > WWTP > Wastewater > Unclassified | place: Canada: Vancouver, British...
TCTAATTGAAGATCCTGAGGTTTATAAAAAGGTTATTGTTTTTTGTAAGACAAAAGCTATCGCATCTTCCATTGGTAAATATCTTGAGCGTCGCCATGGCGAAGAAAATGTGAAGATCATTCATGGAAATAAAACGCAGCAAACGCGTATCAATACGATGTTGGCTTTTAGAGGCGATGATATACGCTTGTTAATTACTACTGATCTCGCCGCCCGAGGTTTGGATATACCAGATGTATCGCATGTGTTTAACTTCGATACGCCGATTGTTTATGAAGATTATGTACATCGAATTGGTAGAACAGGTCGTGCGTTTAAGACTGGACATTCGATTACTTTCGTTTCTCCTGCCGATGAGTATCATTTAGTGAAGATCAAAAAGTTGATTCGTCAAGATATTCCTGAACTGCAAATTCCGGATGATGTTTTCGTTGAAAAGACCGAATACGAAGAACGTCAAGCTATGCTTCGCGAAATTGATATGCAGAAGCGAAAAGATAATCCTGAATTTAAAGGAGCATTCCACGAGAAAAAGGAAAGTAACTTACCTCCCGATCAACGTGCCCAAAAGAAAAAGGCAGTTTACGGTAAAAAATTTGGTAAAAGACGATGATAAAAGCTAGCAATGTCAGATGGTTTTACTTAGCTGCACTTGCATTGATATGGGGAAGTTCTTTCATATTAATGAAAAGAGGGTTAATTAGCTTTCGTCCCGATCAACTAGCAGCAATTCGAATGACAGTCGCTTGCATGGCTACAACACCCTTGATCTTTCATAAGCTATCATCTATTCCTAAGGATAGGTACAAATATTTAATGGTAGTAGGAGGGCTTGGTTCCGGAATTCCGGCTTTTTTGTTTGCTACTGCACAAACGCGGATAAACAGTTCGTTGGCAGGTATGCTCAATGGACTTACTCCTGTATTTACAATGCTGATTGGAGCAATTTTCTTTAGAAGTAAATTCTCTAGTCGACAAATTATTGGAGTAATGATAGGATTCTTGGGTGCTGCAGGGTTGATACTCGTGAGAGCAGATGGCGGACTTAGTTCCGATTTTGGGTTTGCATTGCTAATTGTTATTGCCACTTGCTGCTATGGAGTCAGCGTAAATACGATAAAATCATGCCTTGGTGGACTCGATTCACTTACAATTTCTGGAGCAGGACTGTTGTTTGTGGGAGTTCCATATGCTATTTATCTGTTTAATACTGATTTTGTTACGCGTTTTAGTACTATGCCGGATGCTTGGTTTTCATTTGGATGTATTGTGGTGTTGAGTCTAATGGGAACTGCCCTGTCTAATATCCTTTATTTTCAGATGGTAAAGATTTCCACTCCGCTATTTGCTAGTGCCGTTACATACATGATACCCGTAGTAGCCCTCGGATGGGGAATAGCCGATGGCGAGAAATTTAACCCATTTCATTTGCTCGCAATGGCCGGAATTTTAGGCGGAGTGGCCTTAATTAGCTCCAAACCCAAAGCAATAAGCTGAAATTCGAATTGTAAATGGTTGAATATCAATGTCATATTTTTATAAAACAAGAATGTGAACACTTGCTTGTTTATTTCTTTTGATATTTCTATCTTTGCCCTCCCTTTTATGGGAAGTAATACTATATCATCATGTACGCCATTGTAAATATTGCCGGACAGCAGTTCAAAGTATCTGAGAACTCACCATTATTCGTTCATCGCTTAGATGCTAACGAAGGAGAACAGGTTAGTTTCGATCAGGTTTTATTAGTTGGAAACAACGGTTCTGTGAAAGTAGGTGCGCCTACAGTTTCAGGAGCTAAAGTAACTGCTAAGGTTATCTCTCATGTGAAAGGAGACAAAGTTCTAATCTTCAAAAAGAAACGTCGTAAAGGCTATCAGAAGTTGAACGGACATCGTCAGTCATTCACTAAAATTCAGATCGAATCGATCACTGCTTAATTAATTAGTCGAACACATAATAATATAATATACCATGGCTCACAAGAAAGGTGTCGGTAGTTCTAGGAACGGTCGTGAATCACATAGTAAACGTTTAGGTATCAAGATTTTTGGTGGTCAACGCGTAATTGCCGGTAATATCATCGTACGTCAACGTGGTACTAAGCATCATCCAGGTGAAAACGTAGGTATCGGTAAAGATCATACGTTATTCGCTTTAGTTGATGGTACTGTTGTATTCCGTAAGAAAATGGATGATAAATCTTACGTTACCGTAAAACCATTTGAAGCTACTGCTCAGGCTTAATTCCTGAACATTCAAAATAATAAAGGCCGCCTCGTTTTACGGGACGGCTTTTTGCATTTGTGTTATGTGATGATTTTTTACGATCACTATCATCGATTAATCGAGACAAGATGCCTTTGGATAAGAACTTATTCCTTTGAAAAGTCGAATATACTATAGGAGCTTATAACATGAATTGCGTTTTTCATTCACTGCGAAATCTCGGAATTCGCATCACCAATCCACATTGGTGTAAGCCTCGATCCAAGAAGTAAAGCTGAAATTGCACACTTTATGGCACACCACATACTATAAAGTAAAGCTGAAAATAGCTCACTTCAAGGCTTGTCTCGAACCATGAATTAGAGCTTAAATTGGAAACTTAATGGCAAACCTCGAAGTAGAGCTGAAATTGCACACTTCAAGGCAAGCCTCGAAACTCTCAAAATCCCCAACTCGAGATACTGATCGATTTTTTGTTGAATCCGCTGATACCGAAAATTTTATTTTGTTGAATATTTGTGCAGTAGTCGAATCGTGCAGGTTCGCTGTTTGCTCCTAAAGCTGCGTTTACTGTGAGTTTTCCAGAATTGAAGTTCTCGTATATCAAGTTGTAAAAACGATCGTAGTAAACAATCGATTTGTTCTCATCGTCAATTAATAAAATTTTACTTTTCGGAGTTAAATTATCGCTAAACCAATAATCGTCTTTTTTTAAATTCGAATATGCTTTGTGATTATTGATTCGCTTAATGAAATTGTAATGTGCTTGGTAAATATATCCGTTCTTATAGTTTAAAAACAAATTGTAAGAGTAGGGGAAACGAGTGAAATAAAAATCTTGTAGGTAATCGTTGTTGCTATAATAGGTAGGAATTGAAGGAAGATCAAAATTTCTGTAATAATGGTTTAGTACTTTAAACCAGTCTTCAGGTTTTGTATAATTGATAGTTTCAAGTTTGCGAGTCTTCGAGTCATATCGATATATGCGAGCTTCATCATTATCCATGATAATTAAATTATCGTATTCGTCATACTCTAATGCTCTTACACATTTGTCGCTGGGCAATTTAACACTATCAATTTGTTCGCCAACTGAATTGAAAATAAAAACCCAAGGCAAAGAACAAGCATTAAACGCAATATTTTCTTTTGAATCTGCCGCAATTTTAAATGTAAATCCCGAGGCTTGCTCAAACTTCGAAGTCGGTATATTGAATAGGTCGGTTCTAATTAATCGCCCTTCTTGCGCATGAGTAAAGGTAATTCCTAATACGAAGGCGCTTAAGAGCATCAATGTTTTTAATTTCATGCTGCAAATATGGCAAAAAGAATAAGAGTAGAGTAGGCGCAACCTGAATCAACTTCGATTTTATTTGAGGGGGATGAATTACTCATTTGATTTTAATTGGAAGTAGGAAGTCTTGGGTGGAAGTAGGAAGTATTGGGGCGCGTTTGGATTATATTAAATCGAAGAAAAATTGCAGTTCCCCTTTCATCTTTTTAGGGTTGGTAAGGGGGCCACCACACCGCCCTCCCCACGACAAATTTATCGTTTGTCGCCCAATTTAGCCGCTTACAAATATTTATACTCGTTTAAGTTACTCAACTTTCCAATGGCATTAATTATCGGTTGTTTTTTATTATTAGCTCAATTTGATTTTGTCTGCTCGTTTAATAAACTCATTTGTTTCAGAAAAATTTCTTGGCACCATATAAGTTAAATGATTTCACGTAACAAGTAGTTTATAGTTATGGAACAATTAATACTTATTTTATAGATTATTAACATTGGTATAAATAAAAAAAAGCAGCCACATCGTGACTGCCCTTTTTCGTTTCTATACTCAAATCAATTATTCTTCATTTCATAATTTTAATTCTATTGCTTAACACTAAACCTTCCTTCTTTAGGTAACGGTTTGCCGCTTGCATTTTGATAAACTTGAAGTAAGTCAAGACGTTGTTCTTCTTCCAATACTTTTCCATTTAAGAATGCATTTGCTCCTGTTAAAACAAAATCGAATTTTTCATCGGCACTAATTAAATTACGACGAACCAACGCTCTTGTCATAATTCCTGGAATATCACCAATCACTTTAGCATCGTGAGTAGGCTCTGATAATGGTTCTATTTTAGCTCTGCGGAAAGCTTCTGATGCGATCTCTTCGTATAAAGAATATTCCTCCGATTTAATAAGTTTATTATTGATAGTTAATTGCTCAATTCCTCTCGGATTAATAGTTATTACTGCAGGCTCTTTGTTGTATTCAAATGCAACAGTTGCTGATCCATCAGCATAGAAACGTTGCGTTACTTTAGTTTTAGAAAGTAATGAAGCTCCGTTATCTTTTTTAAGTGTCATAGAACCTGATTTTACTTCAGGTGCTTTAGCAAGAGTTAATTTTCCTGTGCCTTTTTTATTTGACGTTGTAGTTAAGTGAATCGTTTTACGTTTGTTGCTTTCAACTTTCGTAGCTACTGAGGCGCCACTAATCATCTTGTTAGCTGTAAGCGATTCATTTGTTTTTGCTGAATGATTTTCTACTGCAACATTGTTATTCGAATTTTCAGATGCCGCATTTTCAATTGTAGCATTATCATTTCTGCTATTTTGATTTTCTGCATTTCTGCTGATTTCTTCCTGCGCAGCACTGAAAGATGCGTTTTTGTCCGAAGAGGCATCAGAAGTTGTATTACTTGCAGATGCATCAATCTCAACAGTATTGTTGGCAGCCGAATCTTGAGTAGTTTCAGAATTGCTGAATTGGTAATACAACCAACCCGTCAACGCTGAAAATAATATCGCTCCTCCAACAACTACAGTTCTGTTGATAGATGTAGAAGTAGCATCGGCCACAGTAGTTGCACCAATGATCTCAAATGCTTCTTCCTTAGAAAATAACAATGGCTCGGCAGCTATCTCTTTAAAGAGACTGTCGAGTTGCTTATTTCCTGTTTCGCCTTTAACCGGTTCGAAATTCTCCGGCATGTTATCACGTAGTTCGCTCATGTAATGTTCCTTCAAGTAGTTCAGATAATTGCTGACGTGCTCTTAATAATCTGCTTTTTACGCCGTTCTCCGATAGCTCGGTGATTTCGGCAATTTCTTTTATGCTTAATCCACTAAACTCAAATAATACCAAAGGCTCCCTGTATTTATCAGGTAGCTTTGTAATCGCATCTCTCAGCTCTTTTATCTGGATTTGCCTATGTACATCCGGACTAGTATCCGGCGTGCGGTCAATGATTTCTTCCGACATTCCCGATAACCGCTTTTGCTGCGCATATCGCCTGTTGATCTTCCTCTTAGCTATCGTAAATAAATAGTATAAGAAGGCTTCATGATGACGAACTTTGTCAAAATGTTCAAAGGCAGACAGAATGGTTTCGGATACAATATCCTGAGCTTCTTCGCGATCCCACACCGTGGTTTGCACAAAGCGCACTAGCCGCTCATGCAGCGGATCGTAAAGCGACATAAATTTCGCTTTGCGTTCAGCTTCTATTTCCAGGTCTCGAGATCCCAATGTAGTTCAGTTAGAACCACTATATTACTAAAAGTTTCACAAATAATCCTAATTTTATGCAATGTTTCGTACCATATCCACCCTTTTATTCGTTCTGTTGGCCAAAATAGGCCTCTCACAGAGCATTCCTTTTGAGAAATCTTACTTCAAAGGACGAGAAAATGAGTTCAAATCGGCGTATCAAAGCCTAAATAAAGGCTATTCCCTAATGGAACAGGGCGAACCGGCCTTCCGTCTGGCTCTCCCTTACCTCGAATCAGCTCAAAATTTTAATCCCGAGAATGCTCAGCTGAATCTTAATATAGGTGTATGTATGCTGAAAACCAGTAAGATGTATGATGCATTAACGTTCTTTTTGAAGGCTAAACAGCTGGAACCAGCAGTTTCTAGTAAAATGGACTTTTATATTGGCTGCGGATATCAGCTTAATGGCGAACTAATCAGTGCTTTAGCAAGTTTTAACGCTTATAGAAATTCACTCGACCGGCTCAATATTTCCGATCTTCAAGTGGTCGATAGGAAAATTATTGAGGTCAATAATGCCGTTGCTCTAGCCGATAAACCTATTGCTGTTAAAATGGAGAACCCGGGCGCTAATATTAATTCTCCTTCCGGCGATTATATTCCGCTTATTAGTGCCGATGGCGAAAAACTTTTCTTTACTTCACGTCGTGGGAAGGATGGTGATGAGATTGATGAGTATGATGGCGATTTCTTTGAGGATGTGTATTTTTCTACGTTGAAAGTTGGAGCATTCTTGCCTGCTGCTAATATCGGCGCTCCAATAAATACTGAATTTCATGATGCCGCGGTGGGTGTTACCGTCGATGGACATAGCTTGATCATTTTTCGTGGAGGAGTAGGAAATGGCGATTTGTTTGTTTCTACTAATGACGGATTTAAATGGTCTGAACCTGTTTCGTTCGGTGCTCCCGTAAATTCTAATGCACATGAGTCGAGCGCTTGCTTTAGCCCCGATGGTAAGTCGCTTTATTTTGTGAGCGATCGCCCCGGCGGACAAGGTGGTCGCGATATTTATGTTTCGAAGATTGTCGATGGTACGAATAAATGGGGAGAGCCGAAAAATTTAGGACCAGAAATAAATACTGCATATGATGAAGAAGGTGTATTCATGCACCCCGACGGAAAAACGCTTTATTTCTCTTCTAAAGGACATAATACTATTGGTGGCTATGATGTGTTTGTTTCTGTTCTGAAAAATGGAATTTGGTCAACACCTATCAATCTAGGAATGCCGCTGAATACACCCGGCGATGATGTCTTCTTTCAGGTTTCTGCCGACGGAAAAACAGGGTATTTTAGCTCGTATCGTAAAGAAGGATTGGGCGATAAGGATGTTTATAAAGTTTCATTCCTGAATTCTGATTCTGTTATTACAAATCTTGTTTTGTTAAAAGGAATTATCACTGATGCTGCTTCTGGTTCGCCTATTTCTGCACAAATTGAAGTGATCGATCTCGATACTAATCTAATTGTTGGAAAGTATAAAAATGATGCGAAAACAGGGGAGTACCTGATTTCTTTGCCAGCAGGAAAAAATTACGGAACTGTTATTACTGCCGACGGATATTTGTTTGAATCGCAAAATTATGATCTGAACGATTCTGCTGCATATAAAGAGGTGAAACGTGATGTTAAACTTCAATCGGTGAAGAAGGGAAGTGAAATTGTATTGAATAACTTATTCTTTGATACCGGTTCTACTTCGCTGAAAGAAACATCGGTAAATGAATTAAATCGCTTGTTGCGATTAATGCAAACTTATCCTAATCTGAAAGTGGAAATTGCAGGACATTGCGATAATGTTGGAGGAGCTGCATTTAATCAGGAACTCTCTGAAAAACGCGCTAAATCTGTGAAGGACTTTCTGGTAAAACATGCTGTTCAGGGTGATCGACTACAAGCTAACGGTTACGGCTATATGAAACCTATTGCTAGTAATGATACTGAAGAGGGGAGAGCAAAAAATCGACGAATAGAGTTGATCATTATTGCCGAGTAAAAATAAAAAGGGCGCCGTTAAAGAATTTAACGGCGCCCTAGATTTAGAGTAATGTTGTTGCTAAAGCAAGGTTGTTGTTAATATAATGTTGGCCTTGAATAATTTTGAAACCGGACAATTTGCTTTAGCATCTGCCGCCAGTTCTTCAAATTTTTCTTTTGTTAAACCTTCTGCTTTTACACGTGTTGATAGTTGCACTTCCGTAATGCTTCCTTCTTCGAGAATTACAATAGCTTCCGTATCGATACTGTCAGCTGTGAAACCTGCAGCATTTAAATTAAATGCTAACTTCATTGAATAACATCCCGCATGCGCTGCCCCAATCAATTCTTCGGGGTTGGTGCCAATGCCATCCGCAAAGCGTGAATTGAACCCGTATTGCGTGTTGTCTAATACGCCACTCTGTGAAGTGAGTGTCCCTTTTCCTTCTTTCCCGGTACCTTGCCAGTGAGCAGAAGATTTTCTTTTGATTTGCATGAAAATAGATTTGGTATCCTAAAAATACACAAACTATTTTATTAAGTGATGTTGATCTGCATTTATAAGTACGAATTTTAAACTTGCTGCAACGCTTGCTCCAAATCCCAAATAATATCATTGTAGTTTTCTACTCCAATTGACAATCGTATTAGCTTTTCAGTAATATGCATTTCTTCTCGATGATGTGGATCTACTCCTGCATGTGTCATTGTCGCTGGATGTTCTGCTAACGATTCTGTTCCTCCTAAGCTTACTGCGAGTTTAATTAATTTTAATGAGTTTAATAATCGAAAGGCTTGTTCTTCGCCTCCTTTTACATCAAACGATACCATTGCTCCAGGCGATGTGTATTGCTTCTTGTAAATCGAATATTCTTCGGTTCCTTCGGGGATTAATCCGAGGTAATATACTTTTTCAACTTTCGGATGTGTATTCAAAAATGCAGCTACCTTTTCTCCATTTAAGGCTTGCTGTTCCATGCGCACTTTTAACGTTTCTAAACTTCGCATGAGTAACCATCCCGTATGTGGTGCAGCCATGTTTCCTAAGAATGTACGCAGCGTTTTTACTCTTGTAATTACTTCTTTGCTTCCGCAACATGCTCCTGCAATTACATCACTATGCCCTCCAATATATTTCGTTGCCGAATACAGTGAGAAATCTGCTCCGTGTTTCAATGGATGCTGCCATAATGGTCCCATATAGGTATTGTCAACAGCTACCATCACTTTGTTTTCTTTGCTGTAGTCGTCGGCAATTTTTTTGCAAAGAGAAATATCTATTAATGCACTTGTGGGATTCGCTGGCGTTTCAATATAGATCATCGCTAGTTTGTCGCCTTTCCCTGTGTCTTCAATAATCTTTCTGATTGTAGCTTCGTTTTGTCCTGGCTTGAACGCTACTGTATGCACCCCAATCTTATGTAAGAAGTCATGTATGAAATGATCGGTGCCGCCATACAGTGGAGTGCTGAATAATAGTAAATCGCCAGGCTTTAGAAATTCTAAAAATACTGTTGAGATAGCTGCCATTCCACTCTCAAAAACTGCTGCATCTTCAGCTTCATCCCAAAGTGTTAACCTGTTTTCTAAGATTTCTAAATCGGGATTGTTAATCCTGCTATAAATTAATCCTAGCTTTTCTCCTTTTCTTTTTTCTCGCAATCCATAAGCAACTTCAAAAAAAGCTTTACCATCTTCTGCACTTTTGAAAACGAAAGTGGAGGTTTGAAATATTGGCGACTTAATCGCTCCTTCTGATAATGATGGCTTAAAGCCATACGACATCATCAGACTTTCCGGTTTGAATTTGTGTGTTGACATACTACAAATTTACTGTTTGTTTTCGCATTTATTTTGTTTGATGAGAAGTGTCAGTAGTACTTTCGCTTTCTATGATTTAAAACAGATTTTTTAGTGTCCTCGGCTCAAATGATATGAGGTTTGATAAATTATCCCTCTATGGAGACTGTTGAATTAATGACTACTTTTGTAGAATGTCAAATCAACTCAAAACACTTATTGCTGATGTACTCGAAAAACTTGCATTCGAGAAGCTAAATCCAATGCAAGATGCGGTTATTCATGAGGGTGTGAAGGGAAATGACTTAATGTTATTGTCGCCAACAGGCTCGGGGAAAACTTTAGCGTTTTTAACTGTTTTGCTTCATCAACTTAATTCTAAGAAATCTGGTGTGCAAGCAATGGTTGTTGTTCCTTCCCGTGAATTAGCGCTTCAAATTGAAACTGTTTTTCGTGCTTTGAAGAGTAATTGGAAGGTTACGTGCTGTTATGGCGGACATAGTGTAAAGAGTGAACAAAATAGCCTCGCTGAAGCACCTGCTGTTATCATTGGTACTCCCGGCCGTATTGTTGATCATATTACTAGAAATTCAGTCGATATTTCTTATGTGAGTTTAGTTGTACTTGATGAGTTTGATAAATCACTTCAACTCGGATTTCAAAGTCAGATGGAGTATATCTTCGATACTTTTAAATCGAAACCTCAACGTATCCTTACTTCTGCTACAGGAATTGATTCTGTTCCGGATTTTGTGAAAGGCGATTATTCTAAACTTGATTTCCGCACGCATCAAGAGGTGAATTTGTCGCTGTCGTTGGTTCGCACACCTTCTGATGAGAAGGTTGAAACATTGATGCATCTGGTTAAA
>Ga0255344_1006611_pt1 | contig 10424 bp, 10 predicted proteins | sample wastewater_treat_5_FD_192414 | JGI IMG/M metagenome (GOLD analysis project Ga0255344, IMG submission 192414) | Wastewater microbial communities from Lulu Island WWTP, Vancouver, Canada - plant18 | ecosystem: Engineered > WWTP > Wastewater > Unclassified | place: Canada: Vancouver, British...
TGTGAGCCAAGTCTGCGCGAAGCGGTCCCTGTGGATCCAAACAAGGGCTACAACATGTACGATGTGATCTACCCTATGGTAGACGACGGCATTTTCTTTGAAGTATCTCCGTATTTTGCGACCAATATCATTACCGGATTTGCAAGATTGGCCGGCCGTGTTGTTGGAGTAGTTGCTTCGCAGCCAAGCGTAAAAGCAGGGTGTCTCGATATCGACGCGTCTGATAAGACGGCGAGGTTTGTGCGGTTTTGCGATGCATTCAATATCCCATTGCTAACTCTAGTTGACGTCCCTGGCTACCTTCCTGGTCTAGACCAGGAATACGGTGGGATCATTAGGCACGGTGCGAAACTTCTGTACGCCTATTCAGAAGCTTGTGTTCCAAAGGTGACTGTAATAACAAGGAAGGCGTACGGCGGTGCTTACATCGCCATGTGTTCAAGGCATCTTGGTGCTGACATGGTATTTGCTTTTCCTCAGGCTGAAATTGCGGTTATGGGACCGGATGGTGCTGCAAATGTTGTGTTTAGAAAAGAAATTGGTGAAGCCGAGGATCCCGCTGCAAAACGCGAGGAGAAGATAAGTGAGTTCAGAGAGGTATTTGCCAATCCTTACGTAGCGGCTAGCCGCGGCTACATAGACGACGTAATTGATCCACAGGAGCTTCGTCCTAGAGTCATAGGAGCTCTTGAACTTACGGCAACCAAACGTGTAGAGAAGGCTCCCAGAAAGCATGGGAATATACCTCTATAGGCAATTTGTTTTGTGAAATCGGCTGCATGTTTGCAATGGGGTGCGTGGAGGGATATAGATGATACCAGATACGTTTGCAGGTGCTCTGACCCTGACTGTAGTGAATATACTGATTGTATTTCTGGTGCTTATTATAGTTGCAGTGATAATTAGTCTCATTCACAGGATTGTGTCTAGTTCGGAAAAGCAAACTAATAACAAGAATCTGAAAAAGTCAATAGATGAGGAGCCGGGCGGGGTTAGTGAAATGAATGTTGGCTCTAACTTTGAAGAAAGTGTGCCCGAAATACAAAGTTTCGAAACGCTTGACCCAAAGCGCAAGGCCGCTATCCTTGCTGCAGTCTACGCATACATGGGTCGTAGCGACGTGTCTGTATTTGTAAGGAGAGTGCCTGATTCAGGCACTTGGGGGAAGACTTCTAGATGGATGGCCATAAACGAGTAAAGTTTTGTTCGTCTAATGAGCAAAGGAGGACCAGACGTGCGAAAATTCAAAGTCAGAATAGATGACGAAGTTTTTGAAGTTGAAGTAGAAGAAATAGGAGCTCAGGCATTATCAACGCCTGTGGTGTCGGCTCCCCAGAAGAGCCCTGCGGCTCCTCTTAATATTCCGCAGAAGAAAGCTCCTCAGGTTAGCCCTGTTTCAGTGTCAAGACCTGAACCGAAGCGGTCAGCTCAACCGGTTGGAGGAAATGGAACGGTCGCGGCTCCTATTCCAGGCATAGTTACAGAGATCAAGGTTACTCCTGGATCAAGCGTGAAAAAAGGTGAGGTATTGCTTATCCTTGAGGCTATGAAAATGCAAAATGAGATATTGGCGCCTTATGATGCTACTGTAGCAGAGATCGCGGTAAACCAGGGGGCATCAGTTCAAACAGGAGATGTCCTGGTGAAACTGGATAGATAGGCAGCTCAAACTGGAGGAAGGTGTACTAACATATGGATTTAGGCGCACTGACCCAAAGACTATGGGAAACCACAGGTTTTATCGGGCTTACATGGGGCAACGTGATAATGATCCTTATAGGCGTTTTGCTCCTTTATCTGGCCATTGCGAAAAAGTTCGAGCCTCTTCTTTTGATCCCCATAGCATTTGGGGCGATTTTGGCTAATCTGCCCAATGCTCCGATAGTGAATCCGCCATCGGATGGCATGCCGGGTGGATTGCTGTATTACCTTAGTTTTGGAGTTGAAAACGAGATATTCCCTCCCTTAATTTTCCTGGGAGTTGGAGCTATGACAGACTTTGGCCCGTTGCTCGCTAACCCTTCTACTGTCTTACTGGGTGCTGCAGCGCAAATCGGAGTTTTCTTGGCCATGATTATCGCGAAGGTCTTAGGTTTTACAATAAGTCAGTCAGCAGCTATTGGAATCATAGGTGGTGCTGACGGCCCTACAGCCATTTTTACGGCAATGAAACTCGCTCCTGAGCTTCTAGGGCCAATTGCAGTTGCCGCTTATACCTATATGGCTCTGGTTCCTCTAATTCAGCCGCCGATTATGAGGGCGCTCACCACAAAAAAGGAACGCACTACAGTGATGACCCAACTCAGAGAGGTCTCTCAGACAGAAAAGATAGTGTTCCCCATAGTGGTGACGGTAGTCGTGAGCTTGCTTCTTCCACCTATCGCGCCTCTAATAGGTATGCTTATGCTAGGTAATCTGTTTAGAGAATGCGGAGTCGTCGACAGATTGTCTAGGACTGCCCAGAATGAGCTTATGAACATAGTCATCATTTTTCTAGCTACATCTGTGGGTGCTACCATGAGCGCCGAATCGTTTCTGAACGTGGATACAATCAAAATCATAGCCCTTGGTATAGTGGCTTTTGCAGGCGGTACCGCGGGAGGTGTGCTTCTGGGCAAGTTAATGTACTATGTTACCGGTGGCAAAGTCAACCCGCTCATAGGGTCTGCAGGCGTTTCTGCTGTTCCAATGGCTGCGAGAGTTAGCCAGGTGGTGGGACAAGAAGAAAACCCGGAGAATTTCTTGCTTATGCACGCTATGGGGCCGAACGTCGCAGGGGTGATAGGGACAGCGGTAGCTGCTGGTGTAATGCTGTCGCTGCTTCTTTAGAAACGGACCGGAGAGGTTTGGTTGGGCATAATTGCCCGGCTGTGATAACGACTGGTGATATGGGAGGAGGATGCCAGATGAACAGGAAGATCAGGGTCCTGGTTGCAAAACCGGGTCTCGATGGTCATGACCGTGGCGCCAAGGTTATAGCCAGAGCTTATAGAGACGCTGGAATGGAGGTTATTTACACAGGGCTTCATCGTACTCCTGAAGAAATCGCTAAGATGGCGGTAGAAGAGGACGTCGACGTCGTGGCTTGTTCTATTTTGTCAGGAGCCCATGGAACATTGCTTCCAAAAGTAATAGAGTGTCTCAAAAAAGAGAAGGGTACAGAGGATCTCGATGTGCTAGTGCTTGCCGGTGGGATTATCCCTGACGAGGACATTGAGGATTTGAAAAAAGCAGGGGTTGATGCAGTATTTGGACCTGGGACTAGCACAGAGGACATAGTAGAATACACTAGAGCCAATCTCAGAAGGTAGGTTTGGCGAGATTTCAGGCAGATTACGCGGTAATGGCATGGGCTCGCCTGAAAATCTAGTCAGGATGGTGTTATGTTTGCGGGAATCCATTCAAATGGTAGATACAGATAAAATCATACATGGCTTGCTGGGTCAGAACCGAGTTGCCTTGGCACGCGCGATCACTTTGGTTGAAGACGAATCTTCGGGTTCTCAGGAGATACTTAAGCATGCTTTCAGACATAGAGGAAAGAGTAAGATCATTGGTTTGACCGGTGCTCCGGGGGTCGGCAAGTCGTCTCTGGTAGACAACTTGGTTTCGGTCATACGTGACGAAGGCAACTCTGTGGGAGTTGTTGCCGTCGACCCGTCTTCGCCTTTTACCGGAGGGGCAATATTGGGGGACCGAGTTAGGATGCGCTCTCGTACTACTGACGAAGGCGTCTTTTTCAGAAGTCTGGCTTCGCGCGGTCATTTGGGAGGGCTCTCAAGACATACGGGTGAAGTTGTGACTTTGATGGATGCCTTTGGGTTTGACTATATCTTGATTGAAACCGTTGGGACCGGGCAGTCTGAAGTTGATATCATGCGGTACGCGCACACGGTTGTTGTGGTTTTGGCACCTGGAATGGGCGATGACATTCAGGCTATTAAAGCAGGTATTTTGGAGATAGGCGATGTCTTTTGCGTCAATAAATCCGATCACCCGGGCGCCGACAGGACGGTTTCAGTCATAGAAGCAATGCTGGAACTAAATAAAGACTGGAAGTGGAGACCTCCGGTAGTAAAGACCATCGCAGCCGAAAGAGTCGGAGTAGATGTGTTGTTTCAGCAGATAAAGCGTCATCTTGAGTTTCTCCAAGAGCACAACCTTCTTGAAAAGCGGATTGCCAGGAGCTATCAGGCATCGCTCGAAGAGAGTTTGAGGCGCGAAACAGTAGATAGAGTTTTGGCATCTGCAGCCGGCGATGGCACGCTGGATAAGGTATTGGAACAACTCCTAGACGGCGATTCGGATCCAACTCTTGCTGCAAAGGAGCTAGTTGCAAAGTATGTATGCTCCAGAGAAGACCAAGGCTCACTCTAACAATTTGAGCCTGAGTTCTTTGAGGTTCGGCACACTGTGTGATTATTCGAAGCCGGGTTCTTACTCCCGGCTTTTTCTTTGCGGAGACGAACAAGGTTTATAGCCCCCTTTATGATTATTGCGAGAAAGCTTGACTACCCAAGGCATAATTGCTATTCATAATTAGTAAGAAACATATTAGTGGAGAAGAAGTTTCTTAATAGGGGGATGATCGCGTGGCATATTTTCACAGTACAAGTGAACCGGTATATACGATAGGTGTAGCTGCGCGTCTCCTGAGCGTGACTCCGCAGTTCCTGAGACAAATTGAGAGCGAGGGCCTGATAACTCCCGCTAGGACGGATTCCAATATCCGCCTTTATTCTGAAGACGATCTCAGGCTTCTTGCGCGGATAATATACCTGTGGAGGAATTGCAAGATCAATCCACAGGGAATTCGGGTGATCATGGCGATGGAAGAAAGCGATTCGCAGGAGAACCACTCCTGTGAAACGGAGGCGCTAGGGAGGTCAAATTCTCAAGAAGACAGGCAGGATGAAAATGGATCCGGACATACTGCCAAAGATAGGGGACGTACGGGAAAGGGGGTTCGCTGAGCGAACGTGGAGTTTTCAGAAGTGTCCTGTTTTTTTAGATTAGTCAGCAATGAATATTGCAGTAGGTTTCGAAGTTCAATGATGCGGAGGTGTTCAATATGTCGAAAACTGTAGGTATTGATCTTGGTACAACTAACTCAGTAATTGCGGTAATGGAAGGGGGCGAGCCCACGGTAATAATCAACGCGGAGGGTTCGAGGATTACTCCTTCTGTTGTGGCTTTTACAAAGAAAGGTGAAAAGTTGGTAGGTCAGTTGGCAAAACGCCAAGCTGTACTTAATCCCGAAAACACCATCACTTCAATAAAACGTTTCATAGGAAGGCGCTACGACGAAGTAGAGCTTGAGCGGGAGCGGATCCCTTACAAAATTAGGCGGGGAGCCCACGATGAAGTGAGGATATATGTACCTGCTCTAGATAGAGAACTGACTCCTGAAGAGGCTTCTGCAGATGTCCTTAGGAAACTCAAAGAGGATGCAGAGAAGTATCTTGGGGAGCCTATTACTAAAGCGGTCATCACAGTCCCTGCATACTTCAATGATGCTCAGCGGCAAGCGACAAAGGACGCGGGGCGTATAGCCGGACTTGAAGTGCTCAGAATAATCAATGAGCCAACGGCAGCTTCTTTGGCTTATGGAATTGACAAGAAGAAGAATGAGAAGATACTCGTATTTGACCTAGGTGGCGGAACTTTTGACGTATCGCTGCTAGAAGTAGGCGACGGTGTTGTAGAGGTTCTGGCTACCGCCGGAGATACCCATCTTGGCGGAGACGATTACGACCAGAGGATCGTTAACTACGTAGCCGAGGAATTCAAGCGCGAATACGGCATAGACCTGAGACGCGATAAGCAATCTCTCCAGCGTCTTATCGAGGCTGCAGAAAAGGCCAAAGTCGAGCTTTCTCAGGTATTTGAGACGACGATCAGCTTGCCCTTTATTACTGCAGACCGCGATGGCCAGCCACTACACTTGGAGATTCGTCTGACAAGAGCCAAGTTTGAAGAACTCACAGACGATCTCACCAAACGGTGCATAGGGCCTATTCAAAGGGTCCTAGACGACGCGAAACTCAAAGCTTCCGATCTTGATGAAGTGATTCTAGTCGGAGGCTCTACGCGTATGCCCAAGATTCAGGAATTGGTCAGAAGCATTACTGGCAAGGAGCCCCACAGGGGTGTCAACCCTGATGAAGTAGTTGCCATGGGCGCAGCTATTCAGGCGGGTGTTCTTTCGGGAGAGGTAAAAGATATCGTTCTACTTGACGTAACTCCTCTGACTCTGGGTGTAGAGACTGTAGGGGGCATTATGACGCCGATTATCCCAAGAAACACAACTATACCGGTGAAAAAGAGCCAGACATTCACCACAACTGCGGATTTCCAGCCGCAGGTTGAGATCCATGTGCTTCAGGGTGAACGCCAGATGGCAAGAGACAACCGGACTTTAGGTAGGTTCAATCTCACGGGGATTGCGCCGGCGCCCAGGGGTGTCCCGCAGATCGAAGTCTCCTTTGACATAGATGCCAACGGCATACTGAATGTTTCGGCTAAAGATCTTGGTACCGGAAAGGCTCAGAATATCACGATAAAAGCCTCTACTCAGCTTCCTAGAGAGGAAGTCGATCGGCTGGTCGAAGAAGCTCAAAGATTTGCCGAGGAAGACCGGAGAAAGAGAGAAGAAACTGAAGCTAGGAACCAGCTTGATCAGCTGGTGTACACTGTGGAGAAGAGCCTTGACGACCTTAAGGATAAGATCTCCGATGAAGATAAAGGCAGAGTGGAGCATGCTCTTTCCGCGGCAAGGCAAGCTTTGTCAGGGGATAACCTAGAAGATATCAAGAGAGCCTCTGAGGATCTCCAAGATGCTGCCGCCAAGTTGGCAGAAGAAGTTTACAGGCATGCTAGCGCACAGGAACAGGCAGCAAACTCTGACGGCAACGAGACCGCAGGTGATACAGATACTAAGCAAGGAGAAGTTTTCGATGCCGAATTCAGGGAGAAAAACGAGAAGGACAAGAAAGGTGAGTTTTAAGGTACCAGGATGGACGAGATGGGAGGATATACCATGCCCTTAAACAATGAGGACAAGGATCTTCACAAGGCGAAAAAACGCAAAGAGAAAAAGGCTTCTTCGGAGGTACCCTGCGACGAAGGAGTTCCTGAAGAGATTTGTTCGGAAGGTCTCGAGCTTGATGTCGACAAGCTGATTCAAGAAAGAGACGAGTGGAAGTCCAAAGCTGAAACCTATTGGGATCAGTTTCTGAGGGCTAGGGCCGAGATGGACAACTTCAGGAAACGCACAAATAGGGATTTTCACGATAAGGTGTCTCGCGAGAAGGCAAAACTCATACTATCCCTTCTCGAGGTTCTGGATAATTTCGATAGGTTCATGGCAGCTGCTGAAAAGAACCTGGACAACGGCGACAGTGAGTTCGCTTCCTTTTTCAAAGGGATTGAGATGATCCAAAAGCAGATAATCGACTTACTTGCGCGAGAAGGTGTAACACCCATGGAAAGCTCTGTGGGGAAGACTTTCGACCCCTACTACCATGAAGCCGTTTTTGCCCAAGACGGTGGAGGGGAACACGGTACCATTGTGGAGGAATTCCAAAAGGGGTACATGTATGACGACAAGGTACTTAGACCCAGCAGGGTTAAGGTAGTAAGGTAATTCTGATAAAACGGGTCTACAGGCCAAAGGTTATCTTGGCATGTAGACCCTTCTTTTATCGCAGTGAGTCCGCCAGTTGGCAAAAGGTTCTTATAGCCCTTTCGCGCACTTTTCCCTTCGCGTCGATGCCTAGTTTCTCAAGGCCTAGAATATAGGCTCCGCCTGCCGGTTCAATATCGGGGATCTTAAATCTGGCAAAGGGAACAAACCTGTGACAAGAAACAGAAAGAGAGTCAATCAGCAAAGGATTTTCGCCCTTTGCAAAAAGGCCTCCTGCCATGACGATGTCCTGTTCGAGGTCTTGAGTGCCCAGGGTTTTTATCATCATGCCTATGATTTCCCCCATGGAGATGCCTAGATCTATGAGGATGCGTATGCAGACCTGGTCTCCTTGGCTGGCGAGCATAAATACCTGAGGTACTATTTCCGCGGCTTTTACGTATATGTGGGCGAATTCACTTTGCACTTGATACATATACAAGGAGAGATCGTCATAGGACTGAAATCCCAAAGTTGAGAGAACTGCTTCTTCAAGCATGGTTTTTGGGCCCGTTCCATCATGGGATCTGAATGCGAAATGCATGGCGTCCCTTATGAGATTCCCTGCGCCGCCCTGACCGCCCCATTCATAACCCATTCCTCTGCCTGTGATTTTTCGCCCGTCGGGAGCTTTTGCAGCGAAGTTAGCGCCGGTTCCTGCTATGACCACACCTCCATGGTCTGCGTCAGTTCCAGACCTAAACCCGACCCAGGTATCATTTACGATCTCAAACTTAAGCGACGGGTATAGATCCTGGATGCCTTTTGTGAGGTTTTCGAAGTCTATGGGGAAATCTGCCCCTGCGAGCCCGAAAACGGCGAAGTCCAGCATGTCCAATTCTATGTCCCCATGAGCTGCCGCCATTTTTACAGCGTCAGATATGCTTTCCATTGCCATATCCAGCCCCGTGATTTGGTAATTGGAAGGGCCGGCTAGGCCGATTCCAAGGACATGGCCTTCTTGGTCTCCTATGACGGCCATGGTCTTGCTGGCTCCGCCGTCTATCCCCAGAATGAACCCCATTACTCCATCTCCTTTCCCTAATGTGTGACTAAGTGTTGCTAAGGAAACCCGGTACCTGTTTCCCTGAAAATAAAGGCAGGAACTCTTTGTTCTCTTCTAGTATGTCTCGGAGAAGTCCGGCGGCTGTGCGGCCATCTTGTACAAGCGGGTGGTTCACAAGAGCGAAGAACGCCTTCTCAACACTGCCTGTGACCGCTGCTTCTATGGTCAATTGTTCATAAGCTTTTACCTTCTGTACGAGTCCTAGGACTTCAATAGGGAGCGGTTGTTGCGCTATGGGCTTGGGGCCGCTTCCGTCTATTACGCAGCTCACCTCGACCACAGCATCTGCAGGTAGACCAGGCACCGAGCCTCTATTTAGGACGTTTAGTATTTCAATCCCCGGCTCGTTCCTAAGGATGTCTGAGATACAGTTGAGCGCTACATCGGAGTAGAAAGCGCCGCCCCGTTTCTTGAGTTCAGGAGGCATTTCGTCGAGCGACTTGTCGCTATACATTTCAAACAGACGTTCCTCGATTTTCATGACTTGGTCGGCGCGGGTACCTTTGCCCGATTCCACGTCTTTTTTCTGCTTTTCAATAGAATTTAGCCTAGCCCAGTAATAGTAGAGATAACTGGCGGGGATGACTTTTATTGCCTTGAGAAAAGGAGCCATTTCTTTTCCGATCTCCGTAGTATCCAAGTACGTATCGAGTAGAGGCGACTGAAGAACGTGGTCAGTTATATCTTTTCCATGTTTGTACACTCGCGTAACGAAAGACAGATGATTTAGCCCTGAGACATCCATGGTCACCTTCTCGGGGGCAACCTCCAGGGCCTGAGCGATCCCCATCTTGATGCTGATGGGGACATTGCACAAGCCGAAAGCCCTAACCTTAGTGTGCTTCAGCAGGGCCTCGGTAATAATTCCCGACGGATTTGTGAAGTTGAGCAACCATGCCTTGGGGCATGTAGCTTCTATCTCTTTTGCTATATCTATGCACTTGGGGATGGTCCTGAGCGCGTTCGCAAAACCTCCGGGACCTGTAGTCTCTTGACCTACTACCCCATATCTTAGGGGAACGTGCTCATCTACCCAGCGAGATCTCATACCTCCAACTCTTATCTGGCTTATTACGAAATCCGTTCCGGACAGCCCTCCTCGCAAGTCAGTCCAAGTACTTATGCTAGAGGGCATTCCTTGTTTCTCAATCATTCGGGAAGCAAATGATGCGACTTTGTCCATCCGTTCTTTACCTTCAGGGACATCTACCAGTGCAATCTCTCGGACCAGGAAATCTTCCCTTAGCCAACGCTTAATCAGCCCGTCGATGAGTTCTGGGGTATACGAAGAACCTCCTCCTACAACAGTGAGTTTGACTTCTTTCATGGCAATTTGCCGAGGCTTTTCCCGGGAAAACCAGAATGCTGGCAATTTCCTAACCAGGGAAAGCGACGGTATGTGATCCTCCTTTCGTATAAAGGTTCTCAATTACAAAGGTCAACACTTCCAAGTATCGGGCATAACATGAAGGTGGGTCGGCGTTACGGTCTTGAATGCCTCAGCCCTACGGGCTCCTATTACTGCTCCGTATTCTTCACATTTTGCAGAAATAATGGGGAAGAAGGCTTCCCAAATTTGCTGAGGAAACTGAGATTCATGGCACTTCAGCGCCTCGAGTTTCTTTTCCCAGGATGCGTCTATATCTATGAACGTGTTAGGTTTCGGTGAAAGAG
>Ga0255344_1006615_pt1 | contig 10416 bp, 6 predicted proteins | sample wastewater_treat_5_FD_192414 | JGI IMG/M metagenome (GOLD analysis project Ga0255344, IMG submission 192414) | Wastewater microbial communities from Lulu Island WWTP, Vancouver, Canada - plant18 | ecosystem: Engineered > WWTP > Wastewater > Unclassified | place: Canada: Vancouver, British...
AAGTAGGTTTTGATCTTGCTCCACATCTGCTCGATGGGGTTAAGGTCGGGGCTGTAAGGTGGCAAGTCCCAGATTTCGGCCCCGGCGGCTTTGATGGCGGTGCGCGCAGCGGCATTTTTGTGGACGGAGAGGTTGTCCATCGCGACGATGTCTTGAGGTTCGAGGGTGGGCGCGAGGACGTGCTCAGCCCACGCCGCGAAGGCCGCTCCGTCCATAGGCCCGTCGAGCACCCAAGGCGCTTGCGCTCCATTGCGGCCAATGGCGGCGATCATCGTGGTGGTTTCCCATCGGCCATTCGGCACGTGATCGTAGACGCGGGCGCCGCGGGGCCCGCGGCCATACAGACGGGTCATGTTTGTTTTCGCACCTGATTCGTCAATGAACAGGAGGCGGCGGTGAAGCACACCGCCGGTGGCTTGGGCCCAGGATGCGCGCGCACGCCGGATGTCAGGCCGATTCAGCTCGGCTGGCCGAAGCGTCTTTTTTTTAAAGGCAGCCCCATTCTCTCAAGGGCGTAATGAACGGCCTGCGGCGTGCACGGCACACCCAGGGCGTCCCGTAGTTCCTCAAGGGTCATATCCGGGTTCTTCTGAATTAGACGCTTGAGATGCTGCTGATGCTTTGGAGTGATTTTTGGCTTCGCCCCTGAAAAGCGATGCCGAGGGGCGATATCGCCCGTGCGTCGTCGCTGCTGCAACAACTTTTTGACCATGCCCTCGGATACGTCGTAGCGTCTGGCGATCTGCGCCCGCGTACCTTCCCCACGGTCATAGGCAGCAACAATCCGCTCCCGCAAATCCTGTGACAAGGTTCCCATGCCTTCTTATATCATAAATGACCCTTGTCTGGCTATAGTTGTATTTAAAACGATCTAGAACAGAAAATGCATCTCTCAAAGAAGACCAGACTATCATCACTCTCCACGCTGTCGCCTCCCGTTAGAGCTCCCCGCGCCCTACTTCACCGTTCCTGGACTCATGTTCGCGACAGGGAGGTGTCCCTCCTTGAGGCGGAGAAGCTTCCTGTACGCGTCTGCAGTTAAACCAAAATCTCATGCACGTGACAACCGTCAAGGAGAGGGCCCTACCCCCGGTTTGTGCATCACTCAGAGAGAGAGGATTTGTCTCGATTCGCTGTTCTGTGCCCGCGGCTTCCGGGTTGCCGGAACGCAGAGAGACCGCGGGCCGACCGGAGTCACGGCAATGCTCGGCGAATTCCGCCGGGGTCATGTAATTCAAGCTGCTGCCGAGGCGTTTTTGATTGTATTCGTTGCGCCAGGCTTCTACCACATCCTGAGCGTGTCGGCCGTCGAGAAAGACGTGCATGTTCAGGCATTCGTCACGAAACTTGTCATGGAAACTCTCAATGTACGGGTTTTCCCAGGGGCTTCCCGGTGTGATGTAGATGGTTTGGGCGCCGCGCTTGGCAAGTCAGTCCTGAGCCTGATCAGTGACCAGCTTCCTCCGCGTAAGCAGGAATCCAGCAGGACTCTGGACCCCTGCTTGCGCGGGGGTGACGCAGGCAGGGTCACACAGGAATCCTGCAGGCCTGTCGGCGTGCGAGGAAACGGCGTTTTCCAACGTCCTTCCGCGCAAGCAGGAATCCAGCAGGACTCTGGACCCCTGCTTGCGCAGGGGTGACGCAGGCAGGGTCACACAGGAATCCTGCAGGCCTGTCGGCGTGCGAGGAAACGGCATTCTTAAACGTCTTTCCTGCGTAAGCAGGAATCCAGTGCGCATGCGTGTAGATACAGCCTGCGGCGGAGCACAGCCGGGTAAGCTCTGGCCCTCTGCTTGCGCGGGAGGACGAGGACCGGGGCCACAGACAACCCGTCTCACGAAAACCTTTTGGGCGGGGCGCATTAAGTGCGATTGCCCTGGCCGCCCAGGCCGCTGCGAGGGCCTGGATCCGGTGGGGACAGGCCGCGCCCCGCGGGCCGTTGGCTTGATTCGGGCAAATCCGGGCGGTATTGTGTGGAATCCGGGTACAGAGGTTCAGGACGCGAACCCATTCTGAGGAGAGTGCCGCATTCATGCATGACGACCAGGAGCGCGACCCCCATTTCAGCCGGCGGGCCTTGTTGACCGGCGGGATCGCGAGCGCGGGGTTGTTGGCCGCCGCGGTGGGCCAGGCCCGGGAGCACCAGACGGCGGACCCCGCCGCAGCCGGGGAGCTGCCGGACCGCCTCGAAGCGGTCCGCGCGGCCTGGCTGGCGATGATGGGCCCGTTTCCCGCCGAGAAACCGCCGCTGGACGTCCAGATGCGCCGGGTCGACGACATCGACGGCATCGAATGCCATTACTTGACGTTTCGATCGGAACCCGAGGATCGGGTGCCGGCGTACCTGTTGATCCCGAAAAGCGCTCGGCCGGGACCGTCGCCGGCGCTGGTGTGCCCCCATCCGACGAGCGCGGGCGCGGGAAAATCTCAGTGCGTCGGGCTGACGGGCCGGGCGCCGGAGGATCCGCCGCTGCCGCCCGAGAAGAGCCGCGCCTACGGCCTCGAGCTGGCCCGCTGGGGCTATGTGACCATCAGCATTGATCTGTTCTGCGACGGCGAGCGCATTCCCCCGGGCTGCACGCAATACGATTCCGAGCCGTTCTATAAACGCCATCCCGAGTGGTCCATGTTCGGCAAGAACGCGTGGGACTGCATGCGCGCGGTGGACGTGCTGGAGACGCTGGAGTTCGTGGATCGCGGCCGGATCGGGTGCATCGGCCATTCGCTGGGGGGCCACACAAGCCTGTGCGCGGCGGCGTTTGACGAGCGCATTGCCGCCGCCGTGAGCAATTGCGGCGCAATAGGGTGGCAACGTGGCACCGATCACTGGTCGCGGCCGCAGGACCCCGCGAAAAAACGCGGGCCGGTCAGCGATTACTGTTATCTGCCGAATTTCGCGCCGTACATTCAGGAGCCCGCCCGTCCCGTCCCGTGCGATTTCGATGGGCTCATGATGCTGGCGGCGCCGCGGCCGCTCCTGGTCCAGGGCAGCGAGGGCGAGTTCGAGAATCTGGAGACCGTCGCGCGGGTGCTGCGCGCGCAGGCGGTATACCACGCGCTCGGCGCGGGCGACCGTATCGGGATGTTCTCGTTTCCGGGCGAACACAATTTCCCGCCGGGGGCGAAACGGTTCGCGTTCGCGTGGCTGGACCGCTGGTTGGGCCACACGCCCGCCATTCCGACGATCTGGCCGGGCCAGGCGGTCTGACGCCGGCCCGGCGGGTACGACAGCGCGGCGGGGCCCGCGCACAGTAGAGGGAGAGCATGATGCGAACGACAAAATGTGTGTTGATGGTCGCGCTCGCCGTGGCGGCATGTGCCGCGTTCGCCCAGGACGCGCAGTACCAGCCCACCTGGGAATCGGTTGAAAGCCGGCCCCTGCCGGGGTGGTACGACCACGACAAATTCGGCATCTTCATTCACTGGGGCCTGTATTCGGTGCCATCCTGGGGCCCGAAAGGGCGGTATTCGGAATGGTACTGGCATGACATGCAGGACAAGAACGGCGAGACCTGGAAGTTTCATGTCGAAAACTACGGGGAAGACTTCAAATACCCCGATTTTGCGCCGCAGTTCCGCGCCGAGATGTTTAATCCCGCGCACTGGGCGGAGATCTTCGAACGGTCGGGCGCGAAATACGTCGTGCTGACCTCGAAACACCACGAGGGATTCTGTCTGTGGCCCAACGCCGAGAGCTGGAACTGGAACAGCGTGGACGCGGGCCCCGGGCGCGACCTCTGCGGCGAACTGACGGACGCGGTAAAAGCGCGCGGGCTGAAAATGGGGTTCTATTTCTCGCTGTACGAGTGGTTCAACCCGATTTACCGCAGCGACCCCGAACGGTACGTGGAACAGCACATGCTGCCGCAATTGAAAGACCTCGTGCTGCGCTACGAACCGGACATCGTGTGGCCGGACGGCGAATGGGACCACCCCGACACCCTCTGGCGCAGCGCCGAATTCCTCGCATGGCTGTATAACGAATCGCCCGTCCGCGACCGGGTCGTGGTGAATGACCGGTGGGGCAAAGGCTGCCGCAGCAAACACGGCGGGTTCTACACCACCGAGTACGGCCACGTGGGCTGGGGGCAGGACCTCGGCGACCGGCACAAGTGGGAGGAATGCCGCGGCATCGGCAAATCGTTCGGCTACAACCGCAACGAGGAAATCGACGATTACATGACCCCGCGGGACCTGATCCGCATGCTCATCTCGATCTGCAACGGCGGCGGCAACCTGCTGCTCGACATCGGCCCAACCGCCGACGGGCGCATCCCCGTGATCATGGAACAGCGTCTCCTGGCCATGGGCGACTGGCTCCGGGAACACGGCGAAGCCATCTACGGCACCGGGCCGAGCCCGTTCCCGAACCTGCCGTGGGGCCGCTGCACGACCGCGCCCGGCAAGCTCTATCTGCACGTGTTCGACTGGCCGCGGGATGTCCTCGACGTGCCCGGGCTCAAGAACGACGTGACGAAGGCCTACCTCTTGACGAGCCCGGACGTCTCGCTGACCGTCACGCGGACCGGCGAGCGGTCCGTCAGCGTGGATCTGCCCGAACACATGCCCAATGAGGACGCGACGGTCGTCGTGCTCGAGATCGCCGGCGCGCCGGACGTCGACATGACCATTCATGCCGCCGGGGACGGCACGCTCACGATGCCCGCGGCACAGGCCCAGGTGATCGGCGAGACCGCCCGGTACGAGGCGGAAAAGGACGCCATCGGATTCTGGACCGAGCCCGGGGATTCGGTCTCCTGGCACGTCACGGTCGACCGGCCCGGAAAATACGACGTTGCCCTGACCTATGCCTGCAGCAACGGTTCGGGCGGCACGCCTGTCGAGATCCGCGTGGGCGAGGCCGTCGTGGCGGCCACCGTCAAGGAAACGGGGACGTGGTCCGATTTCATCACCGAAACCGCCGGCACGGCCGAGGTCGCGTCGGCCGGCGCCGTCGTGGTGACGGTGTCGCCCAAAGGCAAGCCCGCGGAGGGCGTCATGAATCTGCGGGCCGTCACGCTGCGCCCTACGCAATAACAGAGCCTGTTTCGCTGTCGCGCAAACAGGAGTCCGGGGAAACGGCTTTACCGCTGGAGGTGTATATGCGCCGTGTCGCGATCGTTTTGCTTATGGCTCTGGTTCTGGTGGCCGCCGGATGCCGTCACTTGCCCGCACGGCTGGCGGCAGGCCCGCTGCAGCCGGCCCGGCTGACCTGCGAATATCGGCAGAATCCGCTCGGCATCGATACGGCGGCGCCCCGGCTCGCCTGGGTGAACGAAGCGCCGAATGCCAGTGCGCGCGCCAAGGCCCAGACCGCGTACCGGATCCTGGCCGCCAGTTCCCTCGAACAGCTCAACCGCGATGCCGGCGACCTGTGGGATTCGGGCCGCGTGAGGAGCGCGGACGCCATCCAGATCCCCTACGGCGGACCGGCCCTCGAGGCCCGTCAACGGGTCTACTGGAAGGTGCGCGTGTGGGACGAGGCGGGCCGCATGTCGCCCTGGAGCGCGCCCGCGTGGTTCGAGGCCGCCCTGCTGGACGACAGCGACTGGACCGCCCAGTGGATCGCGCGCAACGAAGACCTGCCCGAGGACGAGGAGGCGTTGTTCGGCGATACTCCCGCGCCGCTGTTTCGCAAAGAGTTCCGCGTCGACAAGCGCGTCCGCCGCGCCCGCGCCTATGTGACCGGGCTGGGCTATTACGAACTGCGGCTTAACGGCGAGAAGGTGGGCGATCACTGGCTCGATCCCGGCTGGACCAGCGTCTCCCAACGCGTGCTGTATTCCACCTATGACGTGACGGACGCGCTGCGGGAAGGTCCGAACGCCGTGGGCATCCTGGTCGGCAACGGCTGGTACAATCCGCTGCCCCTGCTCATGTGGAACCGCATCAACATCCGCGAAAACCTCACCATCGGGGCGCCCCGGGCCATCGTACAGCTCGAGATCGATTACGACGACGGCACGCAGGACCGTATCGTGACCGACGGCACCTGGAAGGCCGGCGACGCGCCCGTCGTGCGGAACAATGTCTACCTGGGCGAGGTCTACGATGCCCGCCTCGAACAGCCGGGCTGGGACGCGCCGGGCTTCGACGATGCGCACTGGGAAGACGCCGTGCCCGCGGCAACGGCTGTCGGACCGCTCTTCGCCCAGATGGCGCCGCCAATCAAGGTTGCGCGCACAATCCGCCCGGTGTCCGTCAGCGAACCGGCCCCCGGAACGTACATCTTCGACCTGGGCGAGAATTTCGGCGGGCTGGCCCGGCTGCGCGTCGAAGGGCCCGCGGGCACGCGCGTCGTGCTGCGGTACGGCGAACTGCTCCACGACGACGGCACCCTGAACCCCATGACCGCCGTGTGCGGCCAGATCAAGAACCGGGAGCGGCCGCCGGATTCGAAGCGGCCCGTCACCGCGTGGCAGGAAGACGTCTACATCCTGAAAGGCGAGGGCGTCGAGTCGTATGTGCCGCGGTTCACGTTCCGCGGGTTCCGCTACCTGGAGGTGACGGGCCTGCCTGCCCCTCCGGCGGCCGACAGCGTGGAAGGGCTCGTCCTGCACTCGGCCGTTGCGCCGGCCGGCGCGTTCCAGTGCGCGAACGACCTCTACAATCAGATCCAGGACGTGACGCTCCGCACGTTTCTGAGCAACCTGTTCAGCGTGCAGTCCGACTGCCCGCACCGCGAAAAGTTCGGTTACGGCGGCGACATCGTCGCGTCAAGCGAGGCGTTCTTGCTCAACTTCGATATGGCGCAGTTCTACACGAAGGCCGTCGAAGATTTAGCCGATGCGGTCCGGCCCAACGGCGGATTCACGGAAACCGCGCCGTTTGTGGGCATAGACGACGCGGGATTTGGCGAAGGGTCGGGTCCCATCGGTTGGGGCACGGCGCATCCGATGCTGCTGCGGCAGCTCTACCAGTACTACGGCGAGCGCCGGTTGATTGAACACCAGTACGCGCGCGTGAAGGCCTGGGTCGATCTCATCGAGGCCAACGCGCCGGACCACATCTACGTGGGCGGCATCAGCGACCACGAAAGCCTCGCCGAAAAACCGGAGCTCTCGGGCGCCGCGTTCTACGCATACAACGTCGCGCTCGCCCGCGAATTCGCCGCGCTTCTGGGCAACGCGGACGATGCCGCCCGGTTCGAGGCCCTGGGCGAACGGATCGCCGAGGCGTTCAACGCCCGGTACCTCGAGCCCGAAACGGGCCGGTACGGCGCCGGCACGCAGGCGTCTCAGGCGTTCGCGCTCTACATGAACCTCGCGCCGGAACCGGTGCGCGCGAACGCCCTCGAGGTCCTCGTCAACGACATCACGGCGCACGACGGCCATCTCTCGACGGGCATCTTCGGCACAAAGTACATGCTCGACGTCTTGAGCGCGATGGGCCGGCACGACGTCGCCTGCGCCATCACAAGCGCCCGGACGTTTCCCGGCTGGGGATACATGCTCGACAACGGCGCCACGACCCTCTGGGAGCACTGGGAAGGCAGCGACAACACGTTCTCAAACAACCATCCCATGTTCGGTTCGGTGAGCGAGTGGTTCTACAAGCACGTCGCGGGCATTCGTCCCGCGCCGGATGCCGTGGGCTGCGACCGCGTCATCATCGCGCCGGGCCCCCCGCAACCAGGCCTCGACTGGGCCGAAGCCTCGTATGATTCGGTCCGGGGAACCATCCGCGCCGCGTGGCGCGTGGACGGCGGGAGACTGCATCTCGCGGTGACCGTGCCGGTCGGTGTGACGGCGCGTGTCCTGCTGCCGGTGGATGCCCGGGCGGAGGTGCTGGAAAGCGGCGTGCCCGCGAACCAGGCCGCCGGGGTCGCGCCCGCGTCCGGAGACGCCCGCTGCCCCGCGTTTGACGTGGCCTCGGGCGCCTACCGTTTCAGCGTGAAGATGTAAGCCCGGAAACCTTGCGGGCGCCCGGGCCGGTGTGCATGATGATGACGACTGGAACAACGGCCCGGCAGGGCCGGGATGCAACCCCGAAGGAACGGTCCGTATGGCCGAGTATGCAGTGCTGCTGGACCTGGACGACACGCTCGTGGTCCAGCGGGAGGCCTTCGAGGAGGCCTTTTTTGCCACGTGCGCGGCCGCGTGGGCGGAATGCGGCATCGAACCGGAAGCCTTGACCCAGTCCGTCCGGATTCACGCGCGCCGGCTGTGGACCGAATCGGAATTCGCGGACTATTTCCAGCGCATCGGGGTATCTCCCGACGAAGGCCTGTGGGCCGGCTTCGAAGGCGAAGAGGAACCCCTGGCACGTCTGCGCCCCTGGGCGCGGGCCTATCAGCGCGAGGCGTGGCGCAGCGCGCTCGGCGAGCACGGCGTCCGGAACGATGCCCTCGCGAAAGAGCTCGCAGCCGCGTTTCAGGAAGAACGGTGGGCCAGTTTTGCGCTGTTTCATGACGCCATCCCGACCCTCGAAACCCTGGCGCGGCGGTATCGTCTTGCGCTGGTGACCAACGGTCTTACGGCGCTTCAGCACAAGAAGATCAAGCGCGCGGGATTCGCGCCGCATTTCCGGGCCGTGGTCATCTCGGGTGAACTCGGCACGGGCAAGCCGGCGCCGGTCATGTTCGCCACCGCCCTCGAACGCCTCGGGGTCCCGCCCCAACACGCCATCATGGCCGGCGACGATCTCGGAGGCGACGTGGCCGGTGCGCAGCGGGCAGGCATCAAGGCCATCTGGGTGCAACGCGCCGCCGGCGACCCGCTGGCGGACGTGGTCCCCGATGCAACGGTGAACACGCTGAGCGCCCTGCCCGGCGTGGTGGCGTCGTTGTTGGGATAGGCTTTCCTCTCGGAGTCCGCACCGGCAGCAGGAAGAAGGCCAAAAGAAGCTGCAGGTTCGATTGCGGCTTCATCTCCCCATCGCCGGGATCTTCAGCTGCCAGGTCATTCACGGGCGATAGCGGGAAGGACTACGCCTGTATTTCGTCTACATCAAGTGGAAGTTTCTTGCGCCGACTTGGAGTATCAGAAGATGTAAAAGCACCAGCGCTGCTTGCGTTCCCAGGAGCCACCGGCGTTGCAGCGGCGTGGGGCACGTAAAGAGCATGAGTCCCAGGGGCATCAACAGGTATATGTAATAAACGAGCAAGAACAGGCCGGTATCGAATGACATGCCAACAGGTGAAGGGTGGAAAACGGACTGAAACGGCCGGCTTATGGCCGACAGGACCGTCATGGGGGCCACGAGAAACAGCGCCAGACCCCCAACGGTCACGACCCCCCACGCGCGCTGCGGTCCACTGTCTTGAAGACGCCCCGCAATCAACGCGAAAGTACAAACGCCCAGCATGGCCATGCCAAGCACGGCAAAGAGGACGCGATGGTGCGCCGGGACTCGCCGGAGCTGTTCTCGCAGCCAGCCTTCCGGGGCATCGTTAGCCTGAGGCGTTTCTGGTGCGTCTGAGGGGCTTTCCTGTTTCCGTGCCAGTGCACGCTCCTTTGCCAGCAAAAAGACGGCGGGTAGAGCCGCGATAACCCACCGAAACATCACAACAAGCCCGGAATTGGGCTCGTGAACATAGACCACCAGACCGTCGAGAATGCCCAGCACAACCAGAACCACCACACCCCATCCGCTCACGCGAAGGCCTACTGACAACGGCGGTTTGCGTGCCATCTCATTGCTCCTCCGGCCGGATGTTCCCCATTTCCTCGGTCATTCCGGGAGTTTTTCGCCGGTTTCGGGATCGTATTTGTCCGGCAGGGCGTCCTCGGGCGAAATGTCGTTCGTTTCTTCAATCCACTGATCGAGCGCCACGCGCATACGTTCGAGCACGGGCCGATACGCGGGCTCGCCAGCCACGTTGTGAAATTCCATGGCATCGCAGGCGAGATCGTACAGCTCCTCGGAAGCGCGGCGGTTGCGGAAGTGCAGCATGACCTCCGGCGGCAGGGTTCCCGCGTCGCGCAGTTCCCGCATCTTCTGGAACGACGGCGACCCGGCCACGTCCGCGGCTGGCCGGAGCGGTTTCTCGTAAAACGCGTTGCGGATGTATTTGAACCGGGCGTCGCGCACGGCGCGGCTGTGGTCGTCAAGGTCGTGCCAGTTCTTTTCGGCGTAGATGAACCGGCGCCCGAATTGCCCGGGGTCCTCGACCTGTTTCCACAGCGGCACGCCCTGCATGCCTCCGGACACCGGCAGGCCGGCCGCTTCGAGCGTGGCCGGGGCGATGTCGACAGCGCTCACGAGCCCGTCGTACCGCTGACCCGCGGGGAGGCGCCCCGGCCAGAAGCACACGAGCGGCGTCGCGATGCCGCTGTCGTACAGGGTCGTCTTCGCGCGCGGGAAGGGCGGACCGTTGTCGCCGAGAAACATCACGAAGGTATTCTGCAGAAGCCCCTCGTGTTCGCAGCGTGCGAGGAGCCTGCCGATGGTCTCGTCCATGCGGGTGATCTCGTC
>Ga0255344_1006618_pt1 | contig 10414 bp, 6 predicted proteins | sample wastewater_treat_5_FD_192414 | JGI IMG/M metagenome (GOLD analysis project Ga0255344, IMG submission 192414) | Wastewater microbial communities from Lulu Island WWTP, Vancouver, Canada - plant18 | ecosystem: Engineered > WWTP > Wastewater > Unclassified | place: Canada: Vancouver, British...
GCGACCTCAATGATAGCATAACGCAACTCGTCCGAGATCTGCGGCCGGCCCAGCCCGCGGTGCTTGGAACTATCATACTTTTGGGCGACCAGTTTCCTGTGCCAACGGAGAATTGTTTCTGGGGAGAAAACCTCGCAGATTTCGGCCAGGGCTTTTCTGCTAAGCTTCTTGCCTAAGATAGCCAAGCGTCTTCGCTGGCTGTCATTGAGCAGCAGGCGTTTTTTGCCGAGCTTTTCCCGGAGGATTTTGTTCTCCGCCTTGAGGTATTCAATCATATCCTGCTGGTGGCGGTTGATCCATCCGGCCAGCATCATCAGCAGCATCGCATGGGGCTTTAGTTTCACAGTAATTCCTTTTCGACCAAGTTGTCCTTTGAATTTCAAGCGGGGAATCATAACAAAGACATGGGTCAAAATCGAGGGAATTTTATCCCAGTCATTTCAGGAGTGGAATGCTATAATGAATGGTTTGATAATGGCAAATGGAAGGAACCTATGAAACAGCAGCTTTGGCTTACAATCATCACTTGGCTGATCTATTGCATCGATCAGGAACTTTACCGGGCGATTGATTATCTCAAGGAGCAGGTACGGGTACTCATCGAACAGCAGGATAAACAGAAGAAGCGAATTTTACTAACCAATCGGCAACGGTTGAGAGTGGCAGCTAAAGCCAAACGGCTCAGTCGGGATATGCTCGATAAAACCACAGTCCTCTTTACACCGGATACCGTGATCGGCTGGTATCGCAAGCTGATCGCCCAAAAATACGACGGAAGCATAAATCGCAGGAACGTTGGCAGGCCGCAAATCTCTAAAGAAATCATCACCCTTGTTATCCAATTCAAAAAGCAGAATCAACGATGGGGATACCAGAAAATTACCGATCAACTCATCTACCTTGGATATCACATCAGCAAATCCGCCGTGAAAAACATTCTTATCGAAAACGGCTTTGATCCAGAACCGGATTTAACAGTTAGGTCTACATGGCACGAGTTTATCCAAAGCCATCTGGATGTTTTGGCCGCATGTGACTTCTTTACCGTGGAACTTCTTGTAAACAGAACACTGGTTCGATGCACAGTCTTTTTCGTAATTGAACTGGCCAGCCGGAAGGTCTTCTTTGCACCCATCAAGCCCGAGCCGGACGGGAATTACATGAGTCAGATCGCACGGATTTTGACAGATTGCGAGGACGGATTTCTTAAAGGCAAAAGATATCTGATTCACGACCGGGACCCACTGTATAACACGGACGGGTTTACCGATATCCTTAAAGACACCGGTATAAAACCGTTGAAACTTCCTGCCCAAAGCCCGGACCTGAATGCCTATGCCGAGCGGTTTGTCAAATCCGTGAAAACCGAGTGCCTCGACCATTTGATCCTCTCTTCAGTCGATCAGCTTGAGTATGTGCTGGAGCAGTACAGTCAGTATTATCACCACGAGCGAATTCATCAATCGCTGGGCAGGATCATTGAGCCAAAGTATAAGATCGATTGTAACGCCGAGATCCGGTGCATCGAACGGCTCGGCGGACTGCTCAAATCGTATCACCGCCTGGCCGCTTAACCGTCCGGCTTGTCAGATATGTCATGCATTCTCCGCAGGACCGGTCTGTCAAAAACTGCCGGGTTTGAATCATTTTGGGCGGTGAAGTCCAGTCGGCCGCAGCAACGGCCGCCATTTGACGGACGAATTTTTCATTCTCAACTTGTGAAAGAGCAAGATTTTAAGTGCCGATGAATTTTTGCACCCTACGCCAGTCGGCCGCAGCAACGGCCGCCATTTGACGGACGAATTTTTCATTCTCAACTTGTGAAAGAGCAAGATTTTAAGTGCCGATGAATTTTTGCACCCTACGGGCATAAGTGCGCATAAAAAACCGCCTGTGGCAAGGAGAACGCCAAACCACAGGCGGCAGAATAGCTAAGGAATTAACTCATGGCCTTCTTTTGCGTAACCAGAATCCGCCCAAACCCAACAGGGCCAGGGTTGCCGGTTCGGGAATGGCCGTTCCTTCAACAAGAAGTTCAGCAAATGTCAGATCAATTTCCGGTACTTCATCAATAATATCACACACCGTCCCCATTAACAGCCGTAAAGTTATATCAACATCGCCATCCATCAACATTGACCAATCTTCTTCGGGATTTGTAAGAGGGTCAAATCGAAGGCTCAAATCGAATTCAGACGGATGCAATATTCTGGGCAAAACAGTCCATCCCGGTGTAAATACCCATAGCTCTCCATAAACACTGCCGGGTTGACCAGTATAATAATGTCCCGTTCCCGGAGTGTATGTTCCAATAAGATGGATGCTGACTTCATCAATACTCAAAAATTCGGTTTGAAAATCCGCATGTGCTGTTGAGCCGGGGCCGTCGAATGATCCGGTGTGTCTTCCATTTAAGGAAGGCAAAGGCACTGAAAAAAAACCTGCATTCGTAAACGAAAAACACAAGAGGACAATAGCAACACTGAATAAGTTTTTTTGGGATTTAATCGTTCTACAGTTCATCTTTCCATCTCCCATCAAAATATAAACACCCACCTCGACAAACCCTCTGCCTGTCAGTCAAGTGGAGTAATCTCCAAACTGTCATTCTATTTCCCTGTGCTCCATATCGGAAATATCCTGCTTAATAATAGCAAATCCAAAATGGCAATGCAAGAAAAAACTGTATTTTCCAGTTCCTCACAAAATACGACCATCACTGGCTATTGCAGTCTATTTCTGTTTCTAAATTCCCGAAGCAACATTACATAAAAGAAAGTAATCGAAACCACCCAGAGAATAAACATTCCCCAGTGCAACCCTTTCTTTTCACCTGCCAGCCAGCCAAACAAAAGTGCTAACAGCCAAAAAACCGTTGCCAAAATGTAGCTGGAAGTTCTTCGCTTCATAGCTCATTTTCTAACTTGTTTTTCCGAAATATATGGTCTAATCCAAGCTGGCTTCGAGTTTTGGTGTTCTCTTTCAAATCGTTTTGGTATTCACTGAGACTTGAAACAAAATCCATGATTTCATTATAAGATTTCCGAGTAAAATAAAATTTTCTTAGAAAAAAAGTTTTCAATCCCATGCCTGCTTCCCAAACCAACATTGTTCCTTTATTGCCTCCAAGAACATATTTAATGTCTTCTTTGGGAATTTGCCATTCACGGTTATTATGACTTATCAAGATACTATTGTTTTCTATGCTGATGGAAAGACGTGTAATTTTCACCAACAATTTGACTGCAAAAGCTAAAGTCACCAACAAACCTATCCACAAGGCGCAAAAAACTAACCAAACGCTGGAGAACAATACGCCGAACCCAATCCCATAGTCCATTATCAATTTCGGAATTCCCCGCAAAGAAGGTATCAACATCACAGTTGCTCCAAACAAAATACATATAGAAATAAACACCATTTCTAAAATGATTTTAGGTTTACATATCTCGATTTTCATTTTACGCCTCAAATTTAGTTAAAAATCTCAACAAGTTTTTGGGCATCGTAATAAATCCAATCACAGTCGAATCCCAACAGGAACATTTCCAGTGCTTGTACACCTTCGGGTTCAAGATAATCTGCAGCCCTTCCTAAGAGCGTACTGATTATAACATCACCTGCTGCCCAACCTAAAGAACTCGCCGATCTATCATCCCGTAACAATTCGTTCCCTATATTTGTTATTAACGATCCAGCCATTGCACCAGTAGTAGCATTCACCTTTAAGCCAAGTTGCATTTCAGCCGCTCCTGCAACAAAACCTATTGCGAATTTGGCAGAATCAGACATAGAATCTGGGCCGGTAATTGTGTTTATATAGCCACTATATATTGCATTTCCTATTGTGGCGAGAGTTTGTATTTTGTTCATTGCCCATATCTTAGCCCCTACTTTAACAGAAGCATCTTTTGCACGCATCCAAAGGCCGAGACCAAATTCACCGCTGGGGTCGGTGGCATTGATTGGGTTATTCAGACAATACAAATACTGGTGGAGTGTCATCGGCTCATTGTAAGCGCCTCTGACTGGATCACGGGTCAGGAAGCGACCGCTGGAGTAGTGGCGGGCGTTGCAGTAATACATGGCGGACAGGCCGTTTTCCATACCGTCCTCGTACCAGTAGCCCGCCCAGGCATACCAGTTGTCCACGTTCTCTTCGGTCTCACTGCCGGTAACGCTGCCCCAGGGCGTGTAGTAATAGCAATTCTGCACCGCTGCGCTGGAATCAATGATTGCCCGCACGCTGCCTAAGCGGTCATGCAGGTAAAAATACCGACTGGCAGTGCGGTCGCCGTCATACTGCATAATCACCTGATTATTGGCATGAACGAGTGTTTGGATAATATCATTAGCATCGTTGTCGATAATCAGCAAGACCTGCGGCACATCGCCGACGGTGTCAACAATATACTTATGTTCATAGCTGGCCAGATTCCATTTAAACTTCTTCCAAATACGCACGCCATCCGGCGTATATTTGACCTCAATACCCATATTCGGATCAACATGTTCATTGCTGGAGATGGCCTTTCCATCCCAATTATAGCCGACAGGATAATCCCCTGCACTATTGCCGTACCGGCTGGTCTGTCTGCCGTTTTCATCCCACGTCAAGTATTTAGTACCGCCCGTACCGGTTGTTCCGGTTACTTGATCGCCGTCTAATTGATAGTATGTGTGGTGTTCAAAACCGCCGCCGTTATCAAAAACCGCATGGGTCATATTACCGGCTTTGTCGTATTCATAATCGTATTCACGATACGCTGTCGGGGCTACATTGGACGTATAGGCATATTTTAACCGCGAGAGCATATCGTAGCTGTAAGCATAACTGTGATTCACCGTGCTGCCGCCTACCGGTGTGATAGTTTCATCAGCATTGACGAGCCGCCCCAAGCCGTCAATATCGCCGGAACCACTCGCATCAAACGTAAAAGTTGGCCCGCCGCTTGTCGTGTAAGTAGTCAGGTAATTATCCCGGTTGTAGGTGTAACCCATATCCACCGTCGCTCCCATGAATGAGCCGGTTGGATAGTAACGTAATGTTTGACGATTGCCGTTGTTGTCATATTCCAGATGAGCAATACAGTCCGTGAGCAGATTGCCAAATCCGTCCCAAACAAGGTACAATCGATTGGCGGTATCAAAATCGTGCTGAACATCGTAAATTTTCACGTGGTTGGGGTCTTCGACCATGATGCTCTGTTTTTGCCCGTCATGGCGATACAGATAAGTGACGGTATAGCCGTCCTGATCCGTATAAGATGCAACCCTGTTCAGAACATCAAAGGCGTAGCTGATTTGATGACTGCCGCCAATATTGTCCACCACATTTCTGCCATCTATCGTAAGCGTCTTGCGGCCAAAGCCGTCATACATAAACGTAGCATATCCCGTGTCTGGGTAATTCACATCCGTTATTCTGCCGTAGCCGTCATAGTAGTAGTCCATCCATTGTTTGACACTTTGGTCATCCCAGACTGCCTTTTGCCCTAAAGTCCCGTCGCCATTATAGACATATTCTTCATAATCTTCCGATGGATACAGCCGCTTCAGTTGCCTGCCGAAGCCGTCTAAGGTAATGGCCGTTTGCTTTTCTTCGGCGTCTTCAATAATAATGGACGCTAAGATACCCGGCTCATTGGGTTCATTGGGGTCTGCGATGGCATCGAAATAGTAATAATCCGTAACAGCGTTGTTACTGACATCAATTTGTTGGAGCGTCTGAATCATCCGGCCTCGTGCGTCGTAGCCAAATTCGCTGTACGCCAAAACGGTACTGCCGTTATAATCAAAGCGTGTTTCGCTGAGAACTTTACTATCGTTATAGTAATCAATTTCTTTGGCAGGGATAGCCGCTTCGTGTTCGGTTCCGCCTGTGGCGGCAAAATACTCGGTTATCCTGCGGTTGGCATTGTCATAGTCGGTATAAATAATATTTTCCTTCGGGTCTGTGGTGCTGATCCGGTTGCCTGCGGCATCATATCCATAGTTGACGGTCAAAGCAAATCCTTCCGGGTCGGTAACGGTACTGGTCAGTCGTGTCAGAATATCGTAACCATAGCTAACTTTCTTTTCGGGATACCCGTCATACCCGAAGAATTCATCATACGCTTTCTGTCCTGTGCCGTAGTAGTCGCTTATCTGCCGTTTGATAAGCGTAGCATCGTCATAATCAAACCAGTTTGTCTCCTTCAGCCGATTCATCGAGTCATACCCGAAGGTAACGTACCAGTCTTTTTGACTTGTGTATTCGTAGCGATATTCCTGTGTCTTATTGCCCTGTGTATCATAACTGAATTCAACATAACTTCCGTCATCAAACGTTTTACGTATAGGCAGGCCGTTATAAGTATAAGAAGTGTCGATTTCGCCGCTTGTGTCTAATTTTTCAAAGGTCTTAAAGCCCTGTTCATCATAGCCAAACCGGGTTTCGGCCAGAACCGGCGATTGAAACGAATTGGGGTCTGACCGATACATTATGGCCAAATCTTCATATTTCCATGTCCGATAGAGCCGTCCGAATCCGTCATAGTCATGTCGTGTAACTCCGCCCAATGGATTGGCTTGGAGGATAAGCTGGCCGATGGCATCATACTGATACCGTTCCACAATTTCGGTGCTATTTGGATCAGTGCCTTTACGCACAACTGTTTTATAACCGTTGTTGTCATATTCGATCAGCGTTACAAATTCTTCCGGGTCGGTGATGGACTTGACTAATCCTTTCTTGTTTGGGGTGTCATAATACGTGTAGTTTGTAACCGCCCAGAGATTGTCATTAGGATCGTTAGGGTCGCCGTCGTGGAGAAGCACCATTTCCGCAACTAAATAATCCCCGTTTTCATTTTCGGTGCCATCGGCATTCCCATAAATGCTGAGTTTCTGGACTTTTTCGCCGGTCTTGTTCAATCCCTGCCAGCTTGTCCGGGATGTTTCAAAAGCGTAATCCGGGTGATAGGTTAGTTCCGTTGCAATAGAATTGCTGTCATCGACAAAAGTTTGCTGTTCAAGCAGATCGCCGTAATCATCATAGTCGTTCCATGTATGGCGCTGAAGACCATCAAAGTATTCATAAACATCTGTCGGTTTCAATGGGTTGTCGGAATCTTCATAAACCAGCGTCATCTGGGTGACTGCACAACCGTCCGAAGGAACAATATCCTGCGACAGGGTTGCTCCTTTGGCATTTTGCACGGTAACGAGGCTGCGGGCATCGTTGGACTGAAGCGTTATCAGCCGGTCGCCGTCTTCTCCCGGCAGGTTCGGGTCAATAAAGGTATAAGCATAGGTCGTTTCAAGGAAATTATCAGATTCCACATAATCCCTCCGCTTCCAAACCCGCCCATAGTTGTCATAATCCACTTCAATAAGTGCTTCTTCCTGACTGGAATTATTGACATTGATGATTTTCAGCAGATTCCAGCCATCATCATATTGATATTTCGTAATGTACTCTTTGACATTGTTGGGATCATACACTCCTTGTTCATCAACTCCAGTGCCTTTTTGGGTCACTACATAGTTGAAGCCCTCGTAAAGGCCCTCAAAGCCAAACTCGACGGTGCGGTAAGCTACTGAACCGACCTTCAGTTCAGCTTTGGTGTAGTAGTTATAACTGTCAAACGTAAAAATAATTTCTCTGTTGCCGTCAGAGATTCTCGACACACCAACCGGTTTTCCGTCCGCTTTTCGCCACTCATACGTCAACGTATTTCCGAAGCGGTCGCTCATGGAATTGATACCAATTTGAACTTCCCAGTTGATACTTCCATAAAAACCATTCCACGGAATACTTAGATCGTTAACGCTGAAATCCATCTCAATCCCATCGCGGGTGTGGAGTGTATAGTAAATATCCGTAACGGTCAAAAATCCATCGTCATAGCTGGTTCGTTCAATATACTCTCCCGTATTATCTTCCGGCCAGGGACGGTAGATCACTGTAGAGCCTTCATATTCGGGGTTTGGGTTGCGAAACAGTTGGCGTGAACCGTCGGGGTACTGAATCCAGATATAGCCGAATCCAAGAAAATTGTCATCATACGCCGGAACAAGGAATGGGCCGGAATCCCGTGTTTCCCAGTCGTACCAGCAATTTTCCGTCAGGATGATCTGGCTGTTATGCGACCAGCCGGGGGCAAGCGGTTGAGTATAAAATCGCCGGTTGTTGTTATAGACGCGCCGAAATTCAAACGGAAATTGTCCCGCCCAAGGAACGGAAATTTCCGGTTCTTCCTCGTGATAAAAGGTATTGCATTTTAGATCGCCCACCACAGGGAAATACCCCGGCCCCTCATAAACGACAGTCCCACCGACAGACAGGGTTTTGAAGACCACCTGATAATGCTGGGGATAACCTTGTGGATAGCCAAGATCATCAAAGACGATAACCGCCAAATGATAATATCCGTTAGGGATGCTGGATGTATCCCAATACCCCAAAACCCCGTTCTCGACCATATTCGTCCCTGAAGCAAAGGGGTGCCAATTCTCCTCATCAATATATCCTTGCGATGTAAATGCCAGTTCCGCCGGGCTGTATAAGAGTACATACCTGCCAAAATGATACCCCTGTGCTGTGCCGATAATCTTGACGTGTCCCTGAAGTTCGGTATCCGTATCGCAGGCACAGGGTGAGTCAATCCGAACCCAGGGTTGCTCGGCCATCCCGTCGCTGATCGTCAACGAATCAAGGACTCCCCAGTCACCGCCTGTTTCCGTCTGAAAAGCGGTTAAGACATCGTAATTCTGATCAAACACCGCCGGATTAGAAATCGCATTCGGTTCGCCATTCCAATACACTTGGTAGGTATTACTCTGCCAATTCATTTTGAATTTCAGGTCAGTAAATGTATTTTCATAATCCATTGAATTAAAATAATAATCTCGGCAGGAATTACGCACGGATTCATAGTCCACATCGGTATTGACATAACTGCCGTTATCCAGAACATAGATTTTCCAATCATCCGCAAACCATACGGATGCAACCACGTCCGAACCATTGAGGATATTGATTTTCTGATCAACGGCAGGGATAAAATTAAGATGAATATATTCATGATCACTGCCTGTATCCTCAAACTGTTTTGAAACAATCGAGTTTGCGTCTATTATTACATCTTGATACTCCATTTCATATTCACCAACCAATGCGTACCAAAGCTCAAGAACCGCAAGGCCCGTATTCACCTGCCACCCCATCTGATAATCAAGGTCAACATAACCATAATAGGCATCAGCATATCCTTGAGAGATTTCAAATGAAGTTGTATAGGGAAGGGGGTCGGTAGAATAGGTCGGATAATAAACCTCTGTCAGCCAAAACTCGCTAAAGTGCATCAGGTCATTGACATCAACAATACTGTCCTCATTAAAATCGCCCGCCAGACCACTTTCCGTCTTGAGCCAGTTTCCAGCAAAAATGGCAAAATCGGCGAAATTGACGAAGTTGTCCTCATCCAGATCGGGGCATTGAGCCGGGTCATCGAACCAGACCGGCTCACTCATTGACATCATCATCGAGCCGCCGCCGGAAACACCACTCAACGCCATCTCCGTCGATTCCATCGACTCCACCGCTTCAAGAGATTCCGCCTGAAGCGGCTGGATAGCGACTTCTTCCTGTACGGGTGGGGTATAGTTTAACGAGTCATAATTGACTCCGAAAACAATGATTTTCCCCTCTTGCGATATATCGAAGAAAACAAGCTGATAGATTTCCGTATTCGCAGGTACGATCTGGTCGTTGATGGTAAGCGGTTGGTTCGTTGTTACACTGACGACCGCCGCGCCGGAATCAGAATCATCGCTAAATTCAAAATAGAGCGTGCCGATTTTTTCAAGATCGGAAGTCTGAATGTCAATCTTCTTGTTCTGGACAAGCTCTGACGAGGCGGATGTGTTCGGGTCTCCATATAAAAATGTGCCAACAAGGGCGGACAGCGTTAAGTCATAGCAGGTTTTTGATGACTCGGAATCGGTTAAAGTGATTTTTAAGGATTCAGGGTTTTTCAACTCCAGCGGGGAAACTGCCGGATCGGAGTCGTTGACCTTCAAAACAACAGTTCCGTGTGCGATTGAACAAATAATAAGCCAGAAGAAGATGGCCAGGAAAAATATTGCTCTCTTCGTCGTGTTCTCTCCAAAGGATTTGGTGCTTTTAGTACTACAGCGCAAGTTTGTTCTTATGAAATCGATATAACACCCTGTTAAATAATAAGTTATATCAAATATCAAAAAGCAAATATCAAAATGACAAAGCAAAAATCAAAGAGGACTGATGTCCGACAAAGTTGCCGTCCGGGCGATCGGCTTCCGTTCACGGCACGTATGCGGATTTTCTGCTGGAAAATCGCTCTTTTTGAATTTTGATTTGTGGTTTTGCATTTTGATTTTTAATCTTTGA
>Ga0255344_1006624_pt1 | contig 10407 bp, 8 predicted proteins | sample wastewater_treat_5_FD_192414 | JGI IMG/M metagenome (GOLD analysis project Ga0255344, IMG submission 192414) | Wastewater microbial communities from Lulu Island WWTP, Vancouver, Canada - plant18 | ecosystem: Engineered > WWTP > Wastewater > Unclassified | place: Canada: Vancouver, British...
CCAGCAGGGAACGCTGCTGGACCAGGCGGTCGGCTATTATCTGGAGGATGTGGCCGCACGGGTGCTCGCCCGGATGATTGTGGAGAAATGTACTGAGCCGATGCTGGAGCAGGTTGAGGAAGCCCTTCGGCAGGTGCAGCCGAACTGGAACGAGAATTGGCCGCGGATTCTGGAACGGGAAAAACTGCTGGCCCGCAATGTAGCCGCCATTTTTTATCAGGCCGATTCGAAGGGTCGTGCCCGGCTTTCGAGGGATGTGGGATTGGGTCTGCACGAGGTGCTCGGCTATCCGCGTGTTCGGCTGTTTGACTCGGAGAAGATGATTCGGCTGGCGGTGCTGGTGATGTGGCTGACGATGCCGGCTTCGCCGGCGGAGGCGGCGGCGATGATTGATGAACGGTACGACCGATACGCCCGGCTGGCTGAACAGGGGCAGGATTTGGAGTTTGTGGATACGCTGCCGCTGTGGCGCCGCGGACTGCACTGCCGGTCGCTGGTGGATTGGTATGCCAAGCGTCAGGTGAGTTTCTATTATCCGCTCAAGCGGCGCGATGCCCAGCATAAGGCCCTGCGTCAGGCGACGGCTCTGCTGATTGAACTTCGGCGATATTATTTGAAGGAAGGCCGCTGGCCGGAGCAATTGAATGAACTGGCGGAGAACGGTCTGCCGGCGGAGCAGCTGGCAGACCTGCGCAGCGGAGAGCGTTTTGTTTATCGGCGGACCCAGAACGGGTTTGTTCTTTACAGCGTGGGGGCGAACGGCCGGGACGATGGGGGCGTACAGGACCCGCGGCAAGGCAAGGATGATCGGCTTTACTGGCCGACGCCGGATGCCGAGTCGGCGTTTGGGTCCGGCCGGGTAGTTCAGGAACAGAGCGGCAAACCCCCTGCCGGCTGACGGCGGGCGGAAATGACGGTTCAAGATAGAACATCTGTATCAGAATACTTTCAGCAAAAGCGAGAAAAAGATGGCGGAGAAAGCAAGGATTTCGGATTTAAAGAATTATCTGGGCAGTCAGGTTCAGTTGGACGGCTGGCTTTATCAGAGCCGTTCGAGCGGCAAGGTGCAGTTTCTGATTGTGCGGGACGGAAGCGGCCTTTGCCAGTGTGTTGTCGAAAAGGGCCGGCTGAGCGAAGAATTGTATGAGGCGCTGGAACATCTGGGGCAGGAGTCGTCTTTGTCTGTTATCGGGACGGTTCGGGCAGAGCCGCGAAGTCCGGGCGGCTGTGAACTTCTGGTGGAGGAGGCGCAGATTCATCAGGCGGCCCGAGACTATCCGATTACGCCGAAAGAACACGGCATCGACTTCCTTCTGCAGAACCGTCATCTTCACTTGCGCAGCCGCCGGCCGTGGTGCATCGGGCGAATCCGCCATACGGTGGTCGATGCGATTCGGCGGTTCTTTAATGACCAGGGGTTTACGCTGGTGGATACGCCGATTTTTACGACGATTGCCGGCGAAGGGGAACAGACGCTTTTTGAGGTGGACTACTTCGGCCAGCCGCTTCATTTGACCCAAACCGGCCAGTTGTATCTGGAGGCGGCGGCGATGAGTTTCGGTCGGGTGTATTGTTTTGGGCCGACCTTTCGGGCCGAAAAAAGCAAGACCCGACGCCATCTGACGGAGTTCTGGATGGTTGAGCCGGAGGCGGCTTATATTGACCTGGATGGGCTGCTCGAATTGGCGGAAGGGCTGGTGGTGTCCGTTGTGCAGCGTGTGCTCACGGACAATCGGGCTGAACTGGAGACGCTCGGAGCCGACATCGGCAGTCTGGAAAAGGTGCGGCCGCCCTTTGTCAGACTGACCTACAGTCAGGCCGCCGAAATCCTCACCAGCCAGGCAACCCAGGATTTTATGACGCGGCAATTGGCGTCTTTTGAGGAGGAGCGGCGCAGCCTGCGGGAGGAACTGGGGTCGCTGGAGCAGGAGGAAAAGCGGGGCGGCCAAAAGAAATGGCAGCAGGAAAAAAATGCCCGCCGGATTGCCGAACTGCGAAGCGAACTGGAAGAGTTGGAGGTAAAGATTCAGAATAATCCCAAACATGCGCAGCTGGCTGCGTCGTTCCGGTGGGGCAAGGATTTGGGCGGTTCGGATGAGACGATTTTGTCGCTGATGCACGATAAGCCGGTGTTTGTGACTCATTACCCGCGGGAGGCGAAGGCCTTTTATATGAAGACCGACCGTTCTGACGGGCGTGTGGTGGAGAACTTTGATTTGCTGGCGCCGGCCGGGTTTGGGGAAATTATCGGCGGCTCCATGCGCGAGGACGATTATGACCGGCTGCTCCAGCGGATTCAGGAAGAAGGATACAATCCGCAGAATTACTGGTGGTATCTGGACTTGCGCAAATACGGCTCGGTTCCGCACGGGGGCTTCGGCTTGGGGGTCGAACGCACGGTGGCCTGGATTACCGGCGAACGGCATATCCGCCAGTGCATCGCATTTCCCCGCCTGATGGATAAAGTGTACCTGTGAGGGGTGGTTTTTGCGGCGGGCGGAATATCCGCTGTTCTGGAGGCGGAACGTCGCTGTTCAGAGGCGGTTTTCCCGTTTGCTGTGCGAAAATCGTTGCCGGCGGATGAGTTTTGCCGGTCCGCCGGCCGGTTGTGTGCCGATTTTATATCTTTTCGGGGGGCTTTTTCTGAAATTTTTTTAAAAAGATTGACTTGCCTTTTCGAAATTGATAGGATTTACAGTTAGAAACCGGTTGCAGCCGCTTTTTGTGCAAAAGCATCGGTTTCTATGGAGCGAGGATGGAATGAAAAAAAACAGATTCCAATCCGTCAGGACAATCTCATCCAGCCAACCGGCGCCGGCCTCTGTAAGGGGCTTTGTCTGCCTTCTTCGAGCATTTTTTCACCGAGCCAATCTCCGGACAATCCCGCTGTTCAGCGGGTGCAGATAATAATCGGGTAAAAATGTGAACGAGGTTTATGTTTGGAGGAAACGCGATGAAAAAGGTATTTATAGCAGCAGCGGTACTTTGCCTGATTGGAATGGTTCAGGCCGATGTGGTGGTTGACGGTGTGGACCCAGCAGCGTCCTGGATGGGGTACATGAATGTATTTGACATGGGGATGAACTACCAGTGGGGCAGTCCTTGGGGGACGGCGGACTTGAGGGCTCATTTTGAGGATGATGCCCTGCTCCTTCAGTCCAATACCAACTGCTGGAATCCGCAGGATGCCTATTGGGTAACGCCGGAGGGCGCCCCGAACAAGATGATGGAAGCCAACTTCTATCAGGAGTATTACGGTATCGGCGGCCAGACGATTACATTCAATTTTGTTGTGCGGTCGAATGATTTGGCTGCGGAGGGGTATTCCACCCGGGCGTTTGTCAAAGTGCTGGATCCGGACAGCGGCTGGGCAACAATTAACAGCGTCTTTGCCGATCTCACACCTGGAGCCGGAAGTCTGTCTCTGGTTGTCAATCCGATTGCCAACCCGGTGGCACAGGTTGGTTTTGCCGTTCTGGGCCCGGTCAGCGACCCTGCCGGCGGGATTGCTTCAAAGGCCGTCGTTATTGGGATTCCCGAACCGGCCACCCTGGCCCTGCTTGGGTTGGGCGGGCTTCTGCTTGGCAGAAAAAAATAACAGTCATTGGTCCTTCATTTCAAAAAAGGCCTCTTTCGAAGGGGCCTTTTTTGTTTTCCTGCCCGCCGGCCGCAGAAGAAAACGGGTAGGTTTTGCCTTTTTTGCGGGGCGGCAGGGGAAAAACTTTTTTATATCTTTCTTGACTTCAGCCGGTCCGGGGGGGTACTTTATTTAGTTTGTGAGAGATATGCCGGGCAGGTGAAAATATCTAACTTGAAGAAAGGAAAAGGTTTATGAAATCGGTCTTACGATTGACGCTGCTGATAAGTCTGGCGGTTATTTTGACGGGATGCAAAGATGAACAGACTCAGCCGCAGCCGTCCGCAGAGCCGACGGCTCAGAGCGAGCCGGCCCAGCAGTCGGCGGAAGCCGTCCAGCCGGCAGCCCCCGGGGAGGATGCGGTTGTCGTAACGGTCAACGGTCGGAAGATTCTTGAATCGGAGGTTTCCGCGGAAGTAGAAAAGCGGGTTCAGGCCCGACTGAAAATGATTCCGGCGGGGATGGAAGTGCCTCCGGAGCGGATTCAGATGCTGCGGGACCAGGTCCGTCGGCAGGTGACGGAAATGCTGGTGGATTTGGCGCTGATTGATGCGGCTCTTCAGGAAAAGAATATCACCGTAACGCCGGAGCAGGCCGACGCAAAGATGAAGGAATTTGCGGAGGAGAACGGCCTGACAGTGGAGAATATGCTCGAACAGTTTGCCCGTTCCGGAATGACGGAAGAGGATATCCGCGGTCAATTTCTGATTCAGGCCAAACTGGATGCCCTTTTAGCCGCGGAGATGGGCAATCTGCAGATTACCGAGACGGAAGCCAAGACCTATTATGATGAGCATCCGCAGGAATTTGAGCGGCCGGAAATGGTGACGGCCAGCCATATTCTGCTGCGGACGGAAGGCAAGACGGAGGAAGAAAAGGCCGAGATACGAAAGAAGATGGAAGGGATTCTTGAACGGGCACGGGCGGGAGAAGATTTTTCCGCCTTGGCCAAGGAATATTCCGAAGATCCGGGCTCCAAAGACCGCGGGGGCGAATATACCTTCCCGCGGGGCCAGATGGTCAAGTCCTTTGAGGATGCGGCCTTTTCTCTGGAGAACGGCCAAATCAGCGATATTATCGAGACGCCCTACGGCTATCACATTATCAAAAGGACGGATCATAAGGATGCAGGCACTCAGTCTTTTGATGAAGTCAAGACCGATTTGATAGAACGCTTGAGCAATCAAAAGCAAAGAGAGGGCTGGCAGACGCTCCGAGCCCGTCTGCGCGAGAAGGCCGTGATCGAATGGTCTCCGGCAGAGCAGGCCCGCCGACAGGCATTCGAGCAGCAGATGCAGCGTATGTACTCTCCTCAGCAGGCCCCGGCTGAAGCCGCTCCGGAAGGTCAGTAATTCCGCCCGAACAAAGGAAGCAATTTAAAGAAGAAACGGATTGTTGCTGAACGGGTCGAAGAAATAGGGGTCTAAATCCCGTTCCGTTTGAGCCGGATACGAAAACTTCAGAATGGTCGGCTGAACGAGGCGGAGGTAGTCTTCTATTTGCATGTGGATGGAAGCGTTGTGCGTGCCGGCCAAAAATGAGATTTCTTTGTTTTTGGCAAGCGATTTGTCCAGGAGGGTCGGCAGGTTGTAAAGGTTGCCGAAGGGGGGTTCCGCCCCGACCTCGGCGTCGAGAAACAGCAAAGCCATCTGATCTTCGTCAACCAGCCGCACCTGATTGGCTTTCAGGTGTTTTTGGAGAGCCAGAAAGTCGAGTTTTCGGTCGGCCGGCAGGACACAAAGGAAAAATCGCCCGTCGGCCTCGACTACCACTGTTTTGGCGATTTGGGGAGCAGGCAGATTTTCAACACGGGCCAACTGCTCGGCTGTGTAGGCCGGTTTGTGGGGGACCAGTTCATACAAAATCTGCTCCGTGTCCAGATACTCAGTTAGATTCATAAAAACCTCCTTTCCCGGGCCGGCTGATTCAGGCGGCGGATAATAATGGTGGGGAAAATAATGATGCCAAAGAGCATTTCAATGCGGTTTGGCAGAAACGATAGAAAAAGGCAGATGAAATAAGCCCAAACGGCACGAAAAACCAGGGGGTCGGGTCGCAGAGAAGAGGTGCGGCCTGAGAAAAAAAGAAAGAAGAGGGCTCGACTGCCGACTGAAAGACCTGTATCGCTGCCATTCTTGTCCCTCCTGAACAGACATTCTCCTTTGTTTTTACGAGCCGTCGGAACAGAAGTTTCCTTATTTTCGGAAAGAGAAAGGCGGTCTGTCGGGGGAGTCTCAAATCCCCGACTTATTTGTGATAAGGCGTCTTTTGGCGATTTATAGGGGGATTTTCAGCTGCTCTTCGGCCTGGAGCATCGCTTCGGTCTCGGTTTCGACCAGGTGCCGGATGAGTCCTTTGCGGACGCGGAAAATCTCCATTCGGAAGATTGTTTCCTCCACCTGGCCGGCAATCACCCGCGCCAGCGAGCGGCTCAGATGATACCGGCTGACCAGATGCTCGACGATGGCCGACTTGCTCCAGGGAACAGCGGCGGTATCGTCGTTCGGCGTATCTTCAACCACTTCAATGCGCCTTCGCTGGAGTTTCCGCTGATTGCGATGCTGATTGAGGGCCTCGGCGGCCAGGATATGGCCTGTGTCGCAGAGGACGGATTGAATCATCAGGTGGATTTCGTCGGTTGTCACGGTGCGGCTGTTCGGCTGGCTGTAAAGATAGTAGGTGACGGCCTGGGCCATTTGCTCGGCGGCATAGAGATTCGGCTCGCCGGACTCGCTGAGGGCATGGTGAAACGTCCCGAGCACTTTGGTGTGAAGGTAGGGCTCTGCTGTACCGTCGGTTTTCATTACCCGGATACGCATGACGGTTCCTTTCGTCAGAGTTTCTTGCCGGTTCGGCCTGGCAAAAAGCCGCTTTACTGTTCGAACAGCCCCGGCTGGTTGTCCGACAGGTCCGGTTCCTGGAGCACCTGGTTGACCTCGTTGAGCAGTTCGCCGGCATCCCGGAAATCACGGTAAACGCTGGCAAAGCGAATATAGGCCACTTTGTCCACCTTGCGCAGATGCCGCATGGCAGCTTCGCCGAGAAAGCGGGAGGTCACCTCCTTATCGAAATTGCGGAAGACCTCTTCTTCGATTTTGTCGGCGATATCCTGTATCTGTTCGGCGGAGACAGCCCGCTTGTAGCAGGCCTTTTGAAGACCGGCGATGACTTTTTCCCGCTCATAGGGCACGCGGGAGCCGTCTTTCTTGACCACGCTGAGTTTGTAACTTTCGCCTATCTTTTCGTAGGTGGTAAACCGCCGCTTGCAGGCCAGGCATTGACGCCGACGACGAATAATCCGCCCGCCTTCACTTGAACGCGAGTCAATCACTCGATCCCGGTCTTCTTTGCAAAATGGACATTTCACAGGGTATTTCCTATGAATCTGTTAAAAATCGCCATAGGGTACTATATATAGAATAAGTTTATTCTAACTTCTTATATATAGGGTCGTCAACAAGAAACTGTTAAAAATTGTTTTGAGAAAGGGAGTTTTTCCTTTTTAGAATCACTAACAGGACCAACCGGAGGTACATACGCTGGTTTTCGGTCTGCGCAGAGAAATTCCCGCTCACATTTCGCGACTCAGTTCGATATGTTTGCAGAAATGAACGTTGTCCGTGTTCGGATAATCCTGGCGGTAGTGCACGCCGCGTGATTCCTTTCGTTCTTCGGCTGCCTTGGCCATCAGCAGGGCGGTGGTGAGCATGTTTTGACATTCCCAGCCAAAGGGTGTATCAAAGATTTTGTCCATCACATACCGCTGCCAGAACCGGATAATCTCCTGTGCCTCCACCAGCGGGGTCTCCTGACGTGTGATGCCGACATTTCGCCACATCAGCGAGCGCAGCGAATTGCGAACATCTTCGGTGTCCAGATAACTTCGTTTGGACTGGGCAATCTGAAACTCAATCCGCCGGGGGCGAAGGTGCGTTCGCGGACTTTTCAGTCCTTCGGCGGCCTTCTGTCCGGCCATTCGCCCATAGACCAGCCCCTCCAGGAGGGAATTGCTTCCGAGCCGATTGGCGCCGTGCAGCCCCGTCGAGGCGACTTCGCCGCAGGCGTACAGGCGGGGGATATTCGTTGCCGCATTCCGGTCCACCTTTACGCCGCCAATCATATAATGGGCACTGGGGCGGACGGGAATCATATCGCGGCTGATGTCGATGGCGAACGATTCGCACAGTTCGCTGATGGTCGGAAAACGCCGGCGGAAATACTCCTTGTCAAAGTGGCGAAGGTCCAGATACACATGAGTGGAGCCGGTTTTCAGCATCCGGTCGAGGATTGCCCGGCTGACGACGTCGCGCGGCGCCAGTTCTCCGTCGGGATGATATTCCTTCATGAAGGCCTTTCCGTCGCGGTCTCGCAGGATGGCTCCTTCGCCGCGAACGGTTTCGGTGATGAGGGCCCGGGAGGCGCCGGCAATGTACAGCGTTGTAGGATGAAACTGGAGAAACTCCATATCCCGCAAAACGGCTCCTACCCGATAAGCCATGGCCAGTCCGTCGCCGGTGGCCCCTTCCGGGTTGGTGGTTTCCCGATAGAGCCGGCCGGCCCCGCCGGTCGCCAGAATTGTCTTTGCCGCCCAGACAATCTGAAGGGTTCCCTGGCAAGAGCCGAGAACCCCCAGGCATTCATTGTCGCTGTTGGTGAGCAGGTCGATGGCAAAGAACTGCTCAATCACGCGAATCTGGGGGAGGGTTTTCAGTTTTTGAATCAGCCCTTCGGCAATTCCCCGCCCGGTCGAATCGCCGTGAGAATGAATAATCCGCGGGTGAGAATGCCCGCCTTCGAGGGAGACATCCAGCGTTCCGTTGTCCTGGTCGAAAGGGGTTCCCCACTCCATCAGCTGCCGAACGAGGGCGGGGCCTTCTTTTACAACCTGGCGGACAACTTCCGGCTCGCAGAGGCCTGCCCCTGCGGCCAGCGTGTCAGCGATATGGCTTTCAAAACTGTCGTCGCTTCGAATCACCGAGGCGATGCCCCCCTGGGCATGCCAGGTGTTGGAGTCTGTGAGAGTTCCTTTGCAAACCACGGTGACGGCGGCCCCCAACGAGGCCGCCTCGATTGCGGCCCGAAGGCCGGCAACCCCGGAACCGATCACCAGACAATCCGTAAAAAACTGCTGGGTGGACAGACTGTCAATCGGCACCAGATACCGACGCAATTCCGGCTGTTTTGAGGACATGGCCAATTCCTTTCTTTCTCTCTTGAAATAAGAGTTCTTTTGTCTGGTTAAAAGACTTTTATTATACCTTTTTGGCGGCCGGACGGGGAAAAAAACGGGAAAAAATATCCGGTCTGATAAAAACAGCGGCCGCTTCGGCAAATAAAAGCCCGCCTATCAATATTAAAAAATGAATTTTCTAATGTTTTGATGCAGATTTGCCGACAACAGAAACAGTGAGATAATGGCTCTTAATCAGTGACCCAAAAGGCCATCTTAGCTGCGGCGCGGCGGCCGAAAAGGTACCGCACACAAGGCCGATGGAAATCGCCCGGCAGAGCCGACAGCCGGCTAAGTCCTGTACGAGAAGAGCCATTTAAATCTAAGGGAGAGCATCCACCGGCTCTCCCTTGTTTTTTGCGCAGGCCGTATCTGTATGATGGGGTATCCTTTTTCCGCTGTTCTTTGGTCATTTCTGCTTTCATTTTTCAGGTTTCTGATTTTTAAGGGTTCGGGGCTATAATTGTGGATAAATTGACGTTTGCGGGTATAATAAACCCCGATGTTTCTAATAGACCCCGCTGTCATACCCGCCTCGGCGGATATCCAGTTATTTGTGCGGTTTTATTAGACGTTTCAAGGGCCTGGAAGCGGCCCTGAGGGAAATAAACAGGAGATGTGCCATGAAACGGCGTGTGTTTATCTGTTTTATCTGTGCGGCTGCTGTTTCTCTTTTGTGCATAGGCAGTTATAAAGCGGTCAAGCGGTTCGCCAAGGTTTCTGAGCAGGGAGATGCGGATGCCCAGTTCCATCTTGGTCTCCGGTATCTCAAAGGCGAGGGCGTTCCGCAGGATTCTGAAAAAGCGGTTGCGTGGTTTGCCAAGGCCGCCGAACAGGGACTTGGGGAAACTCAGTTCATGCTTGGGGTCTGTTATTACGAAGGTAAGGGTGTTCCGCAGGATTTTAGGAAAGCGGCCGAGTGGTTCGCCAAAGCCGCTGAGCAGGGGCTTGGAGATGCTCAGTTCATGCTTGGGGTCTGTTATTATGAAGGTAAGGGTATCCCGCAGGATTCTAAGAAAGCGGCCGAGTGGTTCGCTAAAGCCGCCAAGCAGGGAAAGCCGTCCCTCGAAAACGATTCTTTTGTTCAACGGCTTGCCCAGGCCGCTGAACAGGAAGATGCGGTTGCTCAGTTCGGTCTGGGTCTCTGTTATGCCTTAGGCCTTGACGTCCCGCAGGATTCCAAGAAAGCGGCCGAGTGGTACACGAAGGCCGCCGAGCATGGGCTTGCAGACGCCCAGTTCAATCTCGGCCTCTATTATTATGAAGGCCGGGGTGTTCCGCAGGATGATAAAAAAGCAGCGGAGTGGTTTGCGAAGGCCGCTGAGCAGGGACTTGCAAAAGCCCAGTTCGATCTCGGCCTCTATTATTACGAAGGCCGGGGCGTTCCGCAGAATGATAAAAAAGCAGCGGAGTGGTTTGCCAAGGCCGCTGAGCAGGGACTTGCGAAAGCCCAGTTCCATCTCGGCCTTTGTTATGCCAAAGGCGAGGGTGTACCGCAGGATTCTAAAAAGGCAGCCGAGTGGTTTGTCAAGGCCGCCGA
>Ga0255344_1006627_pt1 | contig 10402 bp, 10 predicted proteins | sample wastewater_treat_5_FD_192414 | JGI IMG/M metagenome (GOLD analysis project Ga0255344, IMG submission 192414) | Wastewater microbial communities from Lulu Island WWTP, Vancouver, Canada - plant18 | ecosystem: Engineered > WWTP > Wastewater > Unclassified | place: Canada: Vancouver, British...
TAAAAGATGGAGATTTTTCCAGTGGTAGTATTACATTTGGATTTGATTGGTAATTTGTATAGGTTATGATGCGATCTGTTATACGTGATGTTGGGAGACCAATAGGTTCGGCAATAGGTGTTCCGTTTATAGGGGCAGGGGGATGGAGTCCTTTATTTCAAGCATACAAAGATAGAGTGGAGGATGATGGAGGTACAATTGTTAATTCTACAAGAATGTCGCAAGATGTGAAGTTCCTTGAAGAATGTGGAGAATTTAGTAGCATTGTGATGTTTGTGAGTGCATGGGGTGGGGTTAAAAAGACTACTTCCGGAGGTGTTGATCTGCTTGATAAGTGGTATGATCTTATAGGGAATGATGCAGCACAGGCAACAGAAAATAATAAACCTAAAATCAGATATGTAAACGGCAGCTTGCAATATCCTGTAATTGATTTTAACTACATGGCTAATGCCGTAAGGAAGTTAACACATGATTCCATTTTAACAAATGATTATACTGCCATTTATGTTCATAAACCATACTCGAATACTGGTTCGAGGGTTATACATGGTGGTAATGTGAATGCGGGAGATTTAGGGGTGTACGCAAGGTCAGCAACAGTCGGTAGGGGGACAGGTCTTTTTGATAACACAAATAGGCGTTTTTCTGATGAAAATCCAATTGAAGAAAAATATAGGGTAGATACTTATACTCCCGCCAAAATATTTAAGAATGGAATAGAAGTAACTTATGACGTAACTGCTTCCGATAACGTACCAAAAGGAGGGCTAACCACAATAGGACAAAGAGGTGATTTAAAATCTACCCCGTATTTTGGTAATATTGCAGCAATTATTGTATTTAACAAAACATTATCAGATGCCGTAAGAATTTCGATAGAAAATTACTTTATAACTAAGGTTAATAATAAATATCCGCAGGCATTAGCAATCGAACAAAGCAATTATGTCCTCTATTATAATAGAGGAAGCAATATATTCGGTGTTGATTTAATCAATAGCAATCTCGTATATAGTAATAATAGTGGTGTTAGTTATACTGTATATGGATTTGCGGATGCGACAAATATTCAAATGGGATATATTTTCCCGAATGGAACTATATTCTTCTGTACTAAAACAAAAGTGTATAAAAGTATTGATGGATTAGTTTCTATAATAGAAATACAAGCTAAAGATATTGCTGGCGCAAACTATAATCCAGCCATAGCTGGAAGTAACCCATTTAGTCCGATACATGTAATAGATGAGCAGTTATTGACAAATGGGAAAACAATGATATGCTGGGGGAATTATACGGTTGATAGCGATGATATAGTTGCTGTATTTTCGTCTATCGATGGTGATAACTGCCAAATGATATATGCTTTTACTTCCGCTACTTATGTGGGAATGTACGCTGCAAGACATATACATACAGTATCCTATTGTCATGATAACGATTATTGGTATTTATGTACTGGTGATTTTATAGCAAAGCACCAGATACATTTTATGAGGGGTATTTATAACCAGATAACCGAAATATGGACATGGGATTATTTGTTTGAAGGGGCAGAAACCCTACGTACCAAATCATCGGGTATTTTCTTTTTAGGTGGGGAAATATACTTTGGATCAGACGGAACATCAGCCGCACTTGATCAACTCGGAGTCTTTAAATCAGATATTGATACTTTTTCGACACTTAACACACACACAACAGTATTTAATCTGCCAACTGTCGTAGGTCAAATATATGTTGATATAGATAAAATACTTGTCAGTAAGTTAAGAGACACAAGTACTTATTACATTTATGTTTATTCCATAACCAGAAAAGATATTGATGTTTACATTATGAATATTACAGGAACAACTGTTTTAATGATAGATAAAGTTGATACAGATAAGTATGTATTGACATTATGGGGAAATAAAGAAGAAAGCTGGATACTCACGTTATAACAATAACCATGATATTTGAAGATATAAAATAAAATGAAATACATAATAACCATTGTTTTGATGATATATGATAAATTGAATTAATGACCGACAGCCGTGATTATAGAAAATATTAAAATGGTACACTAATGTCAAACGCAGTAGCAGGAGTAGGAACAATATTTGAACGTTACAATGGGGTTACTTGGGAAGATATAGCCGAAGTTACTTCAATTGAAGGTCCTGATATGGATCGTGATTATATTGAAACTACTTCATTGGATACTGCTGCCGGTTATGATGAATTCATTACAGGGTTTATAGATGGTGGTACTCTTGAATTTGTAATGAATTTCTTTCGTAATGGTTTTGAATTGATGAAATCTGATTTTGAACTTGATGTTGCTCGTAATTATCGTATTACATTACCAGATGAAGATGGAACAATGTTAAGTTTTGAAGGATTTGTAATTGACTTGCCACTTGAAGTTGAAGCAGCTGATAAAATGGATGTATCGGTATCTATACAAATAACGGGTGAAATAACGCTATATGATATAATGTCCGGATCGGGAGTTACGGCTGATACAACAGAGGTAACTGCTGATACAACAGTAATAACAGCAGATAATGATGCTACAATATAAATGATGATGAAAAAAATTTTATTGTTAATGATGATGAAAAAAATTTTATTGTTAATGATGATTGCGGCTCTTGTTTTTTCTTGTAAGACGAAACAGCCGCTTACCAGTACCCGTGCTCTTGAAACGGTGAATGTTGGTGCTGCACCAAATGACGGCACAGGTGATCCGTTAAGAACAGCTTTTCAGAAGATAAACACAGCTATCGGGGTGATGAATGATGTATCACTCGATCAGGCAACAGGGGCAACCGGTACAGGGAACTTGGTATATAGTGCCTCTCCCACTTTCACCGGAACGGTAACACTACCAACAGCCACTTCAATTGGTGACGTTAGCTCAACAGAAATAGGCTATCTTGATGGTGTTACTTCTGCTATTCAGACACAGGTAAATGGGAAGCTGAATATCTCTGACACAGCTGACATGCTTGACGGTTATGTACGTGTAGTTGATATACCAGCAGCATCCGGGATATATGATTGGATTGATTCAGCAAATTATTATGAACGAAAAATTAATGTCATTGATTATGGGGCTGATCCAACAGGTACTGATTATAGTGATGCTGCTTTTGCATCAGCATTTGCTTCAATGACTAACAGAAGCTATTTATATGTACCGCCTGGTTTATATAAATTAACAGATAAAATTACTATTGAGGGTTTATCTTATATAGGTATTGATGTAAATGGAAGGTTACAATTTGATGCAAATGATTCGGCATTTGTATTTAAAAATTTACGTTATGCAATTATAGATATTAATTCAATGGGGGGTTATGGATGGATGGAAGTACCTGATTATAGTGTTAGAACAAGTGTTGCCGTAACTATATATGATTGTGCAAATTCAGAATTTAACATAAACCAGATATATGGATATGGAAAAGGAATTGAAATATATAGTGACCGATCGGGGGGAATTGGGAATCAATATAATAGGATAAATTTTAATTATATAGGATATTGTAGGTATGGGATTTATTTTGATGGAATTGCTCCGTATGGCTATAACAATGAAATTGTAATTACGGGGGGTCAGATACGTGGTAATGCTGGATTAGTAATGGATGGGAGTAAGGCGCATGCTTGGCAAAATGAATTACATAATATAGGATTTGAGCGTTTAGATTCTAGTGGATTAATTCTAAGAAGTGTAAGGGATTTACAAGTACACAACTGTAGGTGGGAAACTATTGCTGATATTTTTATTGATGAGGATGAGAATTGTGATTATAATAGGTATTATTTTGGGCAGACTATGTATCATAGTGATTTAGTTGATATGCATGGGTTAAGGAGTAGAATTTATGGAGATATATTAGATGATGAGGGAAATGATATATACAGGGAGATGATGAAGGATTCAAGAGATTCAGCATATTATTGGACACCAAGAGTTCCAGATGCACGTATGTTAAATAGAACTGTAAAGTATGCTGATGATTTTGATGATATACCTGATTATCTATTTGAGGTTAAATTAAAGGGAAATGTTAAAAGGTATGGAAGAAGAGAAGATGCAACATTAAAATTGAATGTGGGGTCAGCTCCTTCAACGCCAGTAGAAGGAATGATTTATGGTAATAGTACAGATCATCATATATATTATTACAACGGCTCAACGTGGGTACAACTTGATAATTGACAGTGACGGTAATATAATGACAACAGAATAATTAATAAACAATAGGATATGAAAAAACTTTTAATTCTTTTAGCAGCGGTAGCGTTTACAAGTTGTAAATGTGTACTCTCACAGATCCCGCCACAGGTGATATATGCGGATGCTGACTGTCAGGCACAGTTACCAAATTACCTTGAACAGGTAGTGGCTTCGGACAACTGCGAATTGTTTGCAGTCACACAGACACCAGAGCCAGGGTATGTACTTGATGCACAGAATCAGATAGTGAATGTGACTATCCGAGCGGAAGATGTATTCCATAATTCAACAGAGGTGACTTTTAGCGTTACATTGCTCGATACGATACCACCCATTCTTGAATGGCCACAGGGGCCAATAAGTATGACAGATGAGGATGTAGTTAATCTATACCGCAACTGGGAAGCAGCTATCAAGGTACACGGCATTGCTAAGTGGATGTATGACCAAAGCTGGACACAGGGGTTAGAATTTGCCGATAGTACAGTAGTTGATAGGCTGAGGTATTTCAATAATACAATAATGTTATCCGATGAAGAATTTGCAGAATATGTAAGTTATATAGAACAGGAGTGAAATGATGTCAGACGAGCAGATCATACGAGCGATAAAGGAAGGGGATCGTAAAGGACCTATAGAATTGGTTAAAAAGTATCAATCCAGAGTATCTTATTTTATATATGGGTTCGTTTGTAATATTTCTGATACTGAAGATTTGACTATGATTACTCTTCAAAAAGCTATTACTAATATTAATCAATACCGGCCTACTCATAAATTTGTGACATGGTTATTTAATATTGCCCGTAACACTACTGTTGATTACATACGGTCTCAAAAGTATAGAATCCCGCTTGATATTGATGTTGATTTGTTTAAGAATAAGTTATCTGTTAATGATTCTAATCCTGAAAGACAATTGCAAAGTAAAGAAGAGATAGCATATATTGAAAGTGGTATAGATCAATTATCGGAAAGCCGAAAAGAATTGTTGCAGTTACATATAGAGGGTTATAAAAATAAAGATATTTCTGAGAAATTGGGAATTTCTAATTTGGCTATGAGATGTAGGTTGCACCGCACAAGACAAGAGTTGAAAATGATATTAGGAAATGAGGTTTATTCTTAAAAAATGATAGTTATGCCCGGAAGTTTTAAAACACATGATGATTATAGGTTATACCTTGAAGAGAAATTCAATCATATTGAAAGTGAAAGTAATTTAAGACAATCAGGAATAAATGCTCAATTTAAACAGGTAAATGAAACTCTTAGTAAGATTGAAAAGCATTTGGAGCGACAGAATAGCAATATTTTCCGTTTGCAAAAAGAATCAGAGGAACGAAAGCAGGTAGTGGAAGATTTTAAAAAATTGGAATCGAAGATAAAATGGTGTACAAAACATTGGTTAGGAATTATATTAGCAGTGATAGTGGTTATGTGGGCTATTTTATTCTTATACGAAGTTGGACTGTTTCAACAATTATTTCAATTAATATTTAATAAAGTGATATGATGTGTTTTAAATGGTTAAAAAAGTTATTCGGTAGTACAGTGGAACTTCCAACGTGGTCACACGCTAAGAAAGTTGCATTGTTATTTGGGATAAATAACTATCCTGGATGGAATTCTGATTTAAGGGGATGTATAAATGATATATCTTTGGCTGAAAGTGTCTTGTATGATTTTCAAATACGCAAGTTCACTGATAAACAAGTTACGGTTGAAAATTTTGTTAATCAGGTAGAATATGCTATTGCAAATTCAGTACCGGGTGATGTATTATATATTCATTACAGCGGACATGGTACGTATGTGGAAGATTATAGTGGGGATGAGCTTGATGGGTATGATGAAGCTTTACGTTTATATGATGGAGTATTAATAGATGATAAGATGAACAGTATGTTACAAAAGATTCCTGATGGAGTTACTGTTTGTTTGTTACTTGATAGTTGTTTTAGCGGAGGGGCCACTCGCAGTTTTAAACAATCAAGATTTATGCCCCCAAAGTTTGAACGTAAGGAATATTTGCGTATTAAGCGTAGGTGGTATGAAGATTTAAAATGGGTAGTCTTTAGTGCATGTAGTGAGAACCAAACCAGTGCTGATGCTCTTATTGGAGGAAAGTATCATGGTGCTTTTTCTTACTATGCTCTTAATACTTTACGTGGCGATATGACATATAAAACATGGTATGATCTAATAAGGAAATATCTTCCAAGTAGGGATTTTGATCAGATTCCTACATTAGAAGGGAATTCAACACTTATTAACAAACAAGTATTAACTTAAATTAATTTATTATGGCAAATTTGTCGAGGAATTTTTACAACAAAGAAGTTGCATCACGCAACTTGATTACCACGATTACGGGGATAATCAGTGCCCTGCTTTCGATTTTGGTATTAACAGGAGTACTTACACCTGAGCAGTCAGGAGAGTTATCTGGACATGCTACAGCTATTGTGCAGGGCGTAACCGGAATATGGGGAGCTATTACTGCGATTATTCTGATGTTCAAGGCAACTGATGGGTAGTGTGTGAAAGGAGGGGATTACCGGGGGTGAAATATTCCCCCGGTTATTAATAATTTAAAATAATCAAGAGATGCAACGTACAAGAACAAGATTGACAACACAGCAATTACAGACATTTGCGAGTGAATTGATAGGAAGGGCAAATTTAGCGGCTCGACTGGGTCAGCAATTTGGAGGCTCACGTGACCTGTATTCAGCTCTTGGTTATGAAAAGAAATTAGAGTTTTCTCATTTTTCTGCAAAATATATTCGTCATGAGATTGCTCGTGCTGTTATTGACAGGCCGGTCAAATCAACATGGCAAGGATCACTTGAATTATTAGAATCAAGTAAATCACAGGATACTCCATTTGAGAAAGCATGGATTGCTCTTAATCGTAAATTGGGATTAAAAACAATTCTATCCCGTGCTGATCGTCTTACAGGAATAGGACGTTATGGAATATTGTTTTTAGGATTGGATGACATGCGTACTGTAAAGGATTTTGCCAATCCAGTAAAATCCGGACAACGTAAATTGATTTATGTTAAACCATTTGGAGAAAGTACTGTAAAAATAAAGAAGTTAGAATCCAGTCCGTCAAATCCAAGATATGGAATGCCTCTTATTTACAGTTTTGATGTAGATGATGTAAATGGTAATCCTACTGTATATGATGTTCATTATTCAAGGGTTATTCATATCGTTGATAATCCTTTGGAATCTGATATATATGGAACTCCACGTCTTGAGCCGATATATAACAGACTTTGTGATTTGGAAAAGTTAGTTGGAGGGGATGCTGAAATGTTTTGGCGTAATGCTCGTCCGGGCTTTCAGGGAAAGGTGGAAAAGGACTTTCAGATGACTGAAGGTATGAGACGTGAACTTGTAGAACATCTTGATGAATATGAACATGATTTACGCCGGTTTATTATAAATGAAGGAATAGATATAGAACCGCTTACGCAACCTATTTCTGACCCTGAACCACATTTTAAAGTGTCTATTTCCTGTATCTCTGCACAAACGGGTATTCCTCAACGTGTGCTAATGGGAAGTGAGAGAGGAGAGTTAGCAAGTACCCAAGACACTTCTGAGTGGAAAGACTATGTGCAGTCACGCAGAGAGGATTTTGCCGAGCCTGCTATACTTAGGAAGTTTGTAGATAGATTAATAGAGTTAAAAATACTGCCTCAGCCATCAGAGGATTATACTGTTAAGTGGAGTGATCTTTATGCAATGAGTGAGAAAGAGAAAGTAGAAGTTGGAAAAGCTCGTGCTAACGCTTTACGTGAATATACGTATAATCCTATTGCGCAGGGTATAATTCCACCAAGTGTATTTTATGAGTACTTCCTTGGATTTTCTACTGAACAAATTACTCTTACCAATGCAATGCGTGATGAAATTATAAGTGAAGAGGAACTTGCAAATAAGATAATTGAAACTATTGAAGCTGAAACAAAAGAGGATGCAAGTCCGTTTGGACAAGGACAAGCCGGACAGCAGAAAGAAATATAATGGAACAAGTTGTTACATATAGTGAAGCCGTAAGACAGAATTACGATCCAACGCATACCACAACTTTACGTAATGCGTTTGCTCGTGATATGAAGCGACGGTTTCGTGAAATTGTAGGGGCTATAAAAATAGGTGTGGATAAACGGGATTGTTTTGGATTGAAGGAGAAAATACATACTTTACAGGTTACTCCTCCGGCTGAAGAGGCTTTTGCTTTTGTTCGTAGTTCTGCTAAAGTGTCAGGTTTTATGAAGTGGTTAAATCAGCAGGTAGAAAAAGGATTACTTACTGTTGCAGAATTAGAACAAGTTGGTGCCAGTGTAGAAGCCGTTTGGATGAATTTGTATTTGTTTGATGCTTATAAACGGGGAATTATACGGGCTCGTTATGAAATGCGTAATGCAGGAATGGATATTCCTCCAATTGAAGAACAAGGTGGTATAGGAATGGTCATGGGACTTCCTATGCATATTGATCGGTTGGGGCTTATATATACCAGAGCTTACACCACATTGAAAGAGATTACTGATGCAATGGATAATGTAATAAGTCAAATACTTGCACAGGGATTGGCTGAAGGTGATGGGCCGGCTTTATTGGCACGTAAGTTAGTGGCTGCTATTGATGGTACCGGGCTTGGAAAACTTGGAATAACAGACAGTATAGGAAGATTTATACCGGCTCAACGTAGAGCTGATATGCTTGCCAGAACTGAAATTATACGAGCTCATCATTTAGCAACAATACAGGAATATCGGAATTTTGGGGCATTGAAGATACATTTGAAAGCTGAATGGAATACAGGAAAAGATGATAGGGTATGTCCTATTTGTGCAGCACGGGAAGGAAAGGTTTATACGCTTGATGAAGCGGAAGGAATGATCCCGGCTCATCCGAATTGTTTTATTGATCCTCAGATTCCAATATATACTTCAGAAGGATGGAAACCTATTGGTCAAATTAAAGTAGGAGATTTGGTTTTAACACATAAACGAAGATTTAGAAGAGTTTATGCATTACCAAGACATAATGAGAAAGCTGATGTGACAACTTTAAGATTTAAGGGTACTTTACAACAAATATCTATGACAAGCAATCATCCTATTTTTATGTCTGATGGGAATTGGAAAGATGCAGGTTTGTGTAAGCCGGGGGATTCAGTTATGATATTAGGCAATGTTTGTAAACGATGTGGAAAACCTACTCCATATTTTAAGAAATATTGTTCTCGAACTTGTTTAAGTAAAGATATTACAGATAAACAATGGAGTGATCCTAATCACAGAAAAATTGTGTCTAAAAAGAATAGGGAATCTATGATTCATCAATATAAATCTGGAGAAAGAAATGGTGATTTGATTACGAAAAAAGCACATGAAAAAATTCAACAAATGGTGAAAGAAGGAAATCATCCTTTTCAAAGACCTGAAGTGCGAGATGTGATTAAGCAAGTAACTAATCTTCCAAAGCATAGAAAATCAAGTTCTGAAAGAATGAAGAAAAATAATCCTATGCATGATCCTGTAATTGTAGAAAAGGCAAAGCGGAGTATGAAGGAGTTTTATATAAATAATCCTGAAAGAAGATTAAATGCTTTGATGGCTAATCATAGAAAAAGTGCAAATATGACTTGGATAGAGAAAAGGATGAGTGAACTTTTGGATAAGATGGGTATCCAATATGTTTATCAATACCCTATTCTAAACTACAATGTGGATTTTGCAATTCCAGGATTAAAGATCGCTATTGAGTGCGATGGAGAGTATTGGCATCAGGATAAGGCGAAAGATGATATACGTGATAGAAGAATAGAAAAAGAAGGATGGTCCGTATTACATTATACAGGGACTAAAATTAATCAATGTTTAAATGATATAGAATATGAATTATCGAGAGTGTTATGTAATCATTTGGGAGAATATGATTTAGTTCCTTATAAAATTGATTCTGTAAAGAATTGGACATTGAGTAGATCAATGCCTATGTATAATTTAAGTGTTGAAGAAGATGAATCTTATGTAGCAAAGGGTATAGTTGTACATAATTGTAGATGCATTTTTCTGCCATGGAGTGAAAGATTATTAGAATATGAAAAATAGGTTTGTCATAGTAGTAACT
>Ga0255344_1006628_pt1 | contig 10402 bp, 15 predicted proteins | sample wastewater_treat_5_FD_192414 | JGI IMG/M metagenome (GOLD analysis project Ga0255344, IMG submission 192414) | Wastewater microbial communities from Lulu Island WWTP, Vancouver, Canada - plant18 | ecosystem: Engineered > WWTP > Wastewater > Unclassified | place: Canada: Vancouver, British...
ATTGAGAATGAGCGAAAAAAACGAGACGAAATAAAAGAATTTGGATATGCAAAAACAGAGATTGAAAAAACATATCCTTCACTATTTTAACTATTTAGAAACAATCTAAATTATCAAAATGTTTGGAAAACAAAAATAACACTGGTTATAGCCAGTATTTAATTTATTCACTTTAAAACAAAACGATTATGAAAACTCAAAAATTTAAGTACAACGTGATTAACAAATTAGGAAAAAAAGAGCCTTGGTCAGGTGTTTTTGATAACGCTCAAAAAGCTGATGAATGGTATGAAAAACATGGGAAATTCCACGAACAAAGAGGACATAAATTAGTTAGAGTAGCCTGCTCGAGTTCGGAACGTTCTTAATATTGTCTGTATTTTTTAATTTTTTAGGGAGGGAAATAAAAATGGATTTAGAAGAAAAAGCAATAAAATTTATACATACGGTTGCAAATGCTACCGACAAACCATTATTTGCAGGTAATTCAGGCGGAAAAGATAGTGCCGTAGTTGATTATTTACTGCAAAAATCGGGTATCGAATACACTTCAATTTATGCAAATACTACTATTGACCCGATTGGAACAATAAAGCACATAAGAGAAAACTATCCACATACAATAATAATGCAACCAAAAGAAACATTTTATCAATTGGTTGAACGCAAAGGATTGCCAACACGATTAAACCGCTATTGCTGTGAATTTTTGAAAGAGTATGTTTCGGTTGGTAAAATTATATTTGAGGGTGTTCGTAGTTCTGAAAGCAAGAACCGAAAAAACAGAGATTATATACAATGCGACAACCGTAAATGGCAAAAAGGAAGCCAACACGTTTACCCTATTTATGATTGGACTGACGAAGAAGTATTTGCATTTATTAAAGAAAAAAATATAAAACTTGCACCACATTATGAAACAGGAGCAAAAAGACTTGGCTGTGTTGGCTGTCCATTAGTTAGCCGAAAAGGTGCAAGAGAAAAAGAATTTGAACTTTATCCAAAATATTATGAAGCGATTAAACGAGCAATTACAAAAGGAATGAGTAAAAACCCACAATGGAAATTAACTTGTGCCACAGATGGAAACGGAGAAATTGCAATGCAATGGTGGTTGAGTGGCAAAACAATGAACGAGTTTTTTCCAAACGGTTTTGAAAAAACCGAAGCGGGGTGGCAAAAAAAATAAAAAATATTGCTCGCTAACACAAAGCTCGGTGCCGTTACTATGGCACTGAGCGACTGTTAAGAAGTCGTTGCCGGTGTTCCCGGCAATGGCGCACAAAAAACAACCCGCACCCGGCGGATCCGGGGAATAAAAAACTACAAACCCATGACAGAAGAAAAATTGATGAGAGCAGAAACAATCCTTGGTGAAATAAAATCAAGAGAAAATTCCATGATTATTATGTCACAAATGGACTGTGGATATGGTCCTGCTTATTTTGTGAAGTTAAATATGACTACGCCTGAATACGAAGTTGATATGAACTTCATTCGTGAGCTTGTCCCCAAAATGATCAAGTACCAACAACAGAGAATTGAAGATTTTAAAACCGAATTTGAAAACCTTTAAAACCAAACTTATATGAAAACAGAAAATTCAAGCAGCTCAGGATTGAGCATTATCGGACTCTTAGGAGTTGCATTCATCATTTTAAAACTTTGCGGCGTAATAAATTGGTCGTGGTGGTGGGTGACAGTTCCATTCTGGGGAGGATTGGCTATTGTTATTCTCATTCTGGTTTTTGTAGCAATTATTAATATAAGACGAAAATGAAGCCAATCGCCACCGCCCTGCTCCTGAACTGGAAGCGCCCCGAAAACATTGTGAAAACCATTGCCAGCATACGCGCGCAGACTGCAGCCATCGAAATATGGCTGTGGAACAACAACCCCGATGACAAAACCGCCTACGATGTGGACATGCAAATAAACAGCCCGCGCAATTTCTTTTGCTGGCCCCGCTGGCTCATGGGATCGCTCACCGAAAGCGAATTCATCTTCACCCTGGATGATGATCTGATGTTTGCCGATGAATTGGTTATCAACGATTGCATTGATTTTATGCGCAGCGACCAATTTGTTACACTAATAGGATATACCGGAGTGACATTTCAGGATAAAAATCGTAATTATTTCGGTGGGAAACATCAAGAAGCATGTGATAATTACAACACATTAGTTGATGTTGTAAAAGGTCGTTTTATGTTCCTTAGCACATCGGCTTTGCACAGAATAAGCATCGAAAACGAACCCACCTGCGAAGATATTAAAGTCAGCGCAGCAATTGGTCAAGGCATATTACCGGCAATTCTTACTAATCGCCTGATCAACCTTTCCGAAGGAGACGAAGCACTATTTGCCCAGCCATGGCAACGCGAGCGCAGGCAAAAGGCCGTCGAAAAATATTTCCGCTAAGTCCCAGGTAAATGCACACTCATGGAAAGTTCACAGAAATGTGGGCTTTTTTTATGGAATTTAAATAAATGTACGTTATATGTATGCTTAAAATATAATGCTATGAATCACGATGAGTTAAATCCTATGTACACCGGCGAAAGCCCTCTTGAAGAACTCCTGTCTGTAACCGACAGTATTTTTGATCTGTTCACATTGCAGCCAGCCACCGCTGACTGGCCAGCAGAAGTACAAGGAATTGCAGAACATCTGCACCGAGTTTACAAATATCAGAAGCAACGCATAGAAACGGAGCTTAAAACATTCTCCCACTAAAAGCACCATTTTTTTCACATCCTGCAGAATTCATTCCGGATACTGTTGGACTCTTTTTGTCCAAAAAATAAAAAAAGTGTGTTTTATTATAGAGATTCTGATTTTTTTCATTTTTTTCTTTCCAACACTCCAACAAGCTATAAAAGTCAATAATAGATTCAAAAACATTGTTGGAAGTTGTTGGAAGCTGTTGGAAGCTGTTGGAACGTTGGAAGATTTTGGCACTTTCCAAAATCCAAAATGCCTGAAAAAAAATATTTTTTTGATGTTTTTTGCTGCTTATTGATTAAAATCAACCTGTAAGTTGTTTTTTATCAATTACAATATTTTGTATTACACAAGGGCAATTTCTTGCATTTTTTTGTATTTTTGTTTCCGATGTACACAGTCACCGTAAAAGTAAAGCCATACGTTAAAAAGTTCCTTGAGAACAAATTCGGAAGCCCGGTAAACTTTCCGGCTGACGGCGTTAGCCACGGCGCTCACTATTATAATATGCTGCAGCGCATGCTCGAAAAGCCATCCATCCGCTACGACAACGACCGCAGCGGAGTAAACTACGCCGAAAATCCGTACCTGGTTCCCATGCAGATTCAGATTTCAGCATATCTGTTCTATCATTATGGCTGGGAGCTTTCGCCCACCGATCAGATGGCGTTCAATTCATTTGTTGAAGGAATCATCAAAGAGCTGCTGTGCTATTGCGTAGCGCTCAATTCAAACTACTGCAATAAAATAGTTTCAGGAATCAGGAACTTTCGCGATCTAACCGGCCTCACAGAAGATGACTACTCGCACGATACAATCAAGCAATACCTGTATCGCGCCGGTTTCAGAAAAAAATCGTTTTCCGCAATGTCACTTAAAATAAAATGCCATGATAGCAAGCATTTCGAAACCGCGCAGATCTAACATCGGCGGGCTTCAGTCGGTTCAGGTTGTACCCGTTTCGGAAATTTCCGAGATCACTCCTGTTATAAATGGAAAAACAACCTGCACCCTGGTATCGGGTAAGGCATGGCGAACACTATACACCACCCCAGGAAGCCGCAAATACGAAGACACCCCCGCATCAGCAGGCCGCAGGCAATACAGAGAAGTATTGGTATCAGGTCGCATTCCGGCCACCGACGAAACCACCCTCGAACAGCTGAAAGCTTATTCTGCGGAAGGTTTTGTTGTAAAAACCAAAGATAATAATGGTAAACAACGACTCATCGGCTCGCCTGATGAGCCAATGTTTTTCTCTTATTCGGATGTATCCGGAAGCGGCCCCGAAGAGTACAACGGCAGCGAATTTACATTCGCAAGAAGCCTGCGCGAATCGCCGCCATTCATTGATTAGCAACCATTTGCGTTTTCTTCATGGTCCTTTTTTTACCGGCAATAAGCCGGTTTTTTTGCATCAAAAATACTGATGCACAGAATTTTCAGTGAAATAGCATACGGAATGTGGGGAATGGAACCGCGAGCCATGCAGGGTTATCTGCCGCTCGTGGTAAACTTCATTAAAGGAGTTCCCGCAAATGTAAGCGCAGACGCAGCTTTGCGTATTTTCAAAGAAACATCTTCCGTAAAATATGCCGACTCAACAGGTCATATATATAATGTATCTCAACTCGACGATTCTGTTGAAGCAGATGAACAGCCTGTTGAAGTGCCAGCCGGCTCTGTTGCCATTCTTTCATTAACCAACCCGATCACCTACAACGATGTTGAATGTGGTCCGGCCGGCATGAAAACCATGGCCAACGTAATGAAAAACATTTTCGATGATGGCAACATTGCCGCCATTGTGCTGGAAATAAATACCCCTGGCGGTGAAGGAATGGCTATGTTCCATATGATTCGCCAGATGAACGAAGCCAACAAACCAATTGTTGCTTTTGTTCGCCACATGGCCGCATCTGCAGGCGCCGGAATTGCCAGTGCTGCCAATTACATAATTGCTGAAAGCGACCTCTCGAAATTCGGATCCTTCGGAACATTTGTAACGCTGGTTGATTTTGCCGAATTCTACAGCCAGCAGGGTGTAAAGGTTGAAGATGTGTACGCATCGCGCAGCACAGAAAAAAACGAAGATTACCGCGAAGCCATTAAAGGCAATCTGAAACCGCTCATTGAGAACATTGATGTTTTCAATGAAACATTTCTGGAAACAGTTGCCACCAACCGCACCGGCAAGCTCACCGATGATGGGCACTGGCACAAAGGAAAATTGTATTACGCTCCCGAAGCCCTCGCAATCGGAATGATTGACGAGATCGGCTCATTTGAGCGCGCCATCGAAAAGGCACTTGAACTCGCAAACCAATAAAAACTGCAAAATATGTTTGGAAAAATTGATGCAAAAGTACACGAAGCTGTAGTTAAGGAGCGCGACACCGCTCTTGCCAGCATCGAGACACTGAATGGTGAGAAAGAAACACTCACCGGCCAGGTCACCACCCTCACCACCGAGCGCGATGATGCACGCACTGAGTTGGCAACAGCTCAGAACGCACTTACTGAAGCGCAGAACACCATCGAAAGCCTGAACACTCAGGTTGCCGAGCTCACAACCAAGCTGGCCAATCGCCCAGGCGCCGCCGCCACCGAAGTTCAGCCAAAAACCGAAACCATCGAAACCAATGACGACCCGAAAGTTGTTGTTGATCCCGTGGTTGAGTTTGCACAGGAAAAAATGTAAACCAATAAATCAATTATACCATGGACCTGACAAAACCTATTGACATATCCAGTGTAAATAACACTGCGGTCAAGTACAAAAAAGAAATCCAGACTCTGGATATGCTCAGCGCAAATGCAATGCTGCAGCATTTCACGCTGGTTTCAGGAGTCACCGATTCCATTGTGCTTTCGCACATGGTTCCCGGAGTAAACAACTCACGTGGCTATGATGGAACTTTCACCGCCGACAAAAAAATCGGAACCATCATACCAAGAACGCTTACCGTTCGCCCCATCGTTTATGAACTCAGCGACGAGCCTGAAAGACTTCGCCGTACTTTCCTCACGGAAGTTCGTGGCGCTGTAGAAAATCCCGAGGCTTTCTACAAATGGCTCATTAACTGGTGTATTGCAAAAGCTTCAGAGGAGCTGTATGATGTTCTGATGATTTCCGATTACGATGCAGTAAACAAAGGAAATCACATCAACCTCGCTTTCGATGGCCTTGAAACACTCATTGCTGACGAAATCACAGCAACCAACATTTCAGCTGCCAATGGCAACTATTATGATCCGGGTGCTGCCTACACAGCTGCCAATTGTGGCGATCTGCTGCTTGCACAGTTCCGCGCAATGCCGGCCACATTCCGTCAGAAAGGTTGCGATTGCCACATATCAGTTGATATGGGCGATCTGTATGACGACTGGTACAAAGCAGAACACGATGCTCCACCGATGGTTGACACCGCCGGGCAGACATTCCTTGACGGAACAAACGGCAAATGCCGCATCATCCGTCACAGCAACATCGCTAATCAGCGCGTTATCATGACACGCAAAGAAAACATCGTTTACGGAACCGACAAACTGAGCGACATGAGCTCTCTGAGCGCATTCAACAGCGGTAACCCGTATCTGTTCACCGCAACAATGAAATATGTGTTCGGAATTCAGATTGTGTCGCTCGACAAATCGCTCTTCTCCACCAACAAGTTGTATTCAACCTCTGGTTCAGGCAGCTAAGATCCGCAACTGACAGTGGGCTCTCCGGAGCCCTCTGTTTTTGCTCAATTCAAATCAAAAAAACTTTTAAAGTAAAAATCATGAAACAGATATTTGCAATTTGCACAGTGCTCTTCCTCGGCATCATGCTGGGGGCAGCTATTGCCGCGCCTACCGAACTGCCATTGCTGCCTACTGTGGCCACCGTCACAGCCGGGCTGTTCATCGCAGGATTCCAAACCAAAGTTGAAGGCGTGGCCGGATCGGCCTTTGTGAACCTCACCAAAGCTTCGCGCAACAATATGGGGGGATTGAAAGTAAAACTCTACTTTGGTAAATACGATGATGTGGCTACATGGCCCACATTGCCCGATCAGGAAAGCCAGTCAGTTACTATTGAAACGCTGGCTACGCTTACTGGAGATATTACATTCAATACCGGAAAGTGCATGTTTGAGATGTACGGAACGCCTGGCGAAATTGAACTCAAAAACACCCTTGTAGGTGATACTGACGCTCAATCCTTCAAACAGGAAGTATCCGTAAAACATCCAGGACTTGCCGCTAAGCTGATTGGTTTCTGCGCAGCCACCAACAACGAGAACCTCGTTCTTATTGTTGAGCGACACAACGGAACCAAGTACATGGTCGGCTTCGAAGGAATGCCAGCTACCAAAGCTTCGGACGAAAGCGGATCTGGCAAAAAGGTTGAAGATGGCGCAGCCGCCACCATCAGCTTTGTAAGCTATGGTCCGACACCAGCACCCATTTACACCGGCAGCATCCCGCTCACACCCGCCGGTTCAGGTAGTGGAGTATAATCATGGGTTGGAAAGATAAATATAAGGTTGTCCGGATTGTTCCAGGCTTGATCGTTACCCCATGGGGAGAGCGATTGGACCTGAGCAATCCGAACATTCCGGAAGAAAAGATTGAGCGGCTGCATAAAGAAGGGTGCTCTTTTATCCAGCCGATCGAAACTCCGGAAATAAAACCTGATGCGAAGCTGCCGGAAGTGGCGCCGAAAAGTACCACACCACAGCCACCGCCGATTCCACCGAGGAATCCGAAATACGGAAATCAAAAAAAGTCGTAGCAACGCCATGCGGCGATGACTAAACACCACAGAAAGCCTGAGAAATCAGGCTTTTTTTGTGTCCTTTTTTTGGAAATTTCCACGGCCGACCTTTGGCTCGTAAATGCTACGACCAATGAGACAATACATCTTTATTCCTTATGTTCAGGCGCCCGCGCAATGGGAAGAATTGCGCTACGCCTTGCGAAGCTGGGATAAATACGCCCGCTTCGATCATCAGATTGTCATTGTGGGCGATCTGCCCGACTGGTGCCAGAATGTGATTCACATACCGCACACACCGCACTACGACGGTAAAGAGGGTGAAATAACCCGCGATGCAATTGAAAAAATGCGCCTGTTTCTGTTCTGGGCAAAGCAGCGCAACATCCGTGCATTCATCCGAACGTATGATGATATTTTTCTGCTGCAGCCTACAGAGCTGAAAGAAATCGGTATTCCGAAAGCCATGTACGACATGAGTAAAGTGATGCCGAACCGCACCAACACATGGCGCAAACAGTTGTGGAATACATATTACGCCGTGCGCCAGCACAACGCCCACGGATGGAACATGGAGAGCCACACGCCGGAAGCCTTTGGAACTGAATTCATGGAGCAAGTGATGGACTTCTATCAGCTGCCGCCAAATATGTACCTGACCAGCACACTGTATTACAATGCGCTGTTTGCTGACACTACGTTTCAGCCGCATATTCTGTCGAAAGCCGACAAATACAAAGCTGGCTTCTACGGATCCAGCGACAAATACAGCTATGGACCGGATGAAAACGTGCGCGAAATATGCGAAACAAAGATGTTTCTCAACTTCGATCCTGCAGGCTTCACGCCGCAGATCCGCGATTATCTGATTGCGAAATTTCCAACACCGAGCCACTATGAAAAATAAAGTCGGCATTCTGATGAATACCGCCAACATAGGCGGCGCCGAACACCTGATGCTTCAGGTGGTTCGCCAGCTTCGCAGCGACAATGTGCCTGTTGTGGTAATTGCCGGGGCGCCTGGAATCATTTTCTATCAGATGGTAGATATCGCAGAAACATATGTTTACGCGCATCCATCTGAACAAATACTTAAAGAGGCGCTGAAAGACTGCACAACTGTAATCAACAACAATTGGTTTTCGCTCAATCCGATTTTGAAAAACATTCTGCCTGAAATCGGATGCAAATACATGCAGGCTATTCACGGCCCGTTTGTTCCATATCTGCAGCGCGCAGCAGAATTTGATAGCATCGTAGATGAATATCTGAGCTTCTCTCCGCTTGGTTCGCAGATACTGTGCGAACGCTTCGGTGTATCTGCCCGCAAAATACGCAACCGCATCATTCCGGTAGAAAAGGCCGGGAGCATTGTTACACCGGAAAATAAATATTTCGCCCGTAACATGCTGCGCATTCCACAGGACGCCATTGTGGTTGGAATGATCTCGCGCATCAGCGCAGAGAAAGGTATTCTGGATGCGCTTGACATTTACGAAGCTTATCACAAAAAGCAGCCGAAAGCGGCTTTTGTCATCCTGGGTGGCGATCCATCCGGAAACAGCAGGTACAATCAGATTGTTGAAGCGCGCATTCAGCTTCTGCGAAGCAAGGGCTGCGTGGTGTATAAAACCGGTTGCCTTGATCCGGCCGCCGTTGATGCACTTCGCTACGCTTTCGATATCGCCATCAATACAAGCCAGACCGAAGGAATGAATCTGGCAGTTTCGGAATTACTATCTGCTGGAATTCCTGTGCTGTTTCCTGATTTCCCGGATCTGGGAATGGGGACAAATTTCGACACCATGTATCGCGAAAACTTTGCGCTTCCGGTGCGCCACCGCAACGAAGTGGCAGGAGAGCAGCGCATGACAGAAGTTGAGAAAAGCATGTTTGTTCAGCGCCTGGATGAGATAGTGATGAAAACACCCATCCACCCGCACGACAAAGAACAGGTTTTGGCAGACATCTGCGAAGCCATTCTGGATGGCCCTTTCATCATGACACTGATGTACAACACGCCCATTGAGTGGTTCCGCGAAATGACGGCCAGCATTCTGAATCAGAATTTCAAATGCTTTCGCTGGGTGATTGTGGATGATGGCAACACCAACCCCGAGTTGCTTGCACACCTTGATGAACTGGCCGCCGATGATCGCGTGACCATTCTGCGACACGACACAAACAAAAACATTCGCGAAGCGCAGAACACCGCACTGCGCCACATATACAAACACGAGCGGCGCATGATGCTGATTTTTGACAGCGACGATATTGCACGCCCCGATCTGGTAGGATCACAGTTTAGAAGCATTCTTAATAGTGACGCCACGGTGCTGGGTGTTCAGATTAAATTCTTCGGAAACCAAACACGCACAACATCTCACCCAATACGAATTACCGCCGACATGGTGCGCAAAAATGAAATCTATCCGTATTGGTTCATGAACAATCCGGGCGTTGCCATCTGGCTGGGCGATATCGGTGAGCGCTATTACCCCGAAGTTGCCATCCCTGCCTCATCAGACTTCGCTATGTGGATTGATTTACTCAAGGACGGGTTCACACTCCACAACCGCCCCGATGTGCTTGTAGATTACCGCTGGATGGGAAAAAACAGTAATGACCGCCTTTCGCAGGAAGAAAAAGGAATGCGTATGGCTCATCTTGAATTAATCAAAAACCGATTATATGAAAACCAAAATTGAAAACTGGTTCAAAGGCGACCAGAACTATCAGCAAGGCGTTGCCCTGTTGATTGAAGCCGGATTCACAAAAGGTAAGGTGTTAAAAAACCTTCAGCGCGGCGAAAGCAAAACCAACAAAGAAAAGCTTGCATGGGAACTTTGCGAAATCGTGAAGCTTGATCGCTCCATCATTACGCAGGTTAATACCAATGTGCCCGACAATCGTGTT
>Ga0255344_1006639_pt1 | contig 10384 bp, 10 predicted proteins | sample wastewater_treat_5_FD_192414 | JGI IMG/M metagenome (GOLD analysis project Ga0255344, IMG submission 192414) | Wastewater microbial communities from Lulu Island WWTP, Vancouver, Canada - plant18 | ecosystem: Engineered > WWTP > Wastewater > Unclassified | place: Canada: Vancouver, British...
GATTACGTGGATCTAAATATGGATTTACAAATCCGATTGCCGGTAAAACAGGAACAACGCAAAATCAAAGTGACGGTTGGTTTATGGGAATTACTCCTGAATTAGTGGCCGGATGTTGGGTGGGTTGCGAAGATAGATCGGTTCACTTTAGAACGACACAACTAGGCCAAGGAGCAAACACAGCATTGCCAGTTTGGGGATTGTTTATGAAAAAAGTTTTAGCTGATCCTGATCTCAATTATTCAAAAGGAGATTTTGAAAAACCTGAAAAACCACTAGGCGTTGAACTTGATTGTTCGAAATATAAAAATCCAACCGGGACAAATACCGATAACCAAGATTTCGATATTAATTAAAATTTAATAGAATAGTTTTAAATTAAAAATTACCACTTCAATATAAACAGTATGAACAAAGTTGTTGAAAATGCAGAAGAAGCAATTGCTGATATCAAAGATGGCGCCGTGGTTATGCTAGGCGGATTCGGATTATGTGGTATCCCTGAAAACTGTATTAACGCATTAGTTAAACAAGGAACAAAAGATCTAACCTGCATATCTAATAACGCAGGTGTAGATGATTTCGGAATCGGATTAATGCTCAAAACACGTCAGGTGAAAAAAATGATTTCATCTTATGTTGGAGAAAATGCAGAATTCGAACGCCAATTATTAAGTGGTGAATTAGAAGTGGAATTAATTCCCCAGGGAACTTTAGCTACACGATGCATGGCAGCTGCTTATGGCATGCCTGCTGTGTGGGTAAAGGCCGGAGTAGGAACGGAAGTAGCAATCGGAAAAGAAGTTCGTCAGTTTGATGGAGAAGACTTCTTGTTAGAGATGGCTTTTAAAGCGCAATTCTCAATTGTGAAAGCATGGAAAGGTGATACACATGGAAATCTAATCTTCAGAAAAACTACGCGTAACTTCAATATGCCTATGGCAATGGCCGGACAAATTACAATTGCTGAAGTTGAAGAACTTGTACCAGCCGGCACACTTGATCCTGATCACATCCATGTTCCCGGAATTTACATACATCGTATCTTCCAAGGAAAAAATTACGAGAAGAGAATTGAACAGAGGACTCTTCGAAAATAATGTGCTAATGTGCTAATGTGCTAATGTGCTAATGTGCTAATGTGCTAATGTGCTAATGTAATTGGCGCCAGTAAAGTTAAATTAAATAGTCATTTAAATATGTTTTCATATGAACCGAAGCAATCCATTATTAGAAAAATCTTTTCAGTTTTCTATTAACATAATAGATTATACTGAGAAATTGTCAGAATTAAATAAGTACAATATGGCTAATCAACTCTTCCGAAGTGGTACCGCAATTGGTGCAATGGTAAGAGAAGCTCAGAGCCCGGAGTCAATCAATGACTTCATTCATAAATTGAAAATTGCAGCAAAAGAAGCTGAAGAAAGTAAATACTGGTTAGAATTAGCCGAAAATTCAACTCATTATCCATCTCCATCTAAGGAGAAATTAGTGAATCTATTGAGCGAAGTTCAAAAGCTTCTAAGTGCAATTCTTAAAACCGCAAAAAATAAAATTAAAAACAAAAGTTAATTTCTTGTTTGTAATAGAGATCTTGTACTTTACGAGAATCCGCCATTAGCAAATTAGCAGATTAGCAAACTAGCAAATTAAAGTATGTTAGATAAAATAGGCATTGCGAAACGCATCGCAAAAGAAGTAAATGATGGTTACTATGTAAATTTAGGAATTGGTATTCCTACATTGGTAGCTAATTATATTCCTGAAGGCGTTAATGTAACGTTGCAGTCAGAGAATGGAATGTTAGGAATGGGACCGTTTCCTTTCGAGGGAGAAGAAGATCCAGATTTAATTAATGCCGGTAAACAAACCATTACTGAAGTAGCAGGAACAGCATATTTTGATTCAGCATTAAGCTTCGGAATGATTCGCGCCGGTAAAGTAGATCTTACCATTCTTGGTGCTATGGAAGTAAGCGAAAATGGTGATATCGCAAATTGGAAAATTCCTGGTAAAATGGTTAAAGGAATGGGCGGTGCGATGGATCTTGTTGCAGCAGCAAAGAACATTATTGTAGCTATGCAACACGTAAATAAAGCAGGCGAATCGAAATTATTACCGGAATGTTCACTTCCTCTTACAGGAGTAAAATGCGTGAAGAAAATTGTAACTGAGTTAGCAGTATTGGAAGTTATTCCGGGACAAGGTTTCAAATTATTAGAACGTGCACCGGGTGTAACGGTAGAGGATATACGAAAAGCAACAGCAGGTAAGCTTATCATAGAAGGAGAAATCCCTGAAATGATAATTGATTAATTTAATTTATCTTTCTAAATGGACTTAAGCATTATTATTCCAATTTATAATGAACAAGAAAATATTCCTGTGCTATACGATCGCTTAAAGAAAGTGGCCGTAAGAATGGGAGTAAATTATGAATTGTTGTTTGTTAACGATGGTAGTGCGGATGCTTCATTAGGAATGTTAATTGCGCTGGCGAATACAGATAGTAATGTTCACTATATAAACCTCAGCAGAAATTTCGGACATCAAATTGCCGTTACAGCAGGTATTGATCATTGTAAGGGCGATGCTGTTGTAATTATTGATGCTGACTTGCAAGATCCACCGGAGCTTATTATTGAGTTGTATGCAAAAATGAAGGAAGGATTTCAAGTAGTTTATGCGCGACGCAACTCTCGCTCAGGGGAAAGTTTTATGAAAAAGTTTACTGCTAAAATGTTCTATCGAATTTTGGCGAAAATAACTTCTATTAAAATTCCTGTTGATACAGGAGATTTTAGAATCATGGATAGAAGAATCGTTGAAGTTCTAAAACAAATGCCCGAGCAACAAAAATATCTTCGTGGACAAATTGCATGGGCAGGATTTAATCAAACGTATATAATGTATGACCGTGATGAAAGACATGCAGGGTCAACAGGATATACGTATAAGAAGATGATCCGATTTGCTCTAGATGGAATTACTGGTTTTTCTAATCTTCCATTGAAATTTGCAACAATTGCGGGTTTTTTTGTTAGCGGAATTACTTTTCTAATAAGTTTGTATGCATTGTACGCTCGATTTATTTCTAAAGATTATGTTCCGGGATGGACGTCGTTGATATTAGCAGTATTATTTATTGGTGGTGTTCAATTGATAAGTATTGGAATTATTGGTGAGTACATAAGTAGGGTTAGCTCTAATGTGAGGAATAGGCCGTTGTATATTGTAAGTGATTCTAGCTGTAATAAATAATGAATAATTCACTCTTATCACATAACTCTTCTTATTGTAGAAACACTGTTATATACAATTGTTTTTTTGTCCGAATAGACTTTATTGCGATCATATGGTCTATAGTACTAATCGTGAATATTTCGCAATTGCGCAGTAACAATATTCTTACTGTGATTTAAAGCGTACATATTTATAAAGCAAACTAAATTAATATATTAGTGCGATGAATTCAAGCAAACTGTTAGTTATTTTATTTAGCACAATTCTGTTAGCAGCCTGTGTTGGCAAAAAAAGTGATTACGTTGCAGTTTATAAATGTGATATGGATACACAAATTGCTTGGACTGATAGCCCTATCCCCGGATTAGTTAGATTGCCATTTGCAAAATCTGGCATCTATGTTTGCAAAATTGATTCTGTTAATCCTTACGGGCCAACTTTTAACATGGAAGTTAAAAATATCTCTGAGAAAAAGTTCAACCATGTAAAGCTTAGTTGCTGGATGAAGGCAGAAAGTAATAATGCCGAACCAAGCTTGGTATTAGATATTCACGATGCAAAAAACCAAAGAATTGAATGGTTAGGAAAGAAGGTGACGGGTGTTGAATTAAATACAAAAGATTGGGCGTATTATGAGTATGTTATAAACTTATTGGAAAAGGACAGATTAAAGGATTCGAATGTATACCGAATCTATATAACAAATGGAAAGACAAGTGCAGTTTATTGTGATGATATGGAACTCTCTTTTTATTAGAGCATATATGTAAATGTTAGCGCTAATAATATTTTAAATACTACATAATTAAAAAGTTTAATAAAAGCATGTCATACATAAAAAGAGCCCTGCCGCTAATTATTCTTCTGCTAATTTCTTGGTACACTCATGTATTTACAATGATGCACCAACGACCGCAATCAGTACATATGTGGGCAATGTGCGATAGAGGTTCTGTTGCCAGAAACTATGCTCAAGAGAGTATGAACTTTTTCGAACCTCGCGTTCATGAAACTAAAGGAGGTGAAGGGATATGTGGAATGGAGTTTCCATTAATGAATTATCTAGCTGCAATTTGTTATAAGATATTCGGCTTTAACGAATTTTGGTATAGATTTTTAATGTTTGTAGTATACGCCTCTGGAATGTTGGCTGCATACCAGATTACAAGTTATTTTCTAAATAATACCCTCTACAGGTGTTTAGTGGTCTCTATATTCGCTTGCTCTCCTGTGCTTACGTACTATTCTGCGAATTTTATTCCAGATACAGCTTCTTTGGGATTTACGTTTCTTGCATGGAGCAGTTTTTTTAAATGGAAAAAATATTCGTCCCCTCGATATTTTGTAGCATTTTTTATATTCATTTTGCTGGCTTCGTTAATTAAAATTACTGCTTTGATAGGAGTAATTATTTTATTGGGAATATGGACTTTTTCGAAGTTGTTTTCCAAAAATAAATTGAGTTATGAAAAAGTAAATAGTGCGCTTCTTGTTTCCTCGTTAATTTTAGTTGTGGTATTAGCTTTGTCTTGGATACAATATGCAAAATTCTTAAATGAAAAATATGGCCTAAGTGTCTTTTTAATGCAAGCTAGGCCGCCAGAGAATTGGAATTCGATTCGAGAAACTATTTATCATGTAAATGATATATGGGTTAATTTTTATTTTTATAAACCTTTCTATTTGATAATCTTGCTTTCAATATTATCAATAGTTTTCTTCTTCAAAAAGATTTCGCAGGAATTGTTGTTTATTACAATGGGTTATTTTGTTGGAGTATTAGGATTTGTTTATCTAATGCTTCTACAATTTACTAACCATGATTATTACATTATTACACTAGTTCCAGTGTTGTTTTTTATTCTTTTATCGGCATTTCAAATATTGGAAAAAAGCAACCTTAATATTAAAGTAACGGGCACAATCAGTGTGGCATTTTTTGTTTTGATTGTTTTCGGAATTCAATATAATAGGAAACATCAAGAGTTTCGAATGGACAAACATTGTTGGTTAAATGATTGGGCACGGTTTGAAGATTATCAAGAAGTTGAGCCCTATGTACAATCTTTAAAAATCAATAAGAATGAAACCGCCATGGCTATTTGTGATTACAGTCCTAATATTGCACTCTATTTTCTAAATTTAAAAGGATGGAGTGTTGCTGATTTGTCAGATGATCAAACATTTAAAGATATACTCCAAAAGCATCCTCATTATGTCGTCATGGATGATTCTTTGCAAAGCAAGCGTCCTATATTTAAAGAATTTCCTATTAAGCTAATAGGACAGTATAAACGAATTAGTATTTATAAAACAGAGTACTAGATTCTTTTAATTTTAACATTTCAAAATTGATTTTTAGGACGCAAAAAAATACTCCTTATAAAACTAACATCGTTAATTTTATAAGGAGTATTTTTTGAAAATCTTGAAGTGCGTTGTTCGAGATAATCTGCCTTTACTTGCAGTTTGATTTTATTAAAATGATGTTACTCAAATGTAATAAGTAAATCATCCATTAAAATTTTAGAATCTCCATCATTTAATGGATAAATATTTATGACATTATCCGGCAAGTTGAATTTACTTACTTCGTATTCTCCTTGAATTTCTTTCCATTCACCTTTTACAAGATTTTGGGATTTGGTATCAATTCCGTTCCAATAAACGGTTTCACTTCCTTTATCAATAGAACAAACAAGTTTCAAATTTGCATTGTCAACGTCTTTTCTTACCCATGCCTTTAAGAAAATTTTATTTATTTTTTTTGATGAAAACTCGCTGAATTTTCTTTTAAATGTTGCTCCATAAGCAAAATCTTTATCAACATAAGTACAAGTGTTTCCGGAATGTGCTATGCCAGAAATTACTAATGAGTTGGGTGAAGAGGTAAACCCAGCTACGTCATCGTAGGTTATCAAATAGGTGTAATCAACGGGTTTGTCTCCTGAGCAAGAAGAAACTAATATAGCAATGACTGCTAATGTACTTGTAAGAATATTTTTGGACATGTTTCAATATTTTGCCGCTAAAATAGCTATTCTTTATGATTATGTGGAAATTCAAACATCTAGGATCTTCAAATTTTATGTAATTTTAACTCCAATTTAATTATGGAAGAGAAATTTAGCACTACAAGTAATTGGCTTGTTTATTTGGTAGTCCTATTTACAGGATTATTTTTCATTACCCGAAATAATTTGGGCGATGACATGAATTTAGTGCCTGGAGATTTGGGAGATGCACGTTTTAATGCTTATGTACTTGAACATGGATATAAGTATTTTACAGGAACAACAGAGTTTTATTGGAATGCACCGTTTATGGTGCCTGACCAAGATGTTATATCCTACTCTGATAATTTACTTGGAATATTACCTTTTTATGCAGTATTCCGTTTGATGAATTATGATGTCTTAACATCATTTCAATTTATGTTTCTTGTTCTGGTAATTTTAAACTATTCTACTTGTTTTCTTTTTCTTAAGTGGATTTTTAAAAGCCCCTTTGCTGCCAGTATAGGTGCATTTATTTTCGCATTTTCAATTTCTTTGCAATCCCAAATAACACATGCACAAACATTTGGACGATTTGCAGGCCCTTTAGCTTTTTTGTTCCTATTACTGTTTTCTAAAGACAAAAAACTTAGGAATTTATTTTTGTCTTTTGTCTCATTCGTTTGGCAGTTGTATTCTGGAATCTACCTCGGACTACTTTTTTTTGTGCCTTACATCACAGTGCTATTAGCGATTTCGTTTAAAAATAATAAACACTTACCCAAAGAAGTTTATAAAAATTATGGACTACCTCAGATTCTTTTATGTTTTTTAGTTCCTTTTTTGTCAATTATTCCTTTGCTTGGGCCTTATTTACATAGATCGTCTATTGTCCCCAAACCTGGATATGGTGGAGTTACAGAAACTATACCACGATTGGATTCATATTTATATTCCGAGCGTGGAAGCTTAATTTGGGATTTTTTAAGTAAAGAAAAGAGAGAAATTCCTGCCTTTTGGGATCATCAGATTTTTCCCGGAGCATTGGCATTATTATCGCTGATTTTTATGTTCTTTTTAACTAAACCATGGAGGAAATATAGTTCTATTGATGAGACTGAGAATATAAAAGAGCCAATGCATTATTTATCCTTGGCTGCCTTTGTTACGTTTTTAATTTTTCTTCGAATAGATAAGTTATCACTGTACTGGGTAATACATTATTTGCCAGGCTTTGGCTCAATGAGATCAATGACTAGGATTATTAATATTGAATTGTTGTTTTTTGCCGCTGCCGCCTCTTTATTATTTATAAATATTCATAAAAAAACAAAAATTAATTCAAGTGTTTTATTATTGATTCTACTGCCATTATTAGTTGCTGATAATTTTGTCTACCGAGAGTTTACTTATCATACTCCAAAGGATCTTGCGAATGAAAGAGTTAAGAATTTAGTTGTGAAGATGGAAGCCTTACCAAAAAATTCGTTGATTTCTTATGAACCTGATTCTGTTCCTGGAAACCCGATAGAATATCAATTAGATGCTATGTTAGCATCTCAAGAAGTAGGACTAAAATGTGTTAATGGATATTCCGCAACTTCTCCTCGTGAATACACAGACTTTTGGAATAATTTAGATGCACCATCAAGAGAAAAGTGGTTTGCCTCACAAAATTATCAACCCAATAATTTAGTCATTATACATTAGTTTTTATTTTCAATTGTGTGCCACTAACAAATAACACGCAATTGAAGATTATCAAATGGACTTTGAATTAACTGAATTTTGACCTAAATTTTTAGTTGCGTATAATTTGAACTTTTAAATTTACCTATGTATGTTTTACTCAGGTTTATTTTATTCTAATTAATCCTTTTCTAAAGAATAATTTACCTTATCAGCAGCCTTCTTTTTGACAAATTTCATTCGATTATAATAATTATCAATTAAGGAGCTACATTCTTCATAAATTGCTCGATCTGGCGTTAAAGGAGTTTCGAGCCTTTCGAATCTTTTATACTTAGGTTGCTAATGTTGTGCAAATTGAATTAGCTTTAGTACCTTCGCCGACTAATTATGAATATCGATCAATTCTTTTCCCTCTTCCTTAAAGAGCTGGAATCCCAGCCAACTTTATGGCATTACTATAAGTTTCATACCGACCCGGGTAGCCTCGAATTTCGTAAGGCTTACTTCTGTCAGCGTTTGCAGTATATCGCCGATAATATCACTAAAAAAGATAGTATTACTTGGGATATCGGTTGTGGCTATGGTACTACCGCATTGTTCCTTGCTTTAAATGGCTATAAAGTTCATGGAACTACTCTCGAGTTCTATTTCAAGGAGATTCCTGCGCGTATCGCTTATTGGAGTCAGTTTGGTGATGTTAGCGGATTTACTTTTGGCTACGAAGATTTGTTTGATGAAAGTGAAGGCAAAGGTGAATTTGATTATATCATTGTTCAAGATACGCTTCATCATCTCGAGCCACTCGATCAAGCGCTACAAATTATTCGTAAACACTTAAAGCCAGAAGGGCAATTGGTGTCGATCGAAGAAAATGGTAGTAATATCATTCAGTCGTTAAAACTCTATAAACAACGAGGTAATAAACGTATTATCGAGTTTTATGATGAGCGCTTAAAGAAAACTATTTTGCTAGGGAACGAAAACATTCGGTCTCTTGCAAAATGGAGTGCCGCGTTAAAGAAAAACGGATTATCGCTAAACGAGAAATCGGTGAATTATGTGCGCGCTTATCCTCCATTCTTATTTAACAAATATGGTTACCAAGAAGCCATCCGTAAAGAACAAGCTTTGTGGAAATCTAATAGTATAGCTAAAGAATATTTCTTTTTTGGTGTTAACTTTACAGCATCGAAATCCTAATTTTAGTGAACCGATAATTTAAGCTAATGTCACAAGTACTTTCTGTTGTAATCCCGGCTTATAATGAGGCTAGAACAATACATCTAATCCTCGATAAGGTAAAGGCCGTGAAATTAATCAATGATCTTAAAATGGAGATTATTATGGTTAACGACTGTTCTACCGATAAAACTGTAGAGGCAATTGAAAGCTATGCATCGGCTCATCCCGATTTCCCTATCCGTCTATTTAGTCAGCCGGTAAATATGGGTAAAGGTGCTGCTATTCATAAAGGAATTAGCCTCGCTACTGGCGATTATGTTATTATTCAGGATGCCGATCTTGAATATGATCCTGCTGAGTATAATAGCTTGATTAAACCAATTTTAGATGGCTTCGCCGATGTTGTTTACGGCTCACGTTTTATTGGCGGTAAACCTCATCGTATTTTGTTCTTCTGGCATACCTTGGGCAATAAAATGCTCACATTTGCTTCCAATATGTTCACTAACTTAAACCTTACCGATATGGAAACATGTTATAAGGTTTTCCGACGTGAAATTATCCAATCTCTTAAGTTGAAAGAGAATCGTTTTGGCTTTGAACCGGAGGTAACAGCGCGTATTTCCAAAATTCCAAATATTCGTATTTATGAAGTAGGTATTTCATATTATGGACGAACGTACGAAGAGGGTAAGAAAATAAATTGGAAAGACGGATTTAGAGCTATTTATTGCATTCTTCGATATAACCTTTTCTCTTAATAAATGCTGCATTTTCATTACAGTGAAGACGATCCCGAAGGACTAGAAACGCTAGAAGCAATTAAAGACGCTGACGACTTTAATGCGTGGATGTTTAGTCGCATAAATCCTTTTTTGTCATCTCCGGTGCTAGAGATTGGGAGCGGTATCGGTAATTTGTCGAGGTGTTGCCTCGAGGATAATTTCCAAACTACATTAAGTGATATCCGCCCGGCTTATTGCCGCCAACTTCATGCACATTTCGACGGACATCCTCACTTGAGCGCTGTTTGGTCTTTCGATTTAATTGACCCTAATTTCGATGCGAATATGGCTATTTGCTTCGGGACCTTCAATTCGATCTTCGCCTTAAATGTGGTGGAACATATCGAAGACGACCTGCAAGCCCTCAAAAACATGCATAAATTGCTCGCTAAAGGCGGAAAGGTGGTTATTTTGGTGCCTGCCGGACAGTGGCTCTATAATAAGCTCGATAAAAATTTACAGCATTATAAGCGCTATTCGCAA
>Ga0255344_1006640_pt1 | contig 10384 bp, 9 predicted proteins | sample wastewater_treat_5_FD_192414 | JGI IMG/M metagenome (GOLD analysis project Ga0255344, IMG submission 192414) | Wastewater microbial communities from Lulu Island WWTP, Vancouver, Canada - plant18 | ecosystem: Engineered > WWTP > Wastewater > Unclassified | place: Canada: Vancouver, British...
TGCAATATCATTTCATGATGCAGGCGGGGAAGAGTTGGTGCGGGATACATTCCGGTATTCTGCATGGCCTGACTGGCATAAATACCGGGCAATTGTGCACTGTCCGGATATTCCAACGCATTTCTTCGGACATAAACTCTCAATACGAAAATCCCTTGAACAAACCGTTGTTGAACTCTTTTTCCCGGCGGGGATGGAGAAAACGGGTGGTCAGTGTATTGGTCCCTCCAGCCTTCATCCGAATGGGAACCGGTATGAGATCCATGATCCTGATGCTCCCATTATGACCATCAGATGGACAGATATTGAAACGATAACGAAGCATATCTGCCCTGATACCTGCTCTGATTCGATTCCTGATGATGGATACAGGATTCCTGAGAGCAGAGGAAAAACTATTACAGAGCGTTATGGCCTCCTGGTCATGGATAATCTCCCTCTGGAGCCAAGAATTGCTGGAAATGAGATCAGGGGAAAACATCCGGTTCATGGAAGCACTTCTCCGGGTGGGAATGTTGCCATGAATCCGGCAAAAGGCCTTGTGTACTGTTTTCGCTGTTCTGTTGGCTATGATGCAGCCGGTTGGGATGCTGTATGCCGGGGAATCATGCCCTGTGGAGGAACCTATGATTCTGACGTGATGAAAAGGCATCTTGACCTGTTAAACAGGGAAAAGCCGGAGGTTTTGTTTTTGGAACGAATAGCATGGAAAAAAGCCCGGAGGAGAAGATGACTGTAGCAATGAATGTTCAGTCCGGATTTAATGAAAAGGACAGAAGAGCACTGATTATGGCCAATGATCGGTCATTTTCAAAGGTAAAAGATTCCGGTGCATACCTGGTAACCGAAGATCCGGATGAAGAAGCAGATAATTTTCAGGAATTCTGGGATATCGCGGTGTATCTCCTCGCAAGCCGGAGATCATCAGATTCGGTCATCAGAACACTTCAGAAAAGAAATAAAAAAATGAAGGAGTTTCAGCAATTGGACTATGAAACCCTTCAGGAGATAAAAGATCTGGCATTTCGGTATATCGATACAGTCAAAAAATTTGATGACAGTGAAGAAGAGACAGTCCGTCATATTCCCTACTTTGAAAAAGAGGGGCGTCTTTATCTTACCTGTATCAGCAGGGATGACCGGTATTCATATGCTCATCTGCAGGACGGAAAAGTGGTATTTTCCACTGAAGAGACCGATCCGTCAGGAATACTGACAGTGCCCCCAGAGCTTCCCATCCATCAGGACCGGGGGACCACCTCATACATTGTGGGCATTCCATTAACTGATCTCCTTGAAAAAGCAGAACTTCTCTCTCCGGATGAACTGTTCACCAGAATGCGGGATCACCTGTATCGGTATCTTGATGCATCGGAGAGAGATTATGAATTATTCGTCTACTATGCCCTGTATTCATGGTATTTTCAAAAGTGCAACACTACTCCGTATATCCGGTTTATTGGTGATACCGGGAAGGGAAAAAGCCGGTTTTTGAAAGTTATTTCAAATCTGTGTTTTTATCCGATTCGGGCTTCGGGTGCTTCTTCAATCTCCGGAATCATGCGGTTTAAGGAGAGATGGATGGGAACACTCCAGATTGACGAATCAGATTTAAGAGGCGATCAATCTGATAAGCTTATTAAATATCTGAATCTTGGGTTTGAAAAGGAAAATTACCTTCTACTCACCGATAAAAATGAACTCTCGAAGGTCCATCTCTTTGATCCGTTCGGCCCTAAGATTATCGCGATGAGACAGCCGTTTTTGGATACTGCGACAGAAGGGCGGTGTCTTTCCTTCTCTCCTGATGAGACGACACGGAAGGATATTCCTCCAGAGCTTCCGGCACGGTATGCTGAGGAGGTAGCAGAGCTCAGAGCCCTTATTGCACGGTTTACTCTTGAACACTGGTCGGAAATATCAGAGGATTCTATGCTCTCGTGTTCTGGAAAGGGTATAGAAGGTCGGCTTAAACAGATGGCACGGCCTCTCTCTGTCATTTTGACACTCTTTCCAGACGGACAAGAACGGTTTACAGAATATCTGAACGCCAGGCAGAAGGAGATCAAACGGACTCGTGCAGAATCATCTGAAGGAATGATGTTTAACTATGTTCTTTCTCTGGCACAGGGAGAAGAGAATCTGATGGTTGATCCTGAGTTTGGTAAATATTACTATGAAGGAAAAATCCAGGTTGTTTCTTCAAAGATGGTTGCCACCGCTTTACGGTGTAGTTTTAAGACTGTTAACCGGACTCTTGGTGGTATTGGAATGGTAAGTGAACAAAAGCGCGTTCAGACTGCCACCGGACAGAAGAATATCCGGGCGATATTAGTCCCGAACAGGAAGAAATGGGTTGAGATCATGCAGCGGTATTATTACGATGAGTCTGGCGAAGAGTTTTTCGAATGTCCGGAGTGTCTGAGAGGGCCAGAGTATCAGACCCGGCAGTCAGGCTTTGCAGATAACCGTTTTAATTCTGAATCCTGCAAATCTACAGAAGAAATTTCCGGGACTGTGCTATCAGCTGGTGAGGAGGGTTTTGATGATACCATTTCCCATAACCCATCAGAATAACCAGAATTTACATCTCTCCAGGAATTTGCAGTTTATCATGGGCTTGAATCCTATCTTCCGTCAGAGGAGTATGTTCCAGTCCCAAAAGAATATGGTAGTTATTTATACTGCCGGTGCAAAGGATGTGGGGATTCGGATAAGACATCACAGATCTTCTGGATTCCACATAGGCCTTATAACCAGGTTTGTTTGAAACATCTGAATGAGATGAAAAAATTATCTGAAAAGGCGAATTTATTATGATTACATGGATTGATAACCCACTAAATTACTCGTATGTAAGAAAAACTTCCTATACAACTCTCTCTCCCCGGTTTCCGGTGAAAACGATTGGAAAGAAATTTCCGCAGTTTGGTATACTTATCGGACATGAAATGATCGAGAAGAAGAATTCCAATACAAAAGGGGTGTATCTGTACCACCACCAGTTTTACTGGCTGAAAAAACATGACCGGGATCTCGCTCCGGACGGGGTATACAAAGGCCCCAGGGGATTTGGAGGACGGATGCCAGTAGAGGCAGTCGATCCAAAGGGGCTGGTGAAATAATTTCACCGTTTTTCAAATGGATTTATCAACTCCAGGTTCTCAATCCATTGGAAGTCCTGAATGTTCCGAGTAACTAATGGAACATTATATGCAATTGCGGTACCAGCAATTAATGCATCTCCTAAAGTCATTTTCCGGATTTGTCTGAGTTTTACAGCATGGTCTAAAACATTTTGAGATATCGGCAGCATTTTTGCAATTTTAAAAAAAAATTCAAGGTGTTCACGTTCCTTATCGTTTAGTTTATGGTAACCAAGCACCTCAACATAACTGACGACAGAGACAAATGGTGCATTTTCTTCAATTAGTGTTCGGATTTTTTCTTCCTGGGGCTGCATTGCATAAATAATGATGTTACTATCTATCAGCATCTTCTCTTCCAGGGAATGGTCTATCCTGCCTCATTTCCCGAATAAACTCAACCGGATCGCCAACTTCGCTAAATGCCTTTAATTTGACTAATTCATTCAAAGCGGAAACCATGCCCTTCCCGCGATTTTTTTTATCATCTGGTAGAGGTTCATCTAAAATGGTAATGAATACAGGAACTGCTGAATCTGAGTTAATTACTTCATTTGTGTCATTATCCCATTCAATATGATTATTTTTTATAGTTGCTTTATATGTCCTTAACATCCCTGTTCCTTCTTATGTATTTTTGATTAAGATATCTTTTCTGTTACTGTTGATACCCATCCCATATTTTATCGGGATTATAAACTGGCATCAATGATAACCTGCTTTTGAATTTTCGGGTGTAGTATTTCACCGCTATGGTATGGGACCATCAATCTCACGTTCTCTGCATTTCGATATATTTTATGACTCCCACTTTGCCGAACGAGTGTAAATCCTTTCTTTTCAAGAATTGGAGTTAGTTTGTCAGCAGTGATCCGGGGTAGTTTATCGGTTATACTGCCAGTTCTACCATTGTAAGACTTACATGTTCAAACTGATGGACTGGTTCACCACATGCAATTTGATCTTCAACACAGAGCCGGATAGAATCCTGAATCCGTTCGTAAACCTCCTCATACGAACTTCCATGCGTATAACATCCCTTCAATTCGGGAACAAATGCATAATAGCCATCTTCGTCTTTCTCAATGATGACTGAAAATTTATATCGGTTCATAGTTTGTGTCAGTATCCATCTCATGCGAAGTAAGGAAAATACATATTATCTTACTACCTATATTATAGGGCTATACATTTATGCAAAACACTTCTTCACCTGCTGGGAAAAAAACTGGTCCCGGACTTATAGGGAGCACCATTTAGGTCAAAATGAGGACCAAAAAAGGGTACTTATGGCATATTTCCAGTGGTAAAAGAGATATAAAAAAACCCCTTCAATGTATCGTCATTAAAGAGTCTCAAAAAAATGAGATCATGATGAAAATGTCACCTGATAGCATTCGGATCTTTAGCGAGACGAAATGGAATGAAAAGGGGTTTATTCCTTCATTTGCTTATACAGATAAGGTTTTAAGAGAGGCTTCCCGCCGAACGTATAAAACTCTTGGCATATCTGACCAATGAGGATATTTTCAATTTTTGCCGGGCCTAATGGGTCTGGTAAATCCACAATTGTTCCGGATTATCTTTTCGCATGGGGTATGAGTATTTCGCCTCCCTTCCTACTGTATCACTCTTCAATACGGTCCAGTATCTCTATCAGGTCACCCCGTCTGAAGGTCGCAGCAAGTTGTTGAAGTGAGATATCCCCGGTCCCATAAAGCATTTTCAATGCAGCATCAATCGACTCGATGCTTCTCTCCAGGTATTCAGAGCCTTTATCGTCAAGCAACTGTTTTGCCCTGGAAAAATTCTGATGATTGAGACTATGAACGGGGCATCCCATATCTCTTAAAAGATATTTTCCCATCTGCATCGCAATAAAAGCTGATGCATATCGGAGGAACTGAGGATCCTGGTCGGTTAGTTTCCGTCGCTTTGCTTCAGGGATGCGATAGATTAACGCTGCAATGATGGTTTGAGCACCATTGATGTCATTTTTAAAAATCTGATCATACAATTTTCCAAAATGCTCACGGATAAAATATTTGGACTGATGTGGCTTCTTTCTCCATACGGCAAGAATTGCTTGTGCTGCAGTTCCAGATGAAATATCAGTCGGTTTTAAGGGTGAGTCGGTCCTCTTTCTTCTATAGGTAAACCCAAGTTCTTGTATGTCCATCTCTAACTGGCGCTGAATGGTGTCATTAGCCTTCAGATCTTTGAGGTCTACCGGGTTCTGGCTGTTTGTTGCATAGGTTATCTGCCTGACAAGATCCTCATTCTCACTTGGTAACTGGTACAGTCTGACTAATACAAAAGCATCCTGGGGGATTGTGGTCTGAGATGTCTGCCTGAGGGTCTTATATATGGTCATGCAGGTTTGTCCTCCGTTGATTATCTGGAGATTTTCAACCTTTACCGGGAAATCGCCGCTCTGAAATGCATTATAGAGAAATTTATCGCAGGTCAGGGTGATCCCGTTATTGTAAAAGTAAAAATTTCCTCGTTCTTCAGAGAGTAAGGTATCTCGTATGGCTTCATTCACCCGGTTTCCTGAAAGCCCCAGATACCGCCGGATATTTCTTTCAAGGAGTCTCTCGCCGTGGCGTTCGATAAGCGAATATATCTCATAAACTGCCATCCGTCCGACCAGTACCCGGGAAAAATTAAAATCTTCAACCAGGGCCTTTCCGGTAAATTGAAGGGTATCATGTACCGGTTTTGCAGCCTGCAGGATGGCTACCAGCCGATCATGATTGACATGTTCAAATACCGCCTGGTCCCCGAGATCTGCTCTTTGAATCTCCTGTGATGCGATATCATTCCATATTTTTCCATTATTACACGCGATTGCCCGTATCCGGGGGATATACCCATCACGGATAAGGGACCTGATCTCCTCAACTTTTGTTGATAATCGCGGGTTTAGATAATCAAGGGGTGTAGATGGATCAAAGAGTGCCCAGATTGCGCGGATGAGTTTACTGATCCCATCCTCCGGGAAATTAGAGTTTCCCTCTAAGTTTTGCTTATATTTTCCCTGGAACAGGGTGACGGTTATCTCCTGATCACACTCTTCTGAAAGGTGGATTGCATCAACGCCAAAATCCCCGGAGCCTTCAGTCAGACAATCAAAAGTCTCCTCATCGGTCAGATCCAGGATGGTCCTGACGGTGAGAAAGACAAAGCTGAGTGATTTCAAACGGGTCTCATCAGTAATTCCCAGTTCTTCTCTCGCCTGGTCCCGGATCTGTTCAGAGATCTTATTGAGACGCTGATCGATTATTGCGATATTTATATTCATTGAGTGCTCTTCCCGTTGTATCGATAATTATCTTAACCTGCTTTGTATCGGTATGGCTCAGTATGGTTTTTCTATTGCATATCTTTTTCTTTGTCTATTCCGTTCCCATTAACAATATCCGCTATCTCCCGAAAGTTCTCTAACCTGAAATCACTTCTCATACTGCTCAGTCCCATAATAGGGTGATGGTATCTCCGGATATACCCGGTAGACATGTTCATACACGATCTCCGCTTTCTTCTCCACTTCTTCATCGGTATATGACTTTACTGGAAGACCGGTATCTTCACTATAGAGGTAGTTCCGGATTGATACCAGGACTGAATCACGGGTAGATTCCTTTTCCCTCCAGTGATCAATTCTAAGCTTTTCTGCCTTGAGTGTCTTTAAAAGTTCTATTGACACTTTTTTTATCCGTTTAATCTCTCCGGGCGTCAGTTTTTCTTTGCGAAGGAGATCATAGATGGCAAGTGACTCTTCATCCAGTTCTTCCCTGATAGCCCGGTGAGATTCATCATCCAGATCCTGGATAAAGCTCAGAAGCCGGTTCCAGGTCTCTTCAATTGTTACCCGGTCCTTTTCATTGTTGTATTCGTCGATGATCTCTTCGTAATGTCTTTGAAAATCGGTCCGGAGCGGGTTTTGTGAGAGGAGCCGTTCCACCTTCTTATCAATGACATCCTTGAGCATCTGGACAGCGGTGTGCTTTGATTTGGATTTGGCAAATTCCTGGTTCAGGCGGAAGATCTTCTCGGCTTTTTCATGAGCCATTGCAGAAAGGGCATTTTTATCTATCGAGAGACCGGAGAGTAAAACTGATATTTACTGCCCTGCCTGCCTGGTTTGCTAACTCACGGTGAATACGGCTGATAGCCGTTGCGAGATTTGGAAAGGTGAATGGATGGTTTTTCATCTATCAGACTCCCGGAAACGAAAGTTCATTTTTCATGTAGATTCTCCCTCTTCTATTATATACTCAACGGAATGTAGTTTCAAGAGCCCTTGTGCCATCCGAACCACAACATCTCCACATTGTTCATCTTGAACCGGACAGATAAATTCTCCATTTCGCTCCTCTATTCCATGTTACGCAAGAATACTGTTAATTATTTCTTTTCGTTTCTCGGAGTGAGGATCTTGATCCTTCATCCTGTATGAAAGATGCATCATCGTATGCCTTTCATCACTGAGCACCCATCCGGATTCTTCCCGTTTCAGTACAAGAACAACATGATCCCCATCAGGAAACATGAATGGAGAAAAAACCCTGTACCAGTCAGTACCTTCAGATACAAGACGGACACCCTGGAAGTCGGTCAACCTGAAAAAATTGATCTCTTCGTCTGCCAGAACCACGGTCATATCCCAAGATCCCGAAAGTTCTTCGGTATTATCCCGACAATTTACATTTCGTACCCCTCCAAAAAACTCGAGAATAATTTCCACCTCCCATTATACAAAAGTTTAAATATATATATGGATATAAGAATATAATATAAATAAGGGTATGTCTACCCGCCGACATATTGGCCCTTCGCCTAAAAATTTATTCACTCCAATTTTGATGCCATATACACGATGATTTTTTATTTTATCTCATCATGTGAGAGATCAGCGTCGATAATAATCTGCTTCAGAATTTTCGGGTGTAGTATTTCACCGCTATGGTATGGGACCGTCAATCTCACGTTCTCTGCATTTCGATATATTTTATGACTCCCACTTTGCCGAACGAGTGTAAATCCTTTCTTTTCAAGAATTGGAATAAGCTTGTCAGCAGTGATCCGGGGTAGTTTATCTGTCATACTGCCAGTTCTACCATCGTAAGACTTACATGTTCAAACTGGTGGACAGCTTCACCACATGCAATTTGATCTTCAACACAGAGCCTGATAGCATCCTGTATCCGTTCGTAAACCTCTTCGTATGAATCCCCCTGGGTGTAACATCCCTTCAATTCGGGAACAAATGCATAATAGCCATCTTCGTCCTTCTCAATAATTACTGAAAATTTATATCGGTTCATGTTGTCATCCTTGGTTATCTTAAGGCTTGAATTTTCCTTCACCAGTATCTACTGCTTCCCAGTTCCCATCGACGATATCCGCAATCTCGCGAAAGCTCTCTAACCTGGTATTACATCTCATACTGCTCAGTCCCATAATAGGGTGATGGTATCTCCGGATATACCCGGTAGACATGTTCATACACGATCTCCGCTTTCTTCTCCACTTCTTCATCGGTATATGACTTTACTGGAAGACCGGTATCTTCACTATAGAGGAAGTTCCGGATTGATACCAGGACTGAATCACGGGTAGATTCCTTTTCCCTCCAGTGATCAATTCTAAGCTTTTCTGCCTTGAGTGTCTTTAAAAGTTCTACTGACACTTTTTTTATCCGTTTAATCTCTCCGGGCGTCAGTTTTTCCTTGCGAAGGAGATCATAGATGGCAAGTGACTCTTCATCCAGTTCTTCCCTGATAGCCCGGTGAGATTCATCATCCAGATCCTGAATAAATTTGAGTAGTCGGTTCCAGGTCTCTTCAATTGTCACCCGGTCCTTTTCATTGTTGTATTCGTCGATGATCTCTTCGTAATGTCTTTGAAAATCGGTCCGTAGCGGATTTTGTGAGAGGAGCCGTTCCACCTTCTTATCGATGACATCCTTGAGCATCTGGACAGCGGTGTGCTTTGACTTGGACTTGGCAAATTCCTGGTTCAGGCGGAAGAAGTCTATCTTACTGATATCATAGATCTTTCCAGGCTCCTGTTCCGGGTCAGGGTGAATGTCAATAGCACCATCGACGACCTCATGCAGTTTTCGGATGATATAGGAGATATCTGCCTGTTGTCGGTCATCCTGCAGGCTTTTGTAAATGATGTTGATAGCATCATACTCCTGCCGGTGATCATTTACTCCATCTATCGTGATACATGCCTTGAACTTCTTAAAGACTTCCCGGCACATCACCTCAAACCGCTTTCGCGTCTGGTCGTTTCGGTTTGCCACTTCCTTGGCTGCGACTATGGCAGCATTCCGTTCAAATCCGGTCTTTGTGATGATATTGTCAAGGGGTGCATTCCCGGCATTAAGAAAACTTCTGACAAATCCGATGGCTTCCACAAGGTCGTCGAGGAGTTCTTCTTCCGGTCTGGTGGGATCATTCTTCCCGTCTTCTCCCCCTCTCCCTCCGTCTCCGGTCCCGGCAAAGGTTGCAAGAGCTTTGCGCAGATTCTTGAGAATCCCGCAATAATCGACAACGAGACCGTTATTCTTCCCTTCTGCTACCCGGTTGGCCCGTGCTATAGCTTGCATGAGGGTATGGGCTTTGAGTGGTTTATCAAGGTACAGGGTTGAGAGACTGGGGACATCAAAGCCGGTCAGCCACATGGCACAGACGATTGCTATCCGGAAGGGATGGTCCGGTTTTTTAAAGGCTGATTCAAGGTCTATCCTTTTCCCGTCATCAAGGGCGAATCCTTCCCTGATAAGTCTCCGGTGCTCTTTTATCTCCTCTTCAAGGTCCCATTTCCTGAACTTATCGACCTCGTTCTGCTCCTCGCTGATGACAACGACCATCTCGGTCTCTTCCATCCAGGCTATCTGCTTTCTCCGGAAGAGTTCTTCCTGTTCGTCTGCTGCATGTTTTATTTCGGATGTGAGAAGGTCTATCCGGTTCTGCCAGCATTTTTTGAGAAGTTTGTGCATTCTGACACAGGTCACCTTGTCGATACAGACGAGCATTGCTTTGCCTGATTCCCATCCGGTTGAGTAATGCTCTGCAAGGTCATGGGCTACCTGTCTGAGTCTCTTTTCAGCGGTGATGATATGATAATCCCGTTTGAGTTCATTCTCTATCCGCTGTTGGACGTTTATATCATCAAAGTCAGCCTCTTCAGACTTTGATATCTCCTCTATCTTTTTGAGGATC
>Ga0255344_1006643_pt1 | contig 10382 bp, 8 predicted proteins | sample wastewater_treat_5_FD_192414 | JGI IMG/M metagenome (GOLD analysis project Ga0255344, IMG submission 192414) | Wastewater microbial communities from Lulu Island WWTP, Vancouver, Canada - plant18 | ecosystem: Engineered > WWTP > Wastewater > Unclassified | place: Canada: Vancouver, British...
AGTCCAAAAATTCTCCCAATAATTCGGACTATCATTCGTAAAATCAAAGGTCGTATCGATATCTATTATGGAAGTAATCATGACTCTTTCTCCTGAACCAGTTGCGAAGCAACTGTGCGCATAACATATTCTACCTCAGAAAACCCTATAAGTGAATAATCATAAAATTCAGAAAGAATAAAAGCGCAATAAGCTTCGCGCAAGAATTGTTAGGCAGTTTTGAAGCGTGAATAAGTTTCTCTACGTCATATTTGATAGAAACATGATAAGCGATAAAGCAGCTGCTGTGCTTCCGTGCTTACGCCTCTTACCTGCTTTGTTTCAATTGCTCTTTGGTACTTGCCTAGAAGGCTTTTCTTTAGCGGAGCATTTAGACAAAGCGCAACGCCGGTTAGCTTCATGGCGCAGTTCCGTAAAGGATAGGCAGGCTTTTATGTCATCACACTATAATAAAAGCGATTTTATGCAGTTTTTGATTGAGAAATGCCATTTTGGCAACAAAAACTAAATGGGCCTGCTATTGGGTTGAAAGGTTTGAGTAATTATTCCACAATTGGGAGCAGAACCGTGAGCATGCCGATATAGGACAAAATAAGAATAATCTGAAGATAGGGCAAAATGAAGGCGACAAAAAAGGCATATTTCGCATGGACTCATAGATTTCTCAATTTTGTGTGGTGCAAAAAGTTTGTACAAGAAGCAAAAGCCGAGGGAAGTGTTCGAATATTACCTAGCTATAGAACAAAAAATTCTTTATATACTTGCAGTGATTGACCATTTATTGAAGCATTATTTTTTTCACAAAGGAAAAATCGTAAAAACAGAAGAGCGGAAAATAATCGATGTGCTGAGGCCTAATGATGGTTGTTAGCCTTCATCCCCACATGAAGTGAAATATACATAAGAGTCCTTGGATTGTTCAAAAACAGTAAGGCTTGTGGAACATAGATAGAATTCATTGCTTTTGGGGATAAAGAGGACCACCGTGTATTTTTCTTGTTCTGTCAAATACAATGTGTTGAAATCATAGATATGGTCTCCTGTAAAGAGAAATGTCCACTTAATTGCGTGGCAGGATTATGTTGTTGCTGTTTCATGAACATGCCTGCAGTAGTTTAATTATCTGGCTCTTGAGTCCAAAAGCCTCTTTAAAGCAGTATAATGGGGTATAACCACCAAGAATCTTGCGTGGATAGGAGTTCATGCAGTCTTGGATTGCTTTACTCCTTGTATGGCTCACCCGGATGAAATCGGTTCCTTAGCGCTCACCCCAGGAATATCCTCCTGTTCGATCAAGTTGTAGAGTGTCTTCACATAGATCCTTAAGCCCGAAGACCAGGAGGCTTCTTCATAGAGCTTCATGAGTACCGCATAGGGACTATAACGATCCCCACGAATCAGGGAGCCTTTTGATAAGAGAAATGTCCACTTAATTGCAGAGATAATTTCGTATTGTCCGCCCTACATTAACCATTGGTCTAAGCCGAGAACGAGTGATCCATCATAAGAGCTTGTGAGCTCTTCTAAAGACTGTTTTTGGCCGATGAAATTCCAGAGTCCTGCAGAATTTTCCTTTATGCTCCATTCCTTGGCTATCTTTAAATTCACACGAGAAAGGGCTGCAAAGTCTTTTATCGTTTGCCCAAGCTTACTTTCTTTCGAGCGCAACAACATGTATCTTGTCTTTATAAGGTGACTTGTCCCATTCTTCGCCTTGTAGTCTCAATGCTCGTCTGCCCTTACTTTATCTACTTCCTTCGTAAAGTAGCTCTCCATATGCCCAACAAGGGAATTGTCATTTCATTGCTTGTCCAAGCTTGACGGCCACACAGGACTTTTGCATATAGAATGCGACATCATTACATTCCATGCCTCGAGTATAGCAAAATTGTTACTTTCTATCATGACACTTATACTATGCACTGAAGCACTTTAAGATTAATATGATCGGTTAATTATAGGATCGATATACTCGTCAGATTGCAATACCGTATCAAACAACCCTATATTTTTTGCCTTATGGCGATTAATTCCGGTATATACTAAGCTTGGGTCTTCATAGCGCTTGAATTTATACACAGCATCGTTCATAAGGGCGCTGTTGAAGAGCCCAAGGCTCACCAGAAGCTCAAAATCGGACTTCGTAAGTCCCGTCACTTTTTTGAAGAGGCCTGGCTCCAGTTGTGTAATAACATCTTTAAGGGTTCTTTCGCGGTAGTCAGTGAGATAGAGAAAAATCGGTATGCGTGTTGCAAATTTAACAAGCTTGTCTTGGATTTGCTTGCGTAGGCTCTTATACTCCTTTTCTGCCTCAAATAATTCCTTCTTTTCAGCTACTGATAGCTCTTTATCATTTGCCTCTTTTTTCGCCTTTTTAACCGCTTCCGACTTATTAACAATCGTCTCAATATCATGATTGAGGTTTCGGAACCCTTCAATATTCATAAGTGCTTGCATGGCATATTCATTCGCCATAAGGCGCTTCAATGTTGCATTATCAACATTGACGAGGAGGACGCTTTCCCAACGACGTGCAAGCAAGGTAGCAGTAGTGCCGCTCATCGCCATATCCAACACACCAGCAGCATCGATCTGCTTCATGGAGCTGCCATCATAGGCTAGGACCGGCAGAAAGCGAATAAATTCCTCGACCTTTTCCTCGGGATTATCTTCGTTATTGGTGAGTCTGCAGCTATAGTCAGCAATCTGCCGTAAGGCTCGGTCAGGTGCGAAATCGAAGATGTAGCATTCTTTTTTGAGAATGAGTTCTTCATTAGGTGAGACACCATCGGGATTCTTAATGGTCCACGGGTTCTGCACTCTGAACGCAGCCTGAAAATATGTCTCAGGGCTTGTAGTATTTCGCAACATGAAAATGCCGGTCCAAGGGCGAACTGTTACGCCTGTCGTGAGTTTTCCGCAAGTCAACGTGATAGTTTTAGTTGTAAGCGGATCATCTATTGCGTCAAGAACAGGCGGGAGGGCTTTAACTCCGATTCCAGCACTCGCACCAGCTGCAACAATTACTTTATAGTCATGGAAAAATGCATTCTGACGTTTAGCAAGCAAATTCCTCATAGCGTAGCAGGCGGCAACGCTCGGCAAAAACCATAAGGTATGCGTGAGCACCTGCAAAAGCCGAATATCAGAATACGGTAATGGAGGTTTATCTGCCCCCAACCGCAAGTTGTCGACATTTGTCGGCAGATACGCACCGCGAATGAGATCGAGCCACTTTTGGACGGCGTCCTCATAAATAAAATGAGCCTTTTCTCCAATGCCTTGTGCAGAATAGAAGAGATTCAGATCAAACTCGTTAAACTCTCCTTGCATTGCTACTTCGCGAACTGAGTCTGGCAGCTGATATGTCATAAGAACAATCCGAGGCAAGGACGCATAAGGATTATCTGGCCCCTGCCATTCTTCCTTTGCCCTTTGTTCGTCAGAATATGTCCAGTTATAAATCTGCTCTTCAATGAACTCGCCAGTTGCTATCGCACGAAACGGCGTACCAGAAAGATACAGATAGTGATAAGCGGTTATTGGCAGAATGTCCTTAATTTCTTCATTCATATCTTTCAAAAATTCAGCAGCTTGTCCTTGTGCAAATCTCTGCTCTTCTTCATCCTCAGCTTCGAACAACTCTTTAGCCCTATCTCGCCACGCCCCATAATGATACTCATCAAAAATTACGCAATCCCAATTTATTGCATGAACCCACTCATTCTTCGTCTTTATGCCAGCAGTAGAGGGATTTCTTCCTAAGTAATCCTGGAACGATCCAAAGCAGACCATAGGGTTGCCTCTATTGGCTTGTTCATACGTAAGCCCTCCTGGTTTTATGAACTGCCAACCGACAAAATCTTTGTGGCAGCGGATATCTTCTTCCCAAGCACTTTGTACCGCCGGTTTAAAAGTGAGCACAAGGATACGCTTCCAGCCCATTCGTTTCGCAAGCTGATAGGCTGCAAATGTCTTACCAAAGCGCATTTTGCAATTCCACAAGAAATGTGGTGCTTTTCCATTTTCTTTTCTGAAAGCGCAAAAATACTCCATCGTTTTCTCTACTGCTGCCTTTTGTTCGGGGCGCATAGAGAAGCCAAGCGACCGTTCCTCCTCAAAGAGTTGCCCCTCTTTCACTGCATTGATCGCGGCCTTGACATTTTCGACTGTGCATCGAAACCATTCGCCTTTTTCGTTGTGTATACCATTGATTCGCAGCATGCGATGAACTTCGCGGTCAGTAAAACTTGTGCCGTCTTTACGGATTGCAGACTCTTCAAGTACGATACGATACGGCAACGGACCAGGCCGCAGCGTTGGATATTGTTCAGCAACACGTTCCTTGATGTCTTTCGTTGTGTACCCTATTTTGAGCAAACCCCTATACTGGGGGTTTGAATCTTCATAGGCATAAATTTTGGGCGCCAACTTGGGCCGAAGCGGGAAAAAGTCAGATCCCACAGTCCGCTCCTTCGAGAACTTTCTTGTAGCATGTCACAACTTGTGACGCAACTTTGTCGCAAGTTTTGTCATAAGTTTGTCGTAAGTTCATAAACCATCTGTAAGTTTGTAAACGAGCTTATTTGTTGAACCTTCATGTACAATGAGGTTCTTCTTGGCCATAATAGAGAAATCGCGCTGAAGAGTTCTGCGGTTTATGCCAGGATATAGGCGCTCAAATTCTTGAATTGTTATACTGCCATGCTGCAATAGATACAGAAGCGCAGAATGTTGTCGCAATGTAAGCTGATATTGCAGAGTTAAGGCATCAGCGCTCATTATTCTTTCCGCTTTCTGACGTACCTCCACAAGCTGAGTTGAAAGCCCTTCAACAAAATACTCTAGCCATGGCGTCATATCAAGATTATTCTCTCTAACACTCTGCAACGCATGATAGAAACTGCTTCTATCCCGATCATAATATTCACTCAGTGTAAAGAGACGCTTAAAATCATAGCCTGCTCGGTACAAATAGAGGGTTGAAAGCAACCTCGATGTTCTTCCATTGCCATCTAAGAAAGGATGGATATGTACGAATTGGAATTGCGCTATGCCACTCACGATAACTGGATGAATGTCATGTTCGTTTTCCAGCCAGCCCACGAGTTCAGCCATAAGAATGGGCACTTCATAGGCTGGTGGTGGTGTGTAGAAAATAGCACCTGTAGAAGAATTGACCACGTAATTCTGGATCGTTCTATATTGTCCAGGGGCAGCAGATCCGCCGCGCACGCCTTCTACAAGGCGCTTGTGAATCTCTCGAATCAGACCTTGAGTGATGGGAGCTTTGGACTCCAAATACGATGAGACAAACTCAAATGCAGAGCGATAGTTTAATAGTTCTCTTGCGTCATCAGGATCGACTTCTTTAACTGCCTCACCGTTTAGCAGTTTCTGAGCTTGAGTCAACGTAAGATGGGTGCCTTCAATATGAGTTGTATAATGGGCTTCAAGTACCAAAGCCTGTTGCTCCATCTTATGAATCCATTCGGGAGAGAGTTTTGCAGCATCCAGAAAGCCTCGAGTGCGTTCAATGAGTGATAAAGCTTGGGCAATTCTGTTTGTGATTGTAAATCGAGGGCTGAAAACGCCTGATGTCACAGGGCTAATCCTCCTCTGATGGATGTTCATCTCCATTACTGTGTTGGTCGTTTGTATCCATTGGCTTGATCTTGGATTCAATAAAGGCGATCTCGTCTTTGGTAAGATCATATCGTTGATAGAGCTTCTCATCTGTCCATCTTATCTTGAAATCAAGCAGTGGCACGAACGCAAACTTATCTTTGAATATGTCTTGCGAGAAACAAAGTTGAGCAACCAAAAATCGAACGAATTTGGTTCGCAAGTAACCGGCTAGGTTTTGGGCTTCTATTCTATTGGCAGTCGCTCCGACCACGAGATAGGTTTCTGTGCAAATAGTTCCAGGTGGCAAAATATCTACTATGGAAAAAACTCGCCTTTGCCCATTCTTGTCAGCTAACCCAGCATGATCGTAAGATACTTTTGATGTAATCACTTTCCATGAATCAATCATCTCAATACCAACACTAATATCCTTTCGACTATATGGTCCTTGACCGCTCTGCCATTTTAGGATTAAGTCCCCAGACTCCTGAGGTCGTACAAAAGTACGAAGCCCAAAAGGTTTAGCTGATGAAACCTGCTTACTCATGCTTGTCTCTTTCTTTGCGAGTACTTTTCGAACAATAGAGACAGCCTGGCTATGCCGTATAAAAGTAGGGAACTCATCGAGTTCTCTAACCGTGACAATTCGTTCACCATTATGAACGTTTGTTACCTCGCATGGACCATGATAATCTCGATCCCAGAGGAAATAGCAGACACCGCCTGCTATATCCACGCCCGGGAACACTTCTGATGCATCTTCAAAGTCAACCAATTTGCGTATGCGCTTATCGGAAAGCATTTCTGCCCTAAAGGAATCAAGCCCTTTCCCACCGGCAAACCAGCGCGACGGAATAATCATGACCAGAAAATGAGGATTAAGCTTTTTTGCTTGTTGAATGAATTTATTGTAAATCGGCGTCGCGCTTCTTCCAAAGCCTCCGTCGCTCAGCTGATACGGCGGATTTCCTACAATCACATCAAACTTCATATGAAAAAGCTCCTCTGGTTTGTTGCAATGGATGAATTCATAAGCGTAGCTCTCAAATTCTTCACCACGGTTGTAGTTCTGCTCATTTGCGCCACAAAAGGTACATCGGCCATCTTGCCAGGTATGCTTAATACGATGAAACTGTATGTTGCCATCTGGGTTATCGAACTCAGTACAGATTGAATAGCTGCTATTAGCAGTTTTTGAACAATAAAGCGAGCGGCGAGATAAAAGACCTGTCAATTCAGTAATCGCAATGCCAAAAAGTTGCTTAATCATTATGTGATTGATGCGTGCCTGTAGATCAGGGATCTGTGTCTCGAGGCCTTTGTTGAGGCGTTTAGCGATCTCTCTTAAGATAACGCCGGTTTTGCTTGAGGGATCTAAGAAGCGTGCCTCTGGATTCTGCCAAAGCTCATTAGGCAAAAGGTCCAGCATCTGGTTAGCCAGTGTAGGAGGAGTAAACACTTCATCGCTCGAAAGATTTGCAAGACATAAAAGAACATCTGGATTATAGCTACTCAGAGTAGGCATGCGCCACCTCAAGATAATGGACCTGAGGAAACTCCTTAATTGGTTCCGGAATGAATATTTCTTCGCCTTGATCAGAGAAAAGCGGCAAATCCCTCATCGAACTATGATCCAACAACTCATGAAACGCAAAATCGCGCCGTTTAAGCATACTGCCACTTGTAAACGACCACTCCGAAAAAACGATTGGTTGAGGCTCCGGGAATACTGTCTTCAAAGACAATGCATCACCATGAATGATATTGCGTTTGAGAATATATCGAGCAGCCTCTCTATATGCACCATTTGCTGTCTTTGAGTAGAGTTGCGTATAGGATGCATTGAAAAGATCAAAAAGCCGGTGCCGACATTCTTCTACATTATCTTGGAGAATATCGATTCCATAAATTGAAGAGAGCGCCAGTAGAGCATAGCGTTCGTATTCAATCTGGCTTTTTGAATAGCGCGAGAAAACAAGAAGCAGTTTTCGCTTAAGCACATCGATTAGAAAATTGCCAGTACCACAGGCTGGTTCCAAAAACCGTGAATCGATTCGTTCCGCCTCTAGTTTTACAAGGTCGAGCATTTCGGTCACAATCTCTTGGCTTGTCAGAACTTCAGCAAAGTCCGTGACTCGGTCTTTAGACGTTATTTGTAATTTTACCTTTTTCATAAAAACTACACAGCGATTATTGAAGAGATAAATCTATAACAAATAATGCATCCCTTCCTAAATATTCATTTACCAAATTGATTATACTAGGAGAATATAACGATAGCAAGATTTGAAATTAGGATAAATTAAGATATAAAAAGCTAGTATAGTGTCCCCCTCATCGTTTAGACCCTATATAATCAACGAGGAGAGGCACACTATAGCTTCGCGAGAGCAGAAAAAATGGTCTGCTGCATAGAAAGTCGTAATAACTTTTTTTAGCAGCTGCCCTTTTTGTCAAGACCATTTGTTGATGGTTTTAAGGCGGATCATTTCACGACAAGATAATGCGCCATTGCAGCGCGATTACTTGGCAGTATTACCATGGCAACCTGTCGGAGCTATCAAAGCTGGATAGCGGCGAACAATATCTTTTACAGCAAAAGATTATTGGCTGTATGGTATCGCTATGGGCGATAATGAATGCGCTGGAAGCAGAGCACGAGAACAAAGAGGATGTTGCAGCAAGTAGACAAGATATAGAAAACCACTAGACTGGAAAACCATCGAGATTTTATGACGGACATGTAGGCTATATGTAGACTGCGTATGTTCTAAAAGAGGGGAACTACTGATAACAAAGGCTAAAACTATAAAACAGCATGGGGGTTCAAGCTTCTATTGGAAAAATGAGAAGGGATTCTTTGTAGAGCACGTTGCTGTAGCAAAACTGCCTGTCCACTATGGAGGCTTTCGGTATTACTTTGTCTGTCCCTATTTTCATAGGAGACTAAAGAAGCTCTATTTTGGAACATGTGAGATCGCCTGTCGGCACTGCTTCAATTTAGTCTATCAACGGTGCCAAGAGAATAAGAGTCTTTTTATGAACTTGACTTCAGCTGAGATTTATCGAGCGAAAGCAGAGCACCTCCGAATGCATCGCCATCCGAGACTCGCTAGGGCTTATGAATCGAAGGCTGAGAAATATGATGAGCTCTTTTGGGCTGATGCGGCAAAGGATATAAATAAGGCGTATAGAGAAACCATGTCTATGAAGATGGTCGATTCCCTTGAAAAAGAATTAAATGAGTTCAAAGAGGGGATTGATGGTAGCTAAAAGTGCTCTAGGATGCGCATAGCAGGGCTACAGAGCATCGCTTTGCATGGATTTGATGGAAAAGAGGGACGGGCTATTGCAAAGTAAGCGACTGATAAGGGGCTATATTTTCAATCCTTGGAGCTTCCTAACTATCAATATGCCAAACACACACAAAAGCACGCAAAACACACGAGGACAGTATATAGCACGCTTGCGGGAACATACTATGAGCAATAAACTATAAACAAGATAATAGAAGCTAGCTTAATGACACTCTATGGATTAAAGACAAAAGTTTGCTAGAAGGGGCTAAAGGAGGATAGCATGAAAAAAGCTGTCATAGTTATTGTCATTTTAATCGCGTTATTGTATTGCGGTTGCAGCAATGTAATTACAGATAATCCTATCCAAGATAATGAGTTAAAAGGAAAGATCGTCATAATATTTACTAAAGAGAAGGGCATTGAGGCATCGTCAGCGAAGACAATACCTGCGGACACCACTGCAATATATGTAAGAGCTTGGAACTCTTCAGTTAGCGTCCCTGTTTCAGTTGATGTATCTACTGATCAGACATCGGCAATCGAAATTGCTGTTCCTGTAGGAACTTATACTGTAGATGCTTTTGCAGTAAAGACAGTATCATATCAAAAACGTATAAGCACCTACGGATATAAATCTAATATAGATGTTGAGGCAAATCAGACCACAAATGCATCAATAACTTTGAATGTTCCTGATTTATCATTTACATTTAAGGATATCAATGGAAATGTTGTCACAGAATTAGTTGGCGCCACGCAATATACCGTTCAAGCTTCATCTTCGACTTTTTCATATATTGGAAGCAAATCTGGTAAAGACAGAACCCCATTCTTGAATTTTTATGATGGTGCGACTTGCCTTCTGGATGATTTTGTTGTTTCAGGCCAAAAATCATTTACTTCTCCAAGTGTTACAGAAACAAAGAATCTAACAATGAAACCATTTTTATTCTTGAATGGAGAATTTAATGACATACTATATTTCTATCCTGGCGATCAAACCATAAAGGTTACACCACCATCAGGGAGCATTATAATTGGATTGAATTAGCTCGATTTCTTAGGCATGAACTCACCATCGAAAGATCATTATGTAGTGCAGTGCAATAACCAGAGAATATGACCAGGGCAAGCTTTGGGAGCTTTCAGAATTGGACAGTGAAGAGCACAAACAGGACGCAGCACTGCAAAACATTGAGGAAAATCATGCGCCGTGTGTAGAAAATACGTAGGATAGGAAATGTTCCAAATGAGGGGAAATACTGATATTAAAGGATTTTCTATGATTAGGGCATGGGGTTCAATTCCCCCCACCTCCAGCTTGAATTCTCTATTCATACACGCTAGATTGTTCAAAATGGATTTGTGCAATCAAAGAGAAAATATATGAATATCTCACAGGAAAGCGTCGCTTTGCAGCCTCTTAACTTATGTGTTTTTTGCGGATCTTCAACT
>Ga0255344_1006647_pt1 | contig 10380 bp, 8 predicted proteins | sample wastewater_treat_5_FD_192414 | JGI IMG/M metagenome (GOLD analysis project Ga0255344, IMG submission 192414) | Wastewater microbial communities from Lulu Island WWTP, Vancouver, Canada - plant18 | ecosystem: Engineered > WWTP > Wastewater > Unclassified | place: Canada: Vancouver, British...
GGGTGACCGTAGAAGTTTCGTACAATATTTGGGCCCCAGTAACCATAACCAATAACGCCTGCTTTTAACATAATGCCCTCCAATTTCTTTTAGTTTATTAATGATTTATATTAAAATGACGATATTAAGGAGACTTTGAGACTGAGAGACTCTGAGACTGGGAGACCTTGAGACTGGGAGAAAGGTTTTATATGGTCCAATTTTGGGGTTCACGAGCCATATTGACAAGTTTCCCGATTATGTTGTTATAAGAGATTATCAATCGATTATAATCGACTTTATTTATATAACCACACTGAAACGAGAATTTCAACCTTCTTGCTGGCTGTGTGTTGATTAAGATTTTGATTCATCTTGGCTCCTTTTTTAATCTCTTATTTCAAACTTAACATTTTTCCATTTCCAAGTGAATCATAACACCTTCTCTCCCCATCTCCTCTGCCCCAATTCTCCAATTCTCCTCCTCACCTACTCCCCACCTTTTCCTGTGAGCAATACAGGTATTGTTTTTAATAATAGTTGTAAATCAAGCCAAGGTGAAATATTCTGGATGTAATAGATATCAAGAATGACAGAATCCTCAAAACTCACTTCGCTACGAGCAGTTACCTGCCACAAGCCAGTACAGCCGGGTTTAACTGAAAGCCTGCGCTTATGCCAATCATCGTAGACTTCGTATTCATACGGCAAACAAGGTCGTGGACCTACCAAGCTCATATCTCCTTTTATCACATTAAATAATTGTGGGAGTTCATCAAGACTGTATTTCCTTATGAATTTCCCAAATTTCGTTATTCTTGTTGGATTAACAACTTTTGTTGAGCCACCCTTATTATTGTTATTACCCTTGATTAAATCTATCATCACCTTTTTTCTCGATTCATCATTATCACTTCCTACTACCATTGAGCGAAATTTGTAAAAATCGAAAAACTTACCATTTACCCCTAATCTCTTTTGCTTGAAAATAATAGGACCCGGGGATGAAAGTTTTACACCAATAGCAATAAATAATAGAAAAGGAGATATTATTACTACTCCAATTGATGTAATAAGAACATCGAGAATTCTTTTAAAGTATTTATTGTAGGCACCGTTAAGACTTGAATTAGACCTAACAACTGGTAAATCCTTTACTTTATCTACATTCAACTTTGCAGGCAGAATTTCCATAATTTCAGATGAAACATGGATATATGAATTATATTGCAGAGCATCAGAAATTATACTATATAACCTATTTTTAGAGATATTATCAATCGCAAGGTAAACGGAATTTACTCTGTATTCTTTTATCACTTTTTTAATATCGTCTAATTTCCCGAGAATCTTGAAATCTTGAAAAACGGTCATACCTTTTTCAATATTATCATCAAGGAAGCCTATTACCTGAGATTGGAATTCCTGCTCTTCCATAATCTTAGAAGCCAACAATTTGCCTCGCTTTCCAGCGCCCATAATTAAAACATTTTCGCTTAGGATATTGCCGAGCCATTTACTGCGGAATATTGGGCGAATGAGAACAAGTCTGTATGATATTAACAGAATTGTGCATAGTAATAAAAAGTAAATAAACATCAGTCGGCTATCAAGTATAATCGAAGGTCGTATAAGAAACTGGGCAATAATTAGAATGATAAAACCAATAATTATCCCTTTGGTAATCAAAACAGTTTGCTTTGATTTTGTAAAGATAATATGTCTTTTGTATAGTCCAAGATATTGAAATATGACAATCCAAAGAAGGGAATAAGGGATAAAAATTGCCCATTCTTGAGAGATTTTAAACTCGGGGATATTTATCACATCAATATGCGGCATAAACCTTAAGCGTAAAGACACAGCAAAGGCAAAGTTCAAGACTAAAAGGTCTGACAATGCCAAGACCCATTTATAAGGAGGATATTTTTGAAATATATTCATTAGATATATTATACACTTTTCCCATTTTTATTTGAAAACTTTAAAGCCCACCACTCTACCATTTCTTTAGGTAGGGCTTCCTGAAAAAGTCCTTTTCATCTCGTAAACAATGCGACTTTCAAATTATCGTCTATTAATTTCCAACTGAATAATATTTTCAGCCATTTCTTAGCTATATTCACCAGAGACGATAATAGATTCCGCAGTGCGGTAGCCACATTCATAGAAAATATCGCCATCGCTATCCAATTTTCACTGGTTGCTTCCGTTCTGGCCATTACTTTTCCCAATCCATAGCGCGTTTTGGCCGTTCCGATCTTCCCTTCGACTTCGTTCCTTTCGCCCTGTTCCAGTATCCTAAAACGTTCCATCTCCCGGGCAATGGCATTAATCTTCTTGGGAGGACGACCTAATTTCTTCCCGGCTCCAATAGGAGTCCCCGATGGGAAAAATCGAATGCCATGTTCATTCAGGTAGTTGCGATTTTCACGAGTTCCGTATATGCCATCTGAAATCACAACTGCCGGGAAAAAACCAAATTGTCGTCTGTATCTGTTGACTTGGGCTATCAAATCAAGATTTTCGTTAAAAGGATTCCAGCGTAGATGATCCAAGTAGAGAAATCGCTCCGCTACGCTAAAAGATGTTTTGGCGCCAAATTCCACATCTGTCCTGGCTTTTCCCCTTACCATCGGGCGAATGTAAGGCTGGTGAATACTAACAATCCGATCCTTAACGGTATGACTTTTATTATCGTACATCTCCTGCTGTTAGGTGTATATCTTACCAATGACATTGAGTAAATCCAGTTCACGACGGCAGAGCGCTTCCGGATGATTGTTGAGAGTCACCAACATTGCATCAATATAGGATAAATTTCTTCGTAAATACTGCAACTGCTTCCGAATACCATTGCGAAGACACTTTTTGCCTTTTCGCTTCTTTTTGATGATATTCAGATAATCCCGAGGAGAGATTTGTGAAAAGGTAGTTTTATGTATTTAAAGCCTTCTTGGTAGTTTTTATAATATAATCAATATGATGAGTACTTAATTCAGGATACATTGGCAAACTAAGAAGTTTATTTTGATATTTATATGTTATGGGGAAATCTTCGGGTGTATGATTTAAATAATTATATGCTTTCAAGTAAGGTAGTCCAATAGGATAGTGAATTCCAGTAGATATTCCTCTCTTTTTTAGAAATGCCTGTAATTCATCCCGTTTCTTTGCTCTTATAACATATAGATGATAAACGCACTGCGCCCCTGATAATTCTTTTGGTGTAATTATATCAGTCTTTTTAAGGCTTTCATTATAATCTTTAGCCACCGCCCTTCTTTTTGCATTCCATTCATCCAGATATTTTAATTTCACAGATAAAATTGCAGCCTGTAAACCATCTAAACGAGAATTGTACCCTTCAAACTCATGATTATATTTCTCAACTCTACCATGATTGGCAAGCATTCTACATTTTACAGATAATTCTTCATTGTCAGTAACAATTGCTCCGGCATCTCCATAAGCACCAAGATTCTTCCCTGGATAAAAACTAAAGCAACCAATGTCTCCAAAAGTGCCGACTTTTTGATTATTATATTTTGCTCCGTGAGACTGAGCAGCATCTTCAATAACATATAGATTATATTTTTTAGCAATTTCTAATATATGACCCATATCTGCTGGCTGACCATACAAATGAACTGGAATAATAGCTTTTGTTTTATTTGTAATCTTTTCTTCAATTTTTGAAATATCAATTGTGTAATAATCAGGATGACAATCAACAAAAACAACTTTTGCATTTGTAACTGTTATTGCTTCAGAAGTAGCTATAAAAGAATTGGCGGCTGTGATAACTTCATCACCTGCACCAATTCCAATCGATTTTAGAGCAATTGTGATTGCATCAGTTCCATTTCCAACTCCAACACAATATTTTGTATTGCAATAATCAGCAAATTCTTCCTCAAATTTTTTTACATACTTACCACCAACAAATGCAGTATCTTGGATTACATCTTGAATTGCTTTATCGATTTCCGATTTTAAAGATTGATATTGAGCTTTTAAATCTACAAATGGAATGCTCATTAAAATTTCTCCTTGTTTTGTAATCATACTTACAAAGATTTTATTTTTCTGGCAGGATTTCCGGCATATATTCCCGGTTCTTTAATGTCTTTAGTTACAACCGAACCTGCACCTATTACAACATCATTACAAATTTTCACAGGTAAAATGGTTGAATTTGTACCTATTGAAACACTATTTCCAATAAATGTCTTTTTGTATTTCGATCTATCACCTCTCGCAGGTCCTCCTGATTTAAATGTATCATTAATAAACATTACTCCATGGGAAATAAAGCAATTGTCACCAATAGTAACGAGATCACAGATAAATGAATGGGATTGTATTTTGCAGTTATTACCAATCTCTACATTTTTTTGAATTTCTACAAAAGGACCAATGAAACAGTTATCGCCAATAATACATTCATAAATGTTAACTGGTTGAATTACAACAACATCTTTCCCAAATTTAACATCACGAATTTGAATATCTTTTAATACAGGATTATTCATATTAATTAATCAAAACTAACTTTATCACCGCTTTTTATAGATTTATAAATATTTTCAATTATTTTAACTGTTTGCATTCCCTCAATACCATCAACTTTAATATTTCCATTTTTATTTAATACATCCACAACATTTTCATAGACTTTATCATGATTTGACATACTTCCTTTATATGTTCCATAGTCATTTGAGCCAGATCCTTTGGGCAAATTGCTAATCTCAAAATTTTCAATCTTCTGATATTCAAGTATATTTAAATATTCTCCACCTATTTTAACAGTACCTTTTTCACCAAATAAAGTAAGCGAACCTTCCATATTTTTTTTATAAGCACAATTTGTAAAATTAATAGTACCAATTGCACCATTTACAAATTCTAATGCAACAACACCAGTATCTTCTATCTCTATTTCTGGATGGTTAAAATTATTTGCAAGCGCATAAACAGATTTCACCTCGCCAGCAAACCAATACATCAAATCAATAAAATGGCTGAATTGGGTAAACAAAGCACCGCCATCTTTTTCTCTGCTTCCTTTCCAGATAGAGGCGGCAAAATAATCTTTATTTCTATTCCAATAGCAATTAAGCACTATAAAAAACAATTTCCCAAGTTTATTTTCATTTAACAGATTTCTGACTGCCTGCACAGGTGGGTTGTACCTATTCTGCTTCACAACAAACAGCTTTCTGTTATTCTTTAATTTAGCATCTATCATTTTTTCACAATCTTGAGTTGAAAGAGCCATTGGCTTTTCACATATTACATGTTTACCAGCATTTAATACGTCAATTGTCATCTGTGCGTGTAAATAATTGGGTGTACAAACTGAGACAACATCAATATCAGCATTTTTTAACATCTCCCTATAGTCTGTATATAATTCAATATCAGGATTTTTTATCTCCTTAAGTCTATTTTTATCAATGTCGCAAATTGCAATTAAATTACAATTACAGTTTTTTTCAATTTTTTCTTTATGTTTTGGACCTATTTTACCAAAACCGATAATACCAAAGTTAATTATTTTCATATAGCAACCTCTAAATTAAATTTTTTATAATTTCAATGTACTTTATTTTTTCGCTTGACCATAAAAATTTATCTCTAATTTTTAGAATTCTATCTCTATAATCTTTTAACTTTTCAGGTTTTCCACATAGATCAGACAAAACATTAATTAAGGAATCCAGGTCAGCAGAATCATAATAAATTAAGTCTTTGTCTGAAAAATAATATTTTATTGCCGAATTATTCACAGTAAGTACAGGTAGACCTAATAAAATATATTCAAACAATTTTACGGGGAGGTTGTAATCAGTGGCAGGGCTTTTTTCATAAGAAACGATTCCCATATTGTAAAATGATAATATTGATGGCAATTCAACAACAGGATAAAAATTATTATCAAATATAACTGTATCTTGAAGGGAATACTCAGCAATCAAATTCTTTAGAGTTTCTCCATAATCTCCCTCACCAATTATGGTCAGTGTGAGATTATTAAATTTCTTCTTAACTGCTTTGAAACCCTTAAGCAGATTTTCAAAACCAAATCTTTCTGCAATTGTTCCATGAAAAACAGCATTAATGGAATTATAAGTACAATCTTTCTTTAAAAGAGTAAAAATATTGTCATCACCAATATTTCTAATAATTTCTATTTTGTTAAAATCCAAACCATGTTTTTTTAATAAATCCTGTTTAATTGGTTCATGAACTGTTACAGTTATGTCAGAAAAACGATGACTTATTTTCTCTTCGAATATAAGTATATCATAAAGAAGTCTATTTGTAAACTTAGAACAAAAAATCTCTGGCATTGAGTCATGAATATCCAATATTATTTTTGATCCTAAAAGTTTTGGAATAATTGTACTAAAAACCATAAAATTGGGCATATTATTAACATGAATAATCAAATATTTCTTTTTAAAAAAAAGAATGGTTATTTTAAAAAAGCATCTAACAAAAAATTCTAAGTATGATATTATATACTTTATACTGCTGCTTCCACGATAACGGAATTGTTTTAACCTTATTACATTAACTCCATTAATATTTTCTTTATTGGTATCATTCGGACGTTTTAAAGAAATAAAATCAACATTGTATCCACTGCCAACAGCTGCTTCGGCCTCGCGAATTACACGGGAATCTGTTGTATAATTTGTATAAGCGATCATTGCAATATTTAACATTTTTTGTCCTATCAGTCTCATGGTCAATATAATTTATATCCCCTAATATTAATTATTCCAACGTATGATCTCATCTTTTGTTGTAAAAACTTTTTTCGTTTTTACCATTCCTAAAAAACAGGATGGTAAAGAGAGACATGAGGCAAATTATCTAGGTCAAACCAAATCGCTTTATTCATAATTATAATTTCTTAAGATGCTTAAAGCATCCAACCATAATATCGCCAGTTAAATATGATTTATGCTCCAGTCCTTCTTATCGTAAGTTATCCATTGCTGTCTTCGTGGGGCCAATAATAAATCTGAGCAATGGTCAGTTAAAACTATGTTAATTTCTTCCGGCATCTCTCTGTTAAAACTTCGCAATCCGGCTTCAACATGAGCGATTGGGATAAATAATTAGGATTTATTTGGTTAATTGTATACAAATTCACTATTCTATTTAACCTGCCACTTTTCAATTTAATATTCTTTGATAAATTTCTATTATTCTACCAGCTACTGTTTCAGAATCTAATCCTAATTTAATAATTCATTCTCTCCCATTTGTTCTTTTGCCAAACTCAAGAGCCATTTTAATTTTTTCTGCCACATCTTAGTGAAATTATATTAAGTAAGTAATTGTTTATAAATTTTTTCAAGTTTAGAAAAATTAATATCCCAGTCGGCGCTTTTTCTAGCAATGTTTAAACTATTTTCCTTCATTTTTATACGAAGATTCTTATCGCTTGTGAGCTTTATTATAGCTTGAGCAATACCCTCTGAATCCCGTTTATTACAAAATATTCCATTGTAATTATTCCTAACCCACTCATGATTTGCCGCAATATCTGTAACAACTACCGGTAGTTCACATGCCAAAGCTTCCATTAAACTAAGTGAACTTCCATCAGATAATGAAGGGGAAATATATATATCAGAATTATTTAGATATAAAGGTAGATCCTCGTTTTTTACTTTACCTACAAATTTTGCATATTTTTCTACATTTAATTGTTTCAATTTATTTATGTATGTTTTAGTTAATGGTCCATCACCGATAAATAAAAACCTAACATTCTTATTTTTCTTTATTACCAAAGGGATAGCATTTATCAAATATTCAATCCCATATATTTTTTTATGTTGTCTTGTACAAATGACAATGATTTTATCTTGCCAGTCTAATAGTTCTATAGGTAGTTTATTATTATTGGGATTAAACAGATTTAGGTCAATTCCCCATGGGAAGAGAACAATACTATTAGGATTATAATTGTATTTATTGATCAACTCATTTTTCACACTCTCGGCGTCGCAAGTAATCATATCAGCATGATTAATTGAAAATGTAACAATTATATTTATAACCGGATTCTTTTTAGGCTGAAAAAGAATATCGCTACCCCATGGCATTAGTAAAAACGGATGAAATCCAGATAATGCACATACAAAACCAGAAATACTAGCGTATCCTCCATGAAGAATATCTGGCTTTACTTCTTCAATTATAGTTTTTAAAAATCTAACTGCTGAAATATACCAAAGTGGATTTAGTCCATGAAGCCGTTTCGCATAAAATTTACTTTTACAGTATTCATAATACTTAATGCCTTCTACCTTAAATTTATCATCAATTTCGTCTTTTCTTAACGAAACAGCATGAACATCATAATTGTTTTCAGCCATTTTCTTTAAGAAACGATAATCATGAATCTCAAAACTATTTGATACATAGCAAATTCTCATATTTTTCAATATCCTTTACCTATTATAATAAATCGGAACGCACCAATGATTTTTTGCTACCCAATCTGTATTAGGCAAATCTACATTATGTTTTATAATTCTATGACATGGATTATCATAAACTTTTCCAGTCGAATTATTTATTTCTTCGAAAATAATATACTTATAGTATCCAGAAATCATACCATCAGGTAAGATTAATCTTTTGCTAAATTCCTTATCAAGCTTTCGAGCATATTCATTTTTATATTCAACTATTTCTGGTAATCTATCAACTTCTACAACACCTATAGCTGCGCAAAATTCACTTATTCGTAAGTTTAAACCAGTAACTTTAAAATCAGGTTTACCATAATTTCTAAATTTCTTTGCAAATTCAATAAGTTCTCTATGTTTAGAAACCAACATACCGCCTTCACCAGTAGAAATTGTTTTAGTTGGATAAAATGAATAAACCCCAGCATCTCCCCATTCACCTGGACGTTCTCCGTTCCAAGAAGCTCCATGAGCATGAGCACAATCTTCAAGCAAAATAATATTATTTTTTTTGCAATACTTCGCTATCTTCGCAATATCAAAAGCAATATGGCCACCAATATGCACAACCCAAACTGCAGAAGGATGATGTTTTTCCGCTTTAATCTTAAAATCTTCATAACTCATACATAAATCGTTTTTATTGCAGTCAACAAATTCGACTTTGGCTCCACTATTAACTATAGCCAAAGGTGTAGCCATAAATGTATTGGAAGGGCACAAAACTGTTTTCCCTTCTAACTTGAAGTATCGCATTGCAGTTAAAGCACCGCCTGACCAAGAGCCAAATGCTACTGATGGTAGATTGTTATATTCACTCCATTTTTCTTCAAATAGTTCAGTAAAATAACCTTCAGTCCATTTTTGAGATTCGATTATTTTATCCCAATAGCTATGCAATTTTGGTAAATCTCTCTTATCAAAGCCAATTGAAAATTTCATAGGTTCCATAAATAATTCTCCTTTCTATTCTTCAGTTGAATCGAAGTAATGATTATAATAGACTTTTGCCAATGGATTTTTTATAATACTATTTTTCAGATTTTCATAGATTTCTTTCGCCGCTTCAGATACGTTGTGTTGAACATTAAAATCTAATCTATTTCTAATCTTTTCAAAAGAGACTTTGTAATCCCTTGCATCAGTGGAGGATTTTTCAACCACAATTTTTACATCGTCGCTTAGAGCGTCTTTGATTATATTAGCAATTTCAAATATTCTATAGTTTTGTTCGTCCGAACCTAAATTGAATATTTGGTTCCCTACCCTGTCAATGGGTGACTCTAAACACTGTATGTACGCTTTAGCTGCATCTTTAACATGCAATAAAGGACGCCATTGTTCACCTCCAAAGACCTGTATAATCCTTTCAGAAAAAGCCTTCAAAGTCATAGTGTTTACAACTAAATCAAACCTCATTCTTGGAGAATAACCATATAAGGTTCCCATTCGTAAAATGGTTGGAGAAAAAGAATCGTTAGCCATTTTCATTATGCTCTGCTCTGAGGCGATTTTTGTCCTAGCATAAAGAGAAACAGGATTCAAAGGCGAATTTTCATCAATAATATCATCGCCTTTCCCATATACACTGCATGTTGAAGCATAAATAAATCTATTAATATGTTGGCTTTTACATGCGGCAGCAAATGTTTGTGCAGCTAAAAGGTTTGTTTCAATAGTTTGAGTAGGTCGAGCTTTTGAGGCAGGATCTCCTACTACTGCCGCTAAGAGAATTACGGCATCAATATCTTCCAGAGAAGAGACTATTGTTTCAATATTTCGTATATCTCCCTCTTTAATTTCCAATAATTTATTATTTTTTATGTCCTTTAATGAATTTCTACCGTAAATAAATTTATCTAAAACTCTTACATAATATCCCTTATCAAGTAATTCTCTA
>Ga0255344_1006657_pt1 | contig 10363 bp, 9 predicted proteins | sample wastewater_treat_5_FD_192414 | JGI IMG/M metagenome (GOLD analysis project Ga0255344, IMG submission 192414) | Wastewater microbial communities from Lulu Island WWTP, Vancouver, Canada - plant18 | ecosystem: Engineered > WWTP > Wastewater > Unclassified | place: Canada: Vancouver, British...
CGGACCACTTGCTTTCTGATCTCATATTGTGTCTCTGGACTATGTTTGCGTGCGTCTGTTTTTTCCATGAAAACAATATATCACAAAAAACATATCATGGCTATATTTATTTGCCGCGGCAATAATTATTTCTATAAGTTATGTTCTTATAAACCATATCTTACCCGGAGAAGATATGACTTAAATAATCGCCCCCGACTGAAGCTACGGTGAAAAGCCGCCTGGATTGTCCTCGCGCCTGCTCTTTTGGGGTAGTAGCCTTTCCCTGACGCTCGTTGGCAAGATGTTGAACTTCACCCCCTGTATATGGCAACCTTGAAAAGCAAAGCGGCCATATCCTGTGGCCGGTAACTTTGAGATTCTGTCTCTTCTGATTTACGGGGGAGCAAACAACAGAAGGAGACAAAGCCCCCATGAAAGAAAACCTGCACGATAAGAATATACTTCTGCGCGCACAGGGGTGCCTGCTTGGCCAGCTTGCCGGAGACGCTCTGGGCAGTCTGGTCGAGTTTCGGACTCCGGAAGACATCCGGCGCCAATACCCGAAAGGCGTCCGCGAACTTTCCGACGGCGGCACCTGGAACACAGTTGCCGGCCAGCCGACCGACGATTCCGAAATGGCACTGTTACTGGCCCGTATGCTGGCTGATCAGGGACGTTACGATCCTGATGAAGCCAAAAAGGCCTATGTCTTCTGGCTGGACTCAGGTCCCTTTGACTGCGGTCATACCATCGCCCGCGGCCTGCGGGGGCGCCCCGATCCGGACAGTCAGGCCAACGGCGCGATGATGCGCATCAGCCCGCTGGGCATCTTTGGAGCCAACCATGATTTGAAAGATGTGGCCCGATGGGCCAGCCAGGACGCGGTGATTACCCACCCCCATCGTGTCTGTCTCGAAGCCAACTCACTGTTCACGATGGCGATCGCCCATGCCATACGGCACGGCACCAATGGGGCAGGTCTTTATCGTATGATTGTAGGCTGGGCGGAGAACATGAAAGTGGATGGGAGCCTCATGGATGCTGTACGTGCTGCCGCCGGGGCACCTCCCGCCGATTATATCCACAAGCAGGGGTGGGTGCTGACGGCATTTCGAAACGCCCTGTGGCAGCTTTTGCATGCCCCGAATCTGGAGGAGGCCGTGGTGGACACAGTCATGCGCGGCGGCGACACGGACACCAACGCCGCCATCTGCGGCGCGCTTCTGGGCTCCGTGTACGGTCTGAACGCCCTTCCCGGCCAGTGGCGCGACGCCCTCCTCAATTGCCGCCCCGCCGCGGGCAGTCCCCATGTGCGCCACCCCCGGCCCGAATGCTTCTGGCCCGTGGATGCGCTCGAAATCGCCCGAGAACTTCTCCATGCCCGGATGCCGCGTAAGCCATCATAATAACCGGACAAACACCTTGACAAGGCCTGGCAGTTTGATACTTTAGCCCCTATTTGACATAATTTATGTGAATGCATACGCCAGACAGCCCGAAAAAAAGATGACACCAAGTCAGAACCACAGTAACACCACGGATGGATTGACCAGGCGCAAGGGATCCGCCAGGGTGAGAATCGTCTTGGAGTAGGAACCACAAATGAATGCGGATGAACACAAATTGATCGAAGGCGATGTATTCCACACTGTTGTCAAAGTGCCGGAGTTCGATAAAACCAAGGGCGCTATCAGCCCCTGTGCTCAGGATGAAATATAGTTTCAGACCCAGTGGAAGGCCCAGTCTGGGGCCCATTCGGCCGGAATTATACGGATACTCGGTTCAGGACAGATGTCAGCGACGGATTTGGTCTCCAAACTCGGTCTAAAGAGCAAAACAGGTGCTTTTTAAGCGATCTCTCCAAGAGTTACTGGACAAAGGATTGGTCGAATACACCATCCCGGACAAACCGAAGAGTCGATTGCAGAAATACCGATTGACTAATAAAGGCAAACAGGTGTTGGCCAGGATGCAGGGAAATTTTAAGTGACAAGTTAGGAGTTCAAAGAGAGCAAATACAAATGAGTGACCATCCTACTTTAGAGCTTGGACCAGAGACATTGGACTCCAAAAACTCGCCCGGGATTGCCACGGAAATCCATCAACACTTGAGGAGTACTGAAAATGGCAAGAGGCAAGGCTCATAAAAACAATCACGGTGCAAACCTCGGCTTTGAAGCACAGCTCTGGCGGGCGGCCGATGCGCTCCGCTCCAACATGGACGCGGCGGAATACAAGCACGTCGTGCTCGGTCTGATATTCCTGAAATACATTTCCGATGCCTTCGAAGAGCAGCACACCAGGCTGGAAGCAGAAAAAACCCAGGGCGCCGATCCGGAAGACCCGGACGAATACCGCGCCGTAAATATATTCTGGGTGCCCAAAGAAGCCCGCTGGTCACATCTGAAAGGAGGTGCCAAACAGCCGGCCATCGGTAAGACAATTGACGACGCCATGCTTGCCATCGAGCGCGACAACCCTTCATTGAAAGGTGTGCTTCCCAAGGACTATGCCCACCCACGTCTGGACAAACAGCGCCTCGGCCAGCTCATCGACCTCATCGGCAACATCGGCCTGGGCGACAAAGAAAACCGCTCAAAGGACATCCTCGGTCGGGTTTATGAATATTTTCTTTCTCAGTTCGCCAGCGCCGAAGGCAAAAAGGGCGGCCAGTTCTACACGCCACGCTGCATCGTTCGCCTGCTGGTTGAGATGCTGGCCCCTTACAAAGGCCGCGTCTATGACCCCTGTTGCGGCTCCGGCGGCATGTTTGTGCAATCGGAAAAATTTATCGAAGAACACGGCGGACGGGTCGGAGATATTGCCATCTACGGACAGGAATCCAACCACACCACCTGGCGGTTGGCCAAGATGAACCTCGCCATCCGCGGCATCGATTCAAACCTCGGCAAAGAGCACGCCGACAGCTTTCACCGCGACCTGCATCCCGACCTCAAAGCAGACTACGTTTTGGCCAATCCGCCCTTTAACGATTCCGATTGGCGCGGCGATCTGCTCAAAGACGACAAACGCTGGAAATACGGCATCCCGCCTGCGTCAAACGCCAACTACGCCTGGGTGCAGCACTTCATACATCACCTTGCGCCCGATGGCCTTGCCGGTTTTGTTCTCGCCAACGGCTCCATGTCGTCCAACCAATCCGGCGAAGGTGAAATCCGCAAAAACATCATCGAGGCCGACCTCGTCGATTGCATGGTGGCCCTGCCCGGCCAGCTTTTCTACTCCACACAGATTCCCGTCTGCCTGTGGTTTATTGCCCGCGAAAAAAAGAATGGTCGCTTTCGCGACCGACGCGGCCAGACGCTTTTCATCGACGCCCGCAAGTTAGGCACAATGATTGATCGCGTTCATCGAGAACTGACCGACGAAGACATCCGCAAAATAGCCGATACCTATCATGCCTGGCGGCTGCCCGAATCTGCCCACGCCGGCCACAGGGCAGGCCGCAATGTAGGGGCAATTCATGAATTGCCCCTACCGAATTATGAAGATATACCCGGTTTTTGCAAATCCGCCACACTCGATGATATCCGCCATCACCACCACATTCTCACGCCCGGCCGTTATGTCGGCGCGGCGGAGGTTGAAGACGATGGCGAACCTTTTGAAGAGAAGATGATCCGCCTCACCACGACTCTGCGCCAGCAGCAAAACGAATCAGCAAAGCTGGATGCTGCCATTGCCGCTAACCTTAAGGAGCTGGGTTATGGCGGATGAGTGGAAGGATTTAGCCATTGCGGATGCAATAGAAATCATTAGTGGTGGAACACCTAAAACATCCACACAAGAATACTGGGGTGGAAGCATACCGTGGCTTTCTGTCGCAGATTTCAACAAGGGATATAGATGGGTAAATACAGCCGAAAAATCAATTACTGAACGCGGTCTAAAGGAAAGCGCAACTGAAATTCTTAATATAGGTGACATTATCATTTCAGCACGTGGTACGGTCGGCGTTGTTGCACAGCTTGCAAAACCGATGGCATTTAATCAGTCGTGCTATGGTATCCGAGGAAAAAGAGGAGTCGCCGATACGAACTTTGTTTATTATACACTGCGTCACGCAGTAACACAGATGCAGCAAGTCGCTCACGGTGGTGTTTTTAATACGATAACAAGAGATACTTTTAAAATAATTAAGACGAGGCTTCCTTCGTTAAATGAGCAAAAAGCCATCGCTCACATCCTCGGTACGCTGGATGACAAGATTGAATTGAACCGGCAAATGAATAAAACGCTCGAAGAAATGGCGCGGACGATTTTCAAGAGTTGGTTCGTGGACTTTGATCCCGTGCATGCCAAAGCCGCCGTTCGCCGCGAACATCCCGCTTGGTCCAACGCCCTAGTAAGCCGCGCCGCCCTCCCAAACCTCAAACCCGAAATCGCCGAACTTTTCCCGGACCGCCTCGTAGATTCGGAACTGGACAAGATACCGGAAGGGTGGAGGGATTCCACAGTAGGTCAGAATTTCAGACTTACAATGGGGCAATCCCCACCAGGCAGCACATACAACGAGAACGAAGAAGGGATTCCGTTTTATCAAGGTCGATCTGATTTCGGCTACCGTTTCCCGTCACAACGTGTGTTTTGTACCGCGCCGACACGCTTCGCCGAAGCCGGAGATACACTTGTGAGCGTCAGGGCACCTGTTGGTGATGTAAATATGACAAACGAAAAATGTGCCGTCGGAAGGGGTGTAGCAGCTATTAGGCACAGCAATGGTTACAAATCTTTTACTTATTATTCCATGAAACATCTAAAGAATTATTTTGATAAATTTGAGGCTGAAGGAACGGTCTTTGGCTCTATTAACAAATCGGACTTTGAGAATCTCCCTTTCACAGCGCCACCCTCTGATGTTTTAGAATTATTTGAGCGGCTAGTTTCACCTATTGATAATCGGATAAAAAATAATGAGGGCGAATCTAATACCCTCGCCGCTCTCCGCGACGCCCTTTTGCCCAAACTGATTTCCGGTGAATTGCGGATAAAGGATGCAGAAAGGTTTTTGAAGGAACGCGGTTTATGATCAAAAAACGAAACAACCAATGTACAATGATCACCGATTCGGTTTTGACGTCCAATCTTGTAGGGGCGATTCATGAATCGCCCCTACCAATGATCGTCGCACAAATAACCTGTCCGCTCTCCGCGACACCCTTTTGCCCAAACTGATTTCCGGTGAATTGCGGATAAAGGATGCAGAAAGGTTTTTGAAGGAACGCGGTTTATGATCAACAAGCGAAACAACCAATGTAAAATGATCACCGATTCGGTTTTGACGGCCAATCTTGTAGGGGCGATTCATGAATCGCCCCTACCAATGACCGAACCGCCCCCGGATACCCTGGAACGCCATCACCGTCGTTCTATCCGCCTGCACGGATATGATTATTCTCAGGCCGGGGCGTTTTTTTTGACGTTCTGCACCCAAAACAGGGAATGTCTGTTCGGCGATGTGGTGGACGGCAAAATGCAGTTGAACGATGCGGGGAAAATCGTCGCCGATGAATGGTTGAAAATCGCCGAAATCCGTGATGACATCGAATTGGACGAATGGATCGTGATGCCAAACCATTTTCACGGCATATTGACGATAAACAACACCGTAGGGGCGATTCATGAATCGCCCCTACAAATGACCATTACGCAACGGCGGAATATGACATTGCCAAAATTAATCGGACGTTTCAAAATGTTGTCGTCCAAACGTATCAATGAAATGCGTGACACCCCGGGCATAAAACTATGGCAACGCAATTATTATGAGCATATCATTCGGAAAGATGATTCCCTATGCCGTATCCGGGAATACATTTTAAACAATCCATTGCAATGGGAAATGGATCGTGAAAATCCGGCTGCAGGGGCAATCCCTGTATCCACTTTGCCAAAGGACGAACCATGGCGCATCTGAACGAATCCATCATCGAACAGGCCGCGTTGGCGTGGCTGGAAAGCCGAGGTTACCATATCATGTCGGGATTGGAAATCGCCCCCGGCGAACCTGCCGCCGCACGAATTGTTGGGAGGTACCTATGACCGACAACCGGCAATTCCTGCTCTATACCGCCCCGGACGGTGCGGTGCAGGTGGAGGTCTGTTTTCGAGACGAGTCGGTCTGGCTGACGCAGAAAGCACTGGCGGAGCTGTTCGGGGTAAAGGTGCCTGCGATCAACAAACACCTCAGGAACATCTTCGAATCCGGGGAACTGGTTCGCGAAACAACTGTTTCCAAAATGGAAATAGTTCGCCCGGAAGGCGCTCGTGAGGTGGCCCGCGAAGCGGAACGCGGAATTATCACGCAAATGACCGAATGGGTAGAATTCCTGAATCATTTTCTGGAACTCTCCAATTATCCGATCCTGAATGATAAGGGAAAAGTCAGCGCTTTGGAGGCGAAACTAAAGGCGGAAGCTCAATACGAGGTCTTCCGGCAGCGGCAGGATCGCGAATATATTTCTGACTTTGATCGTGAAATCAGGCGATTGGAGGGCAAAAAGTGAACCCCGCCTTCTCCGAATCCATCATCGAACAGGCCGCACTGGACTGGCTGAAAGCCATCGGCTGGGAAACTTTGTTCGGTCCCGACATCGCACCGGGTATGCTGGCGGCTGAACGTGATCATTATGAGCAGGTGGTACTGGAGCGGCGGCTCAGGCAGGCACTCCAGAGGCTGAACCAGCAGGTTTCGACTGATGCTCTGGAGGAGGCTTTTCGCAGGCTGACCAGACCGGAGTTTCCTTCGGTGGCACGTAACAATCATGCTTTTCACAAGATGCTGTTGGAAGGCATTCCCGTTGAGATACAGCGTGAAGGCGGGTCATACGGACATGTGCCAATCCGGGTGGTTGATTTTGATAATCCCGACCGAAACGACTTTCTGGCGGTTAATCAGTTCACGGTGGTGGAAGGTCAGATTGAACGCAGGCCGGATGTGGTGCTTTTTGTAAACGGTCTGCCGGTGGGCGTCATTGAACTCAAAAACGCCGCAGATGAAAACGCGACCATCTGGACGGCCTTCAATCAATTACAAACCTACAAAATGCAGATCCCCTCGCTTTTTACATTCAATGAAGCGCTGGTCATTTCCGATGGCATCGAGGCCAGAATCGGCACACTGACGGCGAACCGTGAATGGTTTATGCCGTGGCGCACGATTGAAGGCGAAGAACTGGCCGATGCAACGCTCCCGCAACTTCAGGTGATGCTGGAGGGCGTGTTTGACAGGCGGCGGTTGCTGGATTTAATACGCTACTTCATTGTCTTTGAGCCCGCCGGCGCCGCGAGCGACGCGCTGATTAAGAAAATGGCCGGATATCACCAGTATCATGCCGTCAATGTGGCCGTCGAAGAAACCATCCGTGCCTGTCTGCCGGGGCCGACGGTAAGAGAGGAAGACGGCGTTTACTATTCGAAAAAACTGCGCGACGGAAAACAGGGTGACAAGCGCGTGGGTGTGGTCTGGCATACGCAGGGTTCAGGCAAAAGCCTGACGATGGCCTTTTATGCCGGGCGGGTGATTTTACATCCCTACATGCAAAATCCGACACTGGTGGTCATCACCGACCGAAACGATCTGGACGATCAGCTTTTCGGCACGTTTGCCGACTGTCATGAACTTCTGCGCCAGCAGCCCGTGCAGGCGCAAAGCCGGGCAAATCTCCGGGAACTTTTAAAAACAGGCTCCGGCGGCGTTATTTTTACCACCGTGCAAAAATTCTTCCCCGCGGGAAATACAGAGGCGCTTCAAGAATCACCGCTACTTTCGGATCGCCGCAATATCGTCGTCATTGCCGATGAAGCGCACCGCAGCCAGTACGATTTTATTGACGGCTTCGCTAGACATATGCGCGAGGCTCTGCCGAACGCTTCATTTATCGGCTTCACAGGTACGCCCATCGAGCTTTCCGACAAGAACACGCGCGCCGTATTCGGTGATTACATCAGTGTGTATGATATCGAGCGGGCGGTCAAAGACGGGGCGACGGTTCCAATCTATTATGAAAGCCGTCTGGCGAAGCTGGAATTAAAGGAAGATGAGCGCCCCAGACTCGACCCGGAATTTGAAGAGGCCACCGAAGGCGAAGAAATCGAAAACAAGGAACGGCTGAAAACTAAATGGGCGCAACTGGAGGCGCTTGTCGGAACGGATAAACGCATCCGGCTGATTGCTGAAGATCTGGTGAAACATTTCGAGGAGCGTCTCGAGACTATGGACGGCAAGGCGATGATTGTGTGCATGAGCCGTCGTATCTGCGTTGAGCTTTATAATGCAATTGCAAAAATCCGTCCTTGGTGGCATCAAACCGATGACGATCTGCCTGCGCAACACGGCGAAGCGGCGCAGCAGGCAGGCAAGGGTTTGGTCATGAAGATTGTCATGACCGGTTCGGCATCCGACCCGCTGGACTGGCAGATGCACATCCGCAATAAATCGCGCCGTGAAGAACTGGCAAAGCGCTTTAAAAACCCCCATGATCCCTTTCGGGTGGTCATCGTCCGCGATATGTGGCTGACGGGCTTTGACGCACCGTGTCTGCACACGATGTACATTGATAAGCCCATGCGCGGGCATGGACTGATGCAGGCTATCGCCCGCGTCAACCGTGTTTTCAAGGACAAGCCCGGCGGCCTGGTGGTGGATTATCTGGGGCTTGCCGATCAATTAAAATATGCCCTGGCCAATTATACTCAAAGCGGCGGTCAGGGAAAGACAGCCATTGACCAGGACGAAGCAGTTTCGGTCATGCTGGAGAAATATGAAATCTGCTGTGACATTTTTCATGGGTTTGACCGGTCGCCTTGGCACACCGGCCGGCCGCAGGAGAGGCTTTCCGTACTGCCGGCGGCGCAGGAGCATGTGCTGGCGCAGGAGGACGGCAAAAACCGTCTGGTCCGGGCGGTCGGCGACTTGTCAAAAGCCTTCGCCCTGGCCGTGCCGCATTTGAAAGCATTGGAAATCCGCGACGACATAGCTTTTTTTCAGGCGGTGAAGTCGGTGCTGACCAAAAGCACAACTGACGGACGCCGCAGCGAGGAAGAAATCGAGTTTGCCATCCGGCAGATTGTTTCCAGGGCGGTGTCGTCTGATGAAGTGATTGATATCTTTGCCGCCGCCGGCCTCAAAAAACCGGACATTTCGATTTTGTCGGATGAGTTTCTGGCCGAAGTACAGGGCATGCCGCAGCGAAATCTGGCCGTGGAAATGCTGCGCAAACTTCTGGACGGTGAAATCAAGGCACGCGGCAGAAAAAATATCGTCCAGGCCCGGTCGTTTGCCGGGCTTCTGGAAAACGCCATCCGAAAATATCAGAACCGCGCCATCGAGACGGCACAAGTCATCGAAGAACTGATCGGTCTGGCCAAAGAAATGCGCGAAGCGGGCAAGCGCGGCGAGAAACTGGGGCTTACCGAAGACGAAATCGCTTTTTACGACGCACTGGAAGCCAACGATAGCGCGGTTGCTGTCCTGGGTGATAAGACGCTCAGAATCATCGCGCAGGAACTCCTCAAAGCGGTGCGAGGCAGTATTACGATTGACTGGACGGTGCGGGAAAACGTCCGCGCCAATATACGAGTGATTATCAAACGAATCCTCCGCAAATACGGCTACCCGCCGGACAAACAGGCCCGCGCCACCGAACTTGTTTTGGAACAGGCCGAAGTGCTTTGTCACGACTGGATGGAAAACCGATGAGCGCTAAAAGACAACACCAAACTACCCCTTTTATATGAGCCCCTTCAATTTGCTGGGGGATAGGGAAATTTCATGACAATGGTCAGGTGCCGTCCGCATTGAAACTGGCCACAAAGGAGCCAAAAGGGCCATAACCAGGAAGGTCTCATAAAGAACTCAAAGACCTGCCAGATTATCCTGCCAGGAATTGACTAAGGTCGCCCACTACTGGCTCACAGTAAACGCCATGACTAAGCCAATGACGCTCAGGGAGGATAGATAGTGAACCAAACGGAAAGAGGAAGGGGTAATACCCTCAAAAGAGGGCGATAAAGGGGAACAACGAACACACCCGGCACCTGAATCCCGAACGGCTCGTGATAAAAACTGTCCGCTTGGCGATATAGTGTCAAGGGACATTAACGGTTCGGGTCTGTTTTCACGGCCAACTAGCACCTGCCACCTGCCCCTCACGATTTTCTGACCTTCAAACATTCCCCCACTGCCCTTGCCCGGTAACGAGGCAAATCCGTCTTTTATTGCCTTTATTCTTTATCCCAGATTACGCAATAGAAAAATAATTTACAAAAAAACAGTCATTGCGGGGGGCGAAGTGACGAAGTAATCTCATATAATCAATAGCTTAGGTTGCTGCTCTTCGCTCGTAATGATGATCTTTCC
>Ga0255344_1006658_pt1 | contig 10363 bp, 9 predicted proteins | sample wastewater_treat_5_FD_192414 | JGI IMG/M metagenome (GOLD analysis project Ga0255344, IMG submission 192414) | Wastewater microbial communities from Lulu Island WWTP, Vancouver, Canada - plant18 | ecosystem: Engineered > WWTP > Wastewater > Unclassified | place: Canada: Vancouver, British...
CCAGGCCAATCCGCATGTGGGCAAGTTCGAGGTGGTTTCCAGCTCGTACCTGAGCAATCCCTCGTTTCCCGGCTATAGCAGCAAGGCATGGTATCTGTTCGCCGATCCCAACCGGCTGCCGGCCCTGGAGGTGGCGTTTCTCAACGGCGTGGACCGCCCCACCGTCGAGAAGACCGATGCGGACTTCAATACGCTGGGGATTCAGTTCCGCGGCTATATCGACTTCGGCGTGCGGGAGCAGGACTCTATCCTCCCCCAACTACAAAAACTGAAATTCCGCTGGTTTAAGCGGAAAATTGAAGAATTAAACTAATCCGCTCCGTTCTCTTACAAGTTCATAGGGTTCAAATAAAAAGGGCCTTCGGGTAGCCGGAGGCCCTTTTTCTGGTTTTAGTTTTGCTTACGTCTTAAAAGCAGGGTGCCTAAGGTAAATAATGTCAAAGTCATTGGTTCCGGGACAAGGATAAACTGGATGTTCTGGATCACCGGGTCGTAGCCGGGGACGTCGTGCAAGTGGATACTGAACGGATCACCATTGCCCCACAGGCCGGTCAGCACATTGCTTGAGTCCAGTGTCGGCAGATCCCCAGAGTAATACAACTTGATATTGGGATTCGGTACCCCATCCCGACCGGGGGTGTATGGTACCCACTGATAACTGTAAATATGGCGAATTAAACCGCCTTTGAGCACAGCAGTAGCATTATTTCCAATGTCAATCATGTTCACCTGACCGCTGGTCATATAAAGTGAACTATTATTAAGAAGCCTAATAATCCAAATCCCTCCTGTTCCCTCCGCAAGGGGTGACGTACCTTTTATTGTTGCAGAACTTTCACCAAACAAGTTTAAATCGCCAAACCCGCCGTCCGTCATATAAAGACTATCGCCTGTTTGCAATGTTAATCCTGGTGTATAAATGTTTGTGGTAATTTCATAATAGGTTGCATATACTTGATAACTAACCACACAAATAAACATGATGTAAGGTATTGTTTTTTTCATAGTTCTGTCCTTCCGCAATTCGGGTTGATTACACATTTTTTTACCTTTGCAAGTCAACACGGGTGCCCTGCATCTGCAATTCATACAGATTGTTATAAACCGTATCTATAAAATCTTTCCATGCTCCTGGATCGATCGTTTCCTGAATATCTGGTTCGTCCAGCCAGATCTTTTCAAGGAATTTGACGGCCTCTTCCAAATCCAGAATCTGCTGTGTAATGGATTTTTCTTCTGCCCGTGAAGGTTCGTAAACCGTCTGTACAGACGCGGCCTTCGCACTTTTTATCATCGGCATAGACATCATCAGGACCCCTTCACCGCCGCTTCTTCCGCCCCAAACGGCCATATAACTCTCCCGCCAGCATGCCTTCCAAAGCCAGTTGTCCGCCTCGCAGAACGCAATCAAATCCGCCAAATCAATGGTATATGCACTGCCGCCTGTCTGAACCAGATTACAAATTGGATTCCAGCCGGTAAAATCACTGGGATCAATCAGATTCGGATCCGAAGGCAGTGATGGATCATTTGGATCATGACTGAGCCATGCCCGGCTCAGCATTGAAAACTCCTCATAGTTTATTGCACCATCATAAGTCCAGTCATTTTCATGCCAGGTGTTTTCGCAGGATACCTCGTCGGCCCCGATATCCACCCGGTTTTCCTGAACGCGGGGCTGTCCGTCCATATCCATCTGGTCCGGGTAACTTCCATAGTCCCCGCTGTTGCGACAGGGGGATTCATACTTGATATGATAATACCCATATGGCGGTTGATTGTAGACGAAGTCCGGCTCATCATTGACATTGTGTTCGCTGTTAATCTCGTTACAATCCGGCACACAGCAGTAATAAACCTGTTCCAAAGACAAACCGGCAATCTGAGCATTATTGCCATTATTGTAATAGACAATGTTGTTCTTCACTGTGGGCAGGGAACCACCGGCTCGGTTAATACCTTCATTTATGTTGTGAACAATCGTATTGTTCCAGATTGTTGTACCATTCCCCGGATTGACAAGATTAATCCCATAATATGTGTAATAAGTACTGCCGGAACCATTTTGATTGATTGCTGAGTTAAAGATATGAGAAATAGAACCATTTGTATATATACCATCATAATGATTATCATGGATTTTACAATTTTCTACCATCAATACATAACCACTCCCAAGATGATAGATCCCCTGTTGACTATTTTCTTCCATCTCACCCCATTTGACGGTTAGGTCACCATTCATGCAATAAATCCCTATTTTCTCATTATTCCTCACAATACAATTAACAACCGAATACGATACCTTATTTCCGAAAATGCCGTAATCTCCAGATTCCTTCACTATCACTCCATCGAGCAAAGAGTTATTCCCCATTTTCACAACGGTATTATTGCGATACACCACCTCGCCTCCGTCCCCATCCGGGAACGACAGCACAAAGCCGCTCAGAGTCGTGCGGTTTCTGCGCCAGTTGCGACTTTCTTTTGTTTCAGAAGGATTGACATGCCCCGCAAAGCCCCCATACACCGCCACGTCTGCCGGGATCTCAAAGCAATCCGCGTCCTCCACCCCCGGCCAATACGTCCCCCGCGCCACCCAGATCTCCTCCACCTCAAACCCGCTGGTGCGTGCATAGTCCAACGCCTCTTGCAAGTCGACAAACGCATCCTCCCAGCTGGATCCCTCCCCGTTGCCCGGTGCGAATTTATCCACATACACAATCGGCCCCAGATCGTATCGGCAGACCGCCGTCCGCCGTGTATATTGGGCGAGGTTGAGTTCGTTTCTCAACACCGCCTTGCCAACCACCTCCCCGCCCGCCTTCGGATGGACCACCTTAAACGATACACTCTCCTGTCCGCTGTCATTGACAGTCAGCGTTCCGATAGCCCAGGTTGCCGTATTGGTAAAGATACTGTACGTGCCGCTGCCGGATACCTGCACACTGAATCGATCCGTCTCCTCCGGCAAAGTCACCGTCAATACCACATCCTCTTCAACCGCCGCATCCGGGGCAGCGTTGCCGTAATTAATCGTATAGGTAATCACAACGTTCGGATCGGTCGAGTCCAGACAACTGCCGACATCATCGCTGACTTTGACATACAGCCCGTGCCGTACAGGAATCTTCCCACCGTAACAGAACATAAACGCCACCGTCCGTTTCACCGTTTCATTCGGGGCCAGTGCTCCAAGTGCCCACCCTAACGCACCGGCCACTTCATCCAGAATCAGGGAATCGTTTCCGTTCAAGGCGCGGTTTTCGATATTGATATGGGTACCCTTGCGAACCTTAAAAAGCCCGCCCGTGTGCCCACCGCGAAAGAGATCGTTGTCAATCCAGTCCGGCTCTACGGCACAACTGAATCCCACCCAGTCCTTGTGGGTGGCCTTCTGGGAACCCGTGCAGGGATACGTATTCCACTGCGTGATATCAAACCGAAAATTCCCCACGGTATTACTATCAGCACCGCAATGAACCGGATTATATGGCACATAGTATTCCAGCGGATCATCATAACCGAGGGGATTATAGGTTGAACTTACACATGGTCCATACTCATCGGCTCCGTGTGAATGCAGTAACTGATAGAACGCAAGATTGGTCAGTGTCTCCTCGGTCAGATTGGTAATGCTGTATGTTTGTAAAAAGATATATTGATCTGAATACACATATGCCGAACGAAGCAAATTGGGGTCCTCTTCATCCGGTTCCAGGAATCCAAGAGGACTGCGGCACAAATAATCATTCGGGTCCCATACATTGGGATCGCGATACTGCAAATTCACAATTTCATAGTCAATCTGTATTTCCACTTCATTATTCGCGATAAAAGAATGCCCTGGATTGGGAAGAGTAGGATTGTTGGGATCGTGCAGAATTACACATGGCCCGGATATCTCAAAATCATTCCCTGTGTACCAATCTGGATACTCAAACTTCTGCGTTAGCCACATGGCCCGGCGGGCGGGCAGATCAGGGTCGATTTTTTTCGTATTGATGCCGTCGTAATATAAAGCCGCCCCCCATTCGCCACTTAACAACTCATGATACGGATGAGGATGTTCCTTCGAAGGGCCATACCAGATCCAGTCTGAAAATCCTCCGGCATCCATCGTGGCATGAAAATAAGGAGCGATCTTCTTTTTTGCGGAGTCTCCGAGGATTAGGAATTCGCCGTCAAAATACCCAAGACTGATATCGACAAAAACTCCAAATACGACAACATACAGAATCCAACTTGTTTTGAAATGCTTTTCAGAACCCATCCTTTACCCTTTCTTCAGAAGACCTCCGCTTCCTACTTTTCGCCTCCGATACAGGCCGACCCCGTAAAAGAGGCACCGCTTACTCCATGCTCACCGTAGGCCCGGCAAGGCCCGTCACGAACATGCTTCAGCAGTGCCGGGTTAAGGCACTGACCTTCGCATCTCGTAGCATAAAAAACTGGCGGTTTAGACTGAGATGCTATAGTCCAGTGGACTTTCAAGTATTTAATTTTCTTGTAATTATGATATACAACTTCTTTTTATCGGTCAATGATAAAATGCCCATGGCAGGCAAAGTCACCGTATCTCGTTGTAAAAACTGAAGTTACAAAAACCTGAAGATTTTCTCAACTTTTTTGACGTGTTCCATACTTGGTGCGTGGATTATATACATAGGGACGATAGGACTCGATTCTGGAAAGGAACTCATGGAACCCCAGCCGTTTACCCCGGAGGAAATTTATGAACATGCACGCAGGATCGCAATGCAATTCTTTATCGAAAAGGGACTTACATCCCGACACCACCTGATTGAAGATGCTACCCAGGAGATCGCCCTGGCGGGATGGCAGTGCTCAGAGACGACAGATCAGGTCGGTTGTATCGTCAACCGGATGAAGGATCGATTAAAGACATGGTGGGGCCGGTATTTAAAAGAGCAATCACGCAGGTCATCCGAGTCTACTGAAGGCATTCTGGATAACGAAACCGTTCGGGAATGCGAGGATCGAAGCCGGAACATCCATGATCCTGAGGCCCTTAAAAGTTTTCTGGAGACTAAGCTGAGCCCACGGCAGCGCCAAATTGCCAACTACTTTATGGCAGGTTTCACTCAGCAGCAGATCGCTGAGGAATTGGGTATGTCGGATCGCACCGTTCAACGGGAGCGAGTATTGATGGAAGAAACATATCGAAGACACTTAAACTCCTATTAAGAAAGGTACTTATGAAAAAGTATTATTGGTTACGTGAAGATTTTGATGCCCTGATGGAACTGTTGCCGGGGGCGGGCATGGGACTGCCCGGTGCGAATAAGTCCGGCATGAGCTTATTCTATCCCAAGTACATCGAGGGCGCGGTTGCGGAATTAAAACTTCGCGGCCTACAGGTTGACGGGTACGCTTTGCAAAAGCTCGTCGATGAGGGCGTTGTCCATCCCAAGCGGATGGAAGGATCCGAGACCATGACCCTCTGGAGCAAGGACGACATCGATGCGGCTGCGGAATATCTCTATGAGAATGACCAGTGGTCTTCCTGGACGCACTTTTGCTTTGTCGCAAACATCCGATATGGCCAGGCGGTCAAGGCGCACCGAGTTGCGGCCGCGAGGTATGGGCTTGGCTTTACCCTGAACTTTGACCTGCCCGGCCTGGTTTCGGTGATCGAGCCTGGCGAGGAGCCGGATGATTACGCCTGGATCGCATTTTATCCAGGGAATATGAAGCTCCGGCCACGGGAGGCAGACTAATGCCTCCTGTGGTTATGGAGCCGGAAATCCTGAATCTGATCGCTGCAATCACCCTTCAAAACACCGAAACTCTTACCGCCAGCCGCAAAATTCCAACCCTTGAAATCATCGCCTATACAGGCGGTTTTATGAACGTTCCCGGCTGGGGACCGCTGTGCATCGACCTGAATGGTCTGGAGGCCGGACAGGTGGCCGTTTTGGCCGACCATGATGCAAACCGGTCGGGTGTGGTTGGGCATGGCCTGGCGACGATTGAGGATGGAAAGTTGGTGGTCCGCGGCCAGATCAGCGCCGATGGAGATGCCGCTCGCCAGGTGGTTTCGGCGGCTAAGAACGGATTTCCCTGGCAGGCATCGGTCGGTTTGCAGGTCCTCCAGTCCAAGCGCCTCGGGGCCGGTCAAACCATCGAACTCAACGGTCGCCATCTGACCGTTCCGGAGGGAGGCGTGGTCTTGGTGGTTCGCGGCAAGCTTCGGGAAGTGAGCATTACGGCACTGGGCTGTGATGCGGATACGTATGTACATATTGCTGCTATGAAAAGGCAAGGAGAAAATTCTATGGAACCAGCTGTTGAAATAAAAGAAGTAGTCGAAAAAGATGCCAACCGGCGTGAGGCCAACCGCATCGCCAATATTACCACGATCTGTGGGGGCAGGTTTGATGAGATCCGCGCCAAGGCCATCGATGAGGGATGGGATGAAATCCAGACCGAACTGGAGGTGCTGCGGGCCTCCCGGCCCAAGGCACCCAATGTGTATCACCCAGTCAGCGCCCCGAATAACACCGTCCTTGAAGCGGCCTTGCTGCTGCACATGGGGATGGCCGGGCTTGGGGAAAGGGCCTTGGGACCGGTGGCGATGGAGCAGGCCGAACGCCTGGGCTCCACCAGCATGATCGATCTGTGCCGGGCGGCTTTGTATGCAGATGGTCAGGTGATCCCCGGGGGCCGGATGGAACTGGTCAAGGCGGCCTTGAGTACTTATTCCCTGCCGACGGCCCTGGGCAATGTCGCCAACAAGGTCATGCTGGATGCGTACAAGGAGACCCCGGCCACCTGGCGGTCGTTCTGTGCCGTTCGCAATGTCGGTGACTTCAAGACCCAAACCGCGGTCCGGCCCACCTTTACCGGCCAGCTGCAGCGGGTAGCCAAGGGAGGGGAACTCAAGCATGGCAGCGTCGAGGAATGGATCGTTGAATATGTGATCGATACCTTCGGCAAGCTGGTCAGTATCGACCGCCGGGACATCATCAATGATGATCTGAGCCTGTTCAGCGATACGGCATCCTCCCTGGGCCGGGCGGCCATGCGGAAGATCAGCGATCTGGTGTATGAGGTCCTGCTGGCCAATGCGGGGGGCTTTTTCTCGGCGGGCAACAATAACTATATCGAGGGGGCGGATAGCGCCCTGAACGTCGATAGCCTGTCGAATATGATTACCCTGCTCCGCACCCAGCGGGATGCCGAAGGCAATGACCTGGATCTCAAACCTACCGTACTGCTGGTTGGCCCGGAGCTGGAAACCACGGCCCGGGCGCTGCTGGAAAGCGAATTCATTCAGGCCCAGGTCGATGGGCCTACCGGCAATTCCCTGCGTCGGGCGGTGAGGCTGGAAGTCGAGCCGCGGCTTAGCAATACGGTCAAGTTCGGCGGTACCGCCTCCAGCAAGCACTGGTTCTTGTTTGCCTCGCCGGGAGATGCTGCACAGATCGTCGCGTTCCTCAATGGCAAGCAGACTCCGACCACGGAATTCTTCGGGCTGGATCAGGATGTCAACCGTCTGGCCGTTTCCTGGCGGGTGTATCATGACTTCGGAACGGCCATGTGTGATCCCCGAGCGGCCGCTTACAGTAAGGGTCGGTAATTAGTCCATTGTCCACGGATGGCGGGTGCTTTTCCTCTGGCCCCGCCATCCATTCTCTCATATCGATTGGAGCCTTACATGGTAGCACCCCCCGAATCAATGGTTGGCAGATTCCGCATGGGTATCCAGGAATCGACCGAGCCCGGTCCGCAACCGCAGGACCGTGCTGAGGCCATTGCAAACTGGTTATTCAAGCAGTGGCAAAACAACAATTGCAATCAAACAGAACGATTAGAAATGAGGAATTGACCATGATTGTCTTAAAGGAAATTATCAGCGATAAAGCGGATGCCAGTGCCCATATTACCTGTTTCGAGCGAGAGACATCCGGTTTGTTTTATGCGATCTATGGTGACGATGCCTATGCCGTTCCGGTTCTTGGATGGGGCATCGACCAGAGGCACGATAGCCATATAACGCCGCTTGTGCTGCATGCTCATTTTGGGTTGATCGCCGCATGGGCAGTACCGGTTTGCGAGAACAACTTCAACCGTGTTGTCACAAGGAGTGATCCGTGACCTCCATCCAGCAAAAACTATCGGAAGCCTTAAAAAGGCAGGGCATCAAACCGACGAAAGCGGCCGAGGAAACTCCTGTTCAGGGCCAAATCGTCACTGTTTTGCTGGCTGATATCGAAGGCAAAGAGATTCAGTGGTTTTGGCCCAACCGGATTCCGGCCGGCATGTTGTCGCTGCTGGTGGGCAATCCCGGTGTGGGCAAATCATTTCTGACGATGTATATCTGTTCACGGATTTCTACGGGGTCCCGCTGGCCGGATTCAGAGAATAAAACCGAGCCGGGATCGGTCCTCTTGTTCAGCGATGAGGAAAGCCTGGAATATGCCATCAAACCCCGGCTGGATGCCCATCAGGCGGATTGTACGAAGATCTTTGCCGTTCCGCACATCAGAAAGCCGGATGGCAACCCGGACTCGTTTTCCATCGGTGAGCATATTCAGCTATTACGGGAACATCTGGACCGGATGCCGGACTGCCGCCTGATCATCTTTGATCCGATTACCGCCTATCTGGGCGCAGTCAATGCCAACAACAATGCCGAGGTCCGCGGGGCGCTGGTCGGGCTTCAGGGTCTGGCCCAGGAAAAGAAGGTGACCATTTTGGGGATCAACCATTTTTCCAAAAAGGTCGAGCTGGATGCCATCCACCGGATTTTAGGCTCCACGGGCTTTGTGGCGGCTGCACGTGCGGTCTGGGCCGTCATCCAAGAACGGTATGAAGATGACTGCCAGGGTGAGCCTGGCCGCCTTCTTGTCCCGGTCAAGAGTAATTACAGCATCGCCCCGACCGCATTGAAGTTCCAGATTGTAGATGGCCAGGTGGTATTCGAGGACGGCCAGCATCAGGTCAATATTGATGCGATCCTGCAGAATGCCAAGAACGCAAAAAGGAATCCGAATCTGGGGAGCGCAACAACGTTTTTGAGTCAGAAACTTGAGGGCAAGGTATTTGAATACGCCAAAGATATAATCGACGAGGCCAAGGAAATGGGGATCAGTAAAAATATCCTCTACAAGGCCAAGAACAAGTTGGGGGTATCCGACTGGAAGGATGGGTTCGGATCGCCAGTCAAATGGTCGCTCGAAGGCAAGCCCGATAGCCAGCCGCCATCGGCTGCTGCAATCGAGGCCAATAGGATATAAGAGAGTATTTAATATCATTGGGGATGATTGGGGATGATTACATTATTGGGCTAAAAATCAATGATCTGCGCAGATCATTGGATAACGCTCTAAAAATCCAATCCTCTCCAATGATGCCCAATGATTCAACCCTTCCTCGATTAGGTACTCCGCCAGAAAAACTGGCCGAAGACCGCGGCGGGAACAGGCGCGGACCTATACAGACGTTCTTTTCGGTGTCCGGTTTTTTTGAAGGCCCAAATGGAGGCCAAAAATAGTGCGAATTTATCGAGAATCTTCCAGCAATTCCCTTGGTTTTCATGCCCAAACGAGGTACCTGTGGGGTGTCAATAGAAGACCCAAAATAACCGCTATTTAGGAGACCAAAACATGGCAAACCAAGAGGTAAAAACGGCCTACCAAACGGCCAAAAGCGACATCGCAAATCTGCTCGGATGGTTCGAATGCGAATTGCAAAAAGAACCGGAAACCATCCAATGGCCACGGGTCGGAACGCTTAACCACGTCCGGCAGAACCTGATTGAAACATTGAGTTTTTTGAGCGGATTTGAAACCCGCGAAATCGAAAACTCACTCGAAGAATCCCGCATGTAGAAAGGAGAAAAAGGACAATGGCGACAAAAAAACCAATCAAAGCGGTCGGCTACGCCCGCCGCAGTACGGACATGCAGGAGCGGTCCATTCCCGACCAGAAGGCATATGTCGAGAAATGGGCCGACCAGAATGGCTACCGCATCCTGCGCTGGTACATTGACGATGCCATCAGCGGCACCAGCACCAAGGGCCGGGTGGCCTTTGACCAGTTGATTACCGCTGCTGAAAACGGCCGGGATTTTGAGGCCATCCTCTGTTACGACATCAGCCGCTTTTCCCGAGGCGGGACCAATGAAACCGGGTATTATCTCCATCGGCTTCAACTGGCGGGCGTAGAGGCCATCTTTCCTGCCGATAGTATCCCCGAAGGCGACGAGGGGGAATTGCTGCAGGGGGTCAAATCATGGCAGGCCAAGCAGTACACCGTCAAACTGTCCCGCGATGTGATTCGCGGATATATTTCCAACGTGACCATTCGGCACAGCGCCCCCGGCGGCATCGCCCCC
>Ga0255344_1006663_pt1 | contig 10358 bp, 12 predicted proteins | sample wastewater_treat_5_FD_192414 | JGI IMG/M metagenome (GOLD analysis project Ga0255344, IMG submission 192414) | Wastewater microbial communities from Lulu Island WWTP, Vancouver, Canada - plant18 | ecosystem: Engineered > WWTP > Wastewater > Unclassified | place: Canada: Vancouver, British...
CAAAACATATTACTCCAAAAGAGAGTTTGTCTCTGTATGGTATAACAATGAGTGTATAGGGGTAGGTAGATGTTTCCAGGATGTACTATACCCGATAGCAGTTGAGAATTTAAATGTTAGTTGAATGGGATACTGCACAGATAAAAGACCCTACTGTTATTACTCTGGGTGTATTTGATGGCGTTCATAAGGGACATCAAACCATATTATCTCTTCTCAGTGAGATGTCCCTTACTTCAGGACTGCCTGGAGTCGTAGTTACTTTTGACCCTCACCCACTAGAAATAGTAGGTAAAATTAAAGTAGAATTGCTATTAGACTTGAATGACCGTCTATCGATAATCGACCAATTCCCTCATTCACTTAATGTCCTTATCAAATTTGACAGTAAATTTGCAGAGAAATCTCCAGAAGACTTTGTGAAGGAACTTGCAGAAAAATTCAATATAAGAGAAATCATTATCGGATATAATTTCCAGTTTGGTAAAGGAAGAAGAGGAGATATAAGATTCTTAGAAGAGGCAGGTAAAAAGTACAAATTTAGGGTCATGGCAGTTCCTCCTGTAGAGTATAATGGAAGCTCAATTAGCAGTTCAAGAATAAGATATACCTTAAAAGACGGAGATATAAATTCTGCAAATGAGATGCTGGGAAGACCCTTCTATCTCAAGGGGAGGGTGATCAGGGGAAGAGGACTGGGAAAAGAGATAGGGTTCCCGACCGCAAACATATCTGTTCCTCAGAGACTAATCATACCAAAACCAGGTGTCTATGCAGTCATCGGCACAGTAGAAGAGAAAAAATTTATGGGAGTTACCAATATTGGGTCTGCCCCAACTGTAAGGAGAGAAAGCAGTATAACAGTAGAAACTCACTTTATCAATTTTAACCAAAATATCTATGATAAACTGGTAAAGTTAGACTTTATCGAACGTATAAGACCAGAGATCAAATTTGATGGCATAGATCAACTGGTCCTGCAGATAAGAAGAGATATAGAGACCGCAGAAGAGATCATAAAGAGAAAAGTACTGACGTAAGTTCGATGGCATAGGGCGCCAAACTTGCGCTAGGAGGGTACCTATAAAATGACACCTGGGAGGTTTACACCAGTTTCTTGACAGCCCTTCCCCTTTGATGGCATAGCGTGACCTGCGCTACAGACTAGAAAACTATGGACCTCAATTTATCATCCTGTATAAACTTAAATACCAGCAGGTTACTTCTTTTTTCCTCTGTTGCACTGTCCTTTAGATTAAAGGATAAAATACCCGTATTTTCATCCACCATCATGGTCTTAATCCTACCAATGGGAATATCTTCATATATCCCTATAATCTTTAGTCCTTCGGAGTATGAGGACGATTTAGTTTTAATCTCATACAATAATTTTGCCTTCATCTCATCAGGAATAGATTTCCATAACACAGGACGTTTCTTTATAAACACGTTGTTTATAATTTCCATATTTGAGTTTACTTTCAAATTTATATTCACAGAGGCTGATAATATTTTACCGATAAATCGCTCTGCTGGAGAAAATAAAATCTTTTCATCTATAACCCTGCCAGATACCTTTTCTATTCTATAGTCTAAAACTTTAGTATCTAAGGTTATATCTAAACTTTTTACCTCTATACCATATATGGGTTGATCTATTATCTTTGGCTTGAAATTTGGACCCAAGATCCTGTATATTTCCCCTATGATCTCCGATGCTCTCTCCATATAAACCTTATCGCTTCTTCCAGCCTGGAAAATGGCTCCATTATATCAAAATTTTGTCCTACTTCTGTGAGAGTAGAGATAATCTCCGTTAATCTCTCCAGATACTTTTTTTCTATTCTTGCCCTTACAGGCATACCTGAATCTATCTGAATAATATATCCACCATCTTCCAGCTCCTTATATTCACCCATACTGGTTAGCATATCACCTTTATATCTGCTTATAGAAATGACTGGAAAGGACCATTTAGATTCTTCCAAAAATGGTTCCTCTCTTACAAATAGAAGTACCGGTTTATGTTCCAGTGCATTAATTAGAGGTATTCCTACACTCTCGACCCTTATATATCTGTCTATAGTATTTCCATAAAGGAGTGTCTGCAGTTTTGACGGTTTTATTGGCTCTATATATTTAAATTCAACAGGGATACCCTTTTTATCAACTATTAAAACTCCACCAAGATAGGCAGGTCCTTCAAAAACACGAGTTGTAATATATCCCAATAACTCGCCATCCATAATCTTACTGTTCTACAGAATTTATCAGTTCTTGCATTCTATTTAAACTTCGTATCATTTTTATCAACTGCTGAGTTACCACATCATCTTTAGATGCAATTACCGTTCCATCCTCAGATATGATATCTCTCGTCAATCTCTTACCTATAAGATAAGCAGACTGCCTGGCTTCAAAACTTAGCCCTTCTGTCTGAGTTTGCGCTAAATGCTCCTCTTTTTTATCTATAACTTTTGAACTTTTATCCTCTCCCAGATCTACCAATACCGCAAAGGAACCAAATGCAGTTATATTCTTTCTGGGGATTATATCTTCTCCTTGATATAATCTTATCCCTTCCAATGCCAGAGATTTATCATCTATTAATAACTCCTCCACTTTACCCAGCATCTCTCCTGTTACCGTATATACGGGTAAACCTCTCCATTCTACTCTATTCCCCAGCAGTTTAACTACATCTGTAAACTCTACCACATCTCTAAGAGATTCTAAGGTGGTCAAAATAGCATTTTTACCCAATACTTCTATTCTCTCTTTTTCTATAAATTTCATACCTCTATACCAGTCTTTATCTCTTACCAGAAAACCAACCCCTACCAATTCTTTAGAGTTCAATACCAGGTCATCCACCACTCCAAGATACTCTCCATTACAACTCAATACCGGAAGTCTTATAATCTCTTCCAACGAACGCATCCTTTATCCTCCTATATTCTTACGTCTATCTTTTCTCCTAATCCAGCCTTATGTATCTCTTCGGTATCCATATCAGCCTTCTTATCATGTTCCTGTCCTGATTCTCTCCTACCGCTCTGTCTTCGTTCATTCTCATCGATATTTCTACTCTTATTACTCTCTTTAAAAGATTCCACTTCACGTTGCCTTTGTTCTGTTATTTGCTTAAAATACATCTGAAACTGCTTCTGTACAGCTTCCGGGACCTGTCTCTGGACCTCTTTAATCCTCTCTAAATCCTGAACCCTGAATACTACAGGTTGTATCTCTCCCGGATTCATATTGAACGAAATTCAATCCTCCCTTCGTTATTATTAAATATAAAATACACCCTCTGCAATTCACTATCAACCATATAGGACTCTTCACCTACCCATATTCTTACACCAGGATATACTATCCCAAGAACTTCTATCTTTGCTTCATTTAAAAGATACAGAGATTTTTCTCTTAACTCTTTAATCTTCAAGTCTCTGAGATTTAACTGTTCGATCAAGAGACGCTGAACTTCTCTAAGCTTATTAAGCTGAATCTTCCTTGCCTCTGGAAGACTATCCTCTCTCCCATAGCCAATAATATATTTTATATTAGTATTCACCTCTTCCAGTTTCTTCTTGAGGTCTTCTCTTTCTTTAATAAGAGTCTCTATTTCTGACGATGTCCAGGGTTCTTTTCCAACCACCACTGTAGTGGCAGTTCCAAAAGGAGACCCTAACTGTGAAACAGAGATAGACCTAAGAGCAAAAATCCTACCGCCACAGATAACACCTTTACCAGAAGTTACTTTAATCTTTCCACCACATCTTATACTGCTATCTATTATAGCCTGTTCTACTATAATATCTCCATATACATCTATTTCTGCATTTCTAATTATCTTTGCCAGAAGATTTCCTTTAACCTCTATCCTCCTTCCAGGCTCTCCATATATCCCTCTTCTTACTACAAGATTACCACCCACCCTTAGGTCAGCATTTTCAACATCTTCCCAGACCTCCAGATTCCCCTCACAACTCACGTTAAAATGACTTTTTACTGTTCCCCTTACAAGGACATTACCGACAAAATCTATATTCCCGGTAGAGAAGTCGACATCCTTCTGTATTTCCAGTAGAGGAGATACAGAAATATTTCCTTCCCTTATATTTGGTACTCCAGATTTTGTGGCTATTAACATCAGTCCGTCTTCAGAGATCTCCGTATTTTTACCCCTGGGTAACCTTATATCCTTTCCTTTTTTTGGGGGTATAGGTTCCCCATCAACCCCTGTTCCTGGAACTCCCTCAGTGGGAGGGACTTTTACAGCAAGGATATCCCCCTGTGTCACATTCTCTACAAAACCCAGGTCTCTTAAATCTACAGAACCATCGGGATTCTCCTTTGGTGTTAAATCTTTCCTCCCCAAAGATATCTTATATTCAATTATGGCATCTTTCCCATTCTCAGGAGGAATACCTTCAGCAATAAGAAAATCTTCTACCATCTGAAGCTTGACAATAGTTTGTATCAAATCTTCTTTTACTCCAAATCTCACATTAGCTTTATTGAGAGCACTTCTTATATCTTCTTCGGATATTGAAGAATCATCCTCCGAAGGGGTTAAAGTGATAAAAGCCTTCAATCTATCCGGAGTTACCCTTACCTTTATTCTATCTATGCCCTCACTCATTTTTTATAAACCCTCTCAACTTTAATATTATCTGACTATGAAGCTGTGATACTCTAGACTCTGTAAGACCCAGTATACCTCCTATCTGTTTTAGAGTAAGACCCTCATAGTAGTATAAATTCAATATCTGCTTCTCCTTATCGGTTAATCTCTTTATAGCTTTGGCTAAAAGCTCCCCTTTCTCCTCTTCTATAATCTTCTCCTCTATAGTATCTCTATTATCAGCTATCTCCAGCCCCTTTTCCTCTAACAGTTCTTCTACTGAAGTGGTGATTACAGGACTTATCTCCTCGAGCAAGGTCTGATAAGAGGATAAATCAATACCCAGTTTACTGGCTATCGCTTCTTCGCTGAAGTCTTCTCCCAGACTATCTATAGCAGAAGTAACTCTCTTGATCTTTTCCCTCTGAGTCCTGGTAAATGTATCTTCTCTCCTCAACGCATCCTTTATAGCTCCAGTTATCCTCTTTACCGCATATACTTCAAACTTAACACCTTTATTTTTATCAAATCTCTCTATAGACTCCATCAACCCTATAACTCCCCAGTGGAATAAATCTTCTTTCGTTATAATATTCCCCTCTCTTATATAGAATCGGCTTACAACGTACTTTACTAAAGGAAGATACCTTAGAGCAAATTCTTCTTTCTCTTCTTTATTAAGCTTCACTTAAATCTTTCTTTCTCCTCTTCCTATAGCCTTTATTTTTACTGTTCCATCTGATACATAGAATTCTATAGTCCTACCCATACTACCTCCAGTATCCTCTCCAACAATAGGAATCCCAAGGTCCTTTAATGTGTCTTTCGCTACTTCTACATTTCTTGCTCCGATATTTATCTTGTCTTCCCTGCCCTTTATACTGAACATCTGGCTTCCTCCAGCTATTTTAGCCAGAAGACTGGACTTACTTGCCCCTAACCTTATCATCTCTTCCAATAAGAATGGTATACCAGTGCTTGCGAATTTAGTTGGATTGGAGTTATCACTTACCTGTGGTCTTGGCAATAGAATATGCGCTAACCCACCCATCTTTTTAGATGAGTCATAAAGTGCTACTCCAACACAAGATCCAAGCCCAAGGCATACCAGTACCCCATTTAGCTTTAGAACAGACCACTCTCCTATACCAACCACCACTCTGTCCATCTCTCTATGAAGATACCCCTAATGCATTAAATATTTTTGAAAGGAACTCTGGTTTTGGGACAAAGATCATATATCCTTCAATAGTCTCTCCCTTAACAGTAAAATCCGTAACTATAATTATTATAATATCATCTTCTGCCATCTCTATAGCCAGTGCATTATCAATAAGAGCTCCAACCATATCATAAGTACTGGCTGGTACAGTGGGTATAAGTTTCAGATTTATAAAACTACTCAGGGCATTTAAAAAAGTGGAACCCACTATATTCCCAACCTCAAGAAGGACAGAGTCTCTGATCTCGTTACTTATATCTCCAGGGGAAAATCCTGCCACTATATTTCTTATAAGTCTTTCGGCACTATCAGATGCGAATAACAGTAATATCTGTCCCTCCCCATCCCCTTCAATAAGTACAGTAACCCCGATAACGGGAATCTCAGGACCTCCAAGTATATAGGGAGCATCTCTCAGCTTCAGTAATTTTACCTCTGGGACACTCATATCTACACGTTGATTCAGGAGCTGAGAAAGACTAGTAGCAGCATTTCCAGCTCCTATATTCCCCAACTCTTTTAATATATCCAGATGTATAGAATCTAGGTTCACTTTTCCTCCTTATGTATTTGCCAGGGTATTCACGTCTAAAATTAAGGCAACCCTCCCATTACCAAGAATAGTAGCACCCACAAAGCTTCTATTTAGGTTGACCATCTTATCTATGGATTTTATAACTATCTCTTCTTCTCCAATCAATCCATCCACTGCTATCCCTAGCTGTTTACCTCCGGTTCTGACAATAACAGCAAAGTTACATCCGTCATCTTCCAAACCAAATACCTGTGAAAGTCTGTATAACGGTATTACTCTCCCTCTAGAATATAGGACCTCTCTATTCTTTATTGTTGCTATTTCTGATCTATCCAATTTAACAATTTCCTCTATATTGCTTAAAGGTATAGCATAAGTCTCTTCATTAACCTTTACCAATAAAGACTGAATTATAGCCAGGGTAAGTGGTAATCTTATAATAACTCTGGTTCCCTTCCCCTCTTTACTCTCAAGTCTTATGCTCCCATTTAGCTCTTCCACTCTTCTCTTTACTACATCCATTCCAACACCCCTGCCAGAAACATCGGTAGCCTTTTCAGATGTGCTGAATCCCGGGAGAAATAATACCCCATACAAATCTTCTTCCGTCATTCTATTTGCGCCATCTTCAGTTACAATCCCCTTTTCTATCGCCTTCTTCCTGACTTTTTCTATATTTATCCCTGCGCCATCATCTTCTATCTCTATATATATATTGTTCCCCTCATGATATGCCGATAACTTTACCAATCCTTCTTCAGGTTTTCCCAACTTCACTCTTTCTTCTGGGGTCTCAATACCATGGTCTACCGCATTTCTCAACAGGTGCATTAAAGGATCTCCCATAGCATCTACAACTGTTTTATCCAACTCTGTCTCTGCACCATATATTTCCAATCTTACCTTCTTGTTTAACTCCTGCGATAAATCTCTTATCATTCTTGGAAATCTATTAAATACCTGTTCTATGGGAATCATCCTTACTTTCATAACAAGACTCTGAAGTTCATTTGTTATTCTGGCCAGCTCATCAGTGGCATTTCCCAATTCCCTTATCTGAGCTAACCTTGTCCTCTGAATAACTAACTCCCCGACTAAATTCATAAGCTCATCCAACCTCTCCACATCTATCCTTATCGTCTGACCTATCCTAGACGATCCCTTTATATCTTGTCTCTCAATAGAGGGTTCCTGTTCTCCTGTTACTGTATCTTCTTTTGGTATCTTGGAAGCTCCTTCTATAGATACTGATGAGATTTCTACAGTATCTATCTCTGCTATCCGCATAATTTTATCTCTTAATTCTTCTGCGCTATTTTTAGAAACCAGTACTAGGGAAAAATCCAGCCCGAAGTTTTCATTCTCCAGATCTGTCACCGATGGCTCTGAATGTATTATCTCTCCACCATCCTCCAGGGTCTTAAATACCATGTATGCCCTTACAGATTTAAGGACAGTGCCTTCTTTCAATCTCACATATATTTTATAAGCATTAAATCCCTTTTCGATTGCTTCTTTTAACACCATTATATCGTACTGATTTAAATCGAAACGCCTGGATTTTTCGTCCTTATCAGAACCTGAATCTGTAACAGTATTTCCCTGACTGAATCTATCTATCGCTTCTTTAATTATATTAGATTCATCAGTCCCTGAACTGGCTATTAACTCCAATGTTTTATCCAGGGCATCGAAGCTAAAAAATAAAAGGTCAATAATATTTTTGTCAGCCTTAATCTTATCCTTCCTCAGGTCATCAAGAATATTCTCCATACTATGGGTGAGAGCTGCCATATTATTATAGCCCATAGTAGCAGACATACCTTTAATTGTATGAGCTATTCTAAATATCTCATTGAGTAATTCATTATTATATGGGTCTTTCTCCAGGTCCAGTAAAAGTCTATTAAGTTGTATTAAATTCTCTCTGGTTTCATCCAGAAACATTGGGAGATATTCTTTATAATCCATCCTTACATCACCTTCTCATAGAAGAATAAATCTACAGGTCTCAATTTAAACTTCTCCGGATTAAATATCCTCTCTGTATTACCCAAAAACAACAATCCACCTGCTGTTAGACTCTCAGAGATATTTTTAAATACATATTCTTTTGCCTCCTGTGTAAAATATATTATAACATTACGGCACAGAATAAGGTGCATCCCTTTCGGATATAAATCCCTCAATAAATCCAGACGGTTAAATTTTACAGAAAGACGTATACTGTCTACTATCTTATATCTAGTCTCATCAAGTTTCAAGAAATATCTGGACATCCTCTCCTGGGAGATACCTTTCAGTTCCTCAATTTTATATATTCCTTCCTTAGCCTTATACAGTGCCTCATCATCTATATCAGTAGCTAACAGCGTAAAGTTTTTTATCTTTAACTCATCAAGTATTATAGCCGCTGAATAGGGTTCATTTCCGTAGGAACATCCGGCACTCCAGATTTTTACAGAGCCAAATCTATCTACCAGTCCTGGTATAATCTTATCCTTCAGGAGTTCAAACTGTTCTGGATTTCTGAAAAACTCAGAGACATTTATTGTAACCTTATCTATAAAATCTTTCCTGAGTTGTAGATCATTCTCTATAGCTTTATAGAAGGAAATAAAGTCCTTTGCTCCTATTCTATTCATAAGAACTCCGACTCTACGTTTTATCTGTTCATCCTTATATCCATCTAGGTCTATCCCCAGTAAATCCTTAATCTTCTTTTTAAAGTATGTATAATCATCTATTCTCAGATTCATAATTTTGAAATTATCCTCTCTATCTCCACTGGTATAGAATCTAAGTCGGCAATCTTATCCACTACTCCCCTTTCTATAGCAGCTTTTGGCATACCGAAAACGACACAACTCTTCTCATCCTGAGCGATAGTCTTACCACCATATTTTTTTATCTCTTCCATCCCTCTGGCACCATCTGACCCCATACCTGTGAGAATAACACCAATAGTCCTATCTTTAAAAACCCTTACTCCAGAAAGCATCGTGACATCAACAGATGGTCTTACACCCAAAACAGGAGGGTCCTTACTGAGAGAAAATTTACCATCGTCAATTATAAGGTGATAACCTCCCGGAGCCACATAGGCCATCCCACCATAGAGTACCTCTTTATCTTCAGCCTCTTTTACTATCAGTTTAGATACACTATTAAGTCTTTCTGCCAGAGACCTGGTAAATCCACCAGGCATATGCTGAACAATTACAATCGAGGTGTCCCGAAAAAGATTAAGTTTTGACATTATTTGATATAGAGCCTGGGGACCTCCAGTGCTGGAACCAATAATAAGAAGTTTCTCGGGCAAATTCCCCCGTGTCTTTGATATCCCGGATAGACTCTCTATAATAGGCGCATACCTACCTTTTGATTTAGCAACATTAACTACCTTCGATTGAAGCTCTTTAACAAACGAATCAAAATCTGAAAAGAGATTCTTTGGCTTAGCTATAAAGTCAACAGCACCACTCATTAATGCTTCAACGGTTACAGATGCCTCTTTAGTGGTTAATGCACTCACCATAATAACTGGAGTTGGCTTTATACTTATAATCTTTTTCAAGGTTTCAAGACCATTCATTACCGGCATTTCTACATCTAAAGTTATTACATCAGGGTTTAGCTCCTTTAATTTTTCTATGGCTTCTGCACCATTCTCAGCAGTATCCACTACCTCTATATCTGGATTCTGTAATAGAGCATCCCTTATTATTCTTCTTATTAATGCTGAATCATCTACTATAAGAACTTTAATCATTTTTCCATCCCTTCTTAATAAGACTTCTCTGATAGTTAAATAGAAATCTTATTAATCTTTCTCTATCCCTATCTTCTATAACGGTAAATCTCACTCCAGCATATACAATTTCTTCTAGCTTATCCCCCATCTGTCTCTCCTCTTTATCTATCCATACAACTTTGCCTTCACAGTTAACAGGATCTTCAGGTGATGAAAG
>Ga0255344_1006682_pt1 | contig 10338 bp, 11 predicted proteins | sample wastewater_treat_5_FD_192414 | JGI IMG/M metagenome (GOLD analysis project Ga0255344, IMG submission 192414) | Wastewater microbial communities from Lulu Island WWTP, Vancouver, Canada - plant18 | ecosystem: Engineered > WWTP > Wastewater > Unclassified | place: Canada: Vancouver, British...
TCTTCAGCCGACGGTTTTCTTCCTCAAGCTGCCTGAGCCGGCGCACGTCCGAGACCTCCATGCCGCCGTACTTCGTCCGCCATCGATAGACCGACTGCTCCGACACCCCATACTCGCGGCAGACCCCCGCAACCGACTTCCCGCCGTCCACCTCCTGCAAGATTCGTACGATCTGTTCTTCGCTGTACCGCTTTCCCTTCATCTGAGAGTCCTCCTCGGCTTCATAGCCTACGATCTCTCTCACTCAAACCAGTACAGTATTCGGGGAACAGGCCACCTCTGCCGTTAGATCGAGGGCGGCCGGCGACGAGGCATTCGCTCCAGCTAACAGTACAGTCACGAGCCAAACGGACACCAACGTACGGGAATTCACTTTCACCAAACGCATACCACCTCGAGCCTTTTTGCTGTTAACGCAGACTATTCGAACATGAGGAGATGCAAGCATCACCCACCACCAGAGCCTCTCTCCTCAAAGGGGAACCGTGCATTCTGCGCAACCTTCATGGCTTGCTTCCCCGCAAGAGTCAACTGTGGGAGGGAGTGTCGTCGTGACAGCATCGTTGTTTTCATCATATTGCACCAGGACAACAGTACATGTCTGGTCCTCACTCGTCACCGAGCACCCCTCGTAGCCCTCAGCCCCAGGCTCGGTTGCGACCATGCAGCCTTGTCCAGGACAAGTCGTCGTTGTCGTGGCGCGGCGATCCGGGTCTGCTTTCGAGATACCCCAGATTAATCTACATTTTAATTCGTAGTCCGTCCCTGTATTTCCAATATCAACGGTGACTGTCTCCATTTATTTTTATTCCGCCTGTTCGGATGCACTGCCACCTCTCTCACCATAGATGCCTCCGATCGACACTGGCCACGTCTCCGCTTACTCCCTTTCGCGCATACTATTCATTGTGGCACCAGAATGAATACTCTGGTCCGTCACCACGATTGGCACTTCTATCCTTCCAATATCTTCAGACGTTATATATATGACGAGCTTTGAGTCATTTATTAGTTCAGATTGAGGGATGCCATCTAATCGAATCCAGTAGCCAGAGCTACCGAGTGAAGTAACTTGGGTCTTGGCTGATGGCCACGGAGGATCGACACCAGTAATCTCGAATTGCCGGACTCGTCCGGGCAGGATCTTAACGAAGCGAGTTGCCAGGGAACCCTTCTCCTCCTGCTCACGCAAGACGATCATATTCGGAGTCACCACTATATCCTCGGGCACTCTAACAGACACAGGCACTTTTATTTCTTTCCGTATCTCTAAGTCTGTCTTTATAACAATCGTAGCCTCAGTCGGACCCACCTCAAGAGGAGGGACCGTATGCACTGTCAGGCAGTGCTCTTTTGACTTGCCCAGTTCCTTCGGACTCACACGTATAGAAGGAGAAGTGGAGCCAGCATTGAGTATACGGAACGGGAGGACACCCTTCGCCGCCAAGATCTTGATATTCGCCTCTTGGGCTTCATCACGAGGTGCGTCTAGAATTACAACCCGTGGGGGCCACACCTTCACGAGATCTACGACCTGGCCAACCACGGTCAACTCAAGTGAGCCAGAATCCACGGAATCGTACATCACCAAGACCCGGGCTTTGAGCGCGTCGTAATACGAGCGTAAGTCCACGGCAATCGCAACTTCCGCGGTCTCGTTTGGCTGCAAATCCTTCTTGCTCAGATCTACACTCAAGCAACCGCATGATCGCCTTACATCCGATATGCGCACCTTGGATTTGGCTTTATTCTGAACAACAAATACATGCTCAGCCACAGTATTTCTATCTCGTTCTCCAATGTCGAATACGGGGTTGTCGCAATACAATGCGGCATCTGACTCAGGGTGAGCATTTTGCCCAAGGGCCGCACACGTAGCAACCAGACATACAACGAATGCGAATCCCATTATCTGCCTCACGTTCTTTGCCTGACTCCGCCAGCCCAGTGCAGGCAATGCCATATTCGCACCGCCAAGTCACTGTTCTCATCTATCCCCTCTTCATCCAAGAAAGCCCCAACTCAGCGCGAGCGGCCTATGTCTATCTCCTAGAAGGGTTTCTTCGCTTGATCAGGACGACCGCTGCCCCGACCAACAACAGGAGCCCCAGAAGAACTACCACCGACATAGCCCTTTTGCCCTGTCCCCGCACTTCAGCAGCGTTGCCCCTACCTCTGGATGTAGATGAAGATGGCGCCAATTGCGCCGCAGTTGGGTCGTCCTCACCTCCCGACCTGCTGCCCAACACCGCTTCGCCTTGTTCCGAATCGAGTCCAACCGCCAGATCCCGTTCCAGCTCACGTCTTTCCTCCTCAAGCTCGGCGATCCTTCTTTCATAGGATTCCCTCTTCTGAGTCTGCAGAGTGTCTGGCGATGGGTAAATTTTGGAGTGCAACTCAAGGACCTTTGTCAGCATTTCCTGTTCGGAAATGCCCGCTCCCATCTTTCGGTAACCTTCAGCCAACTGTTCACACAAAACCATAAGATTCATGTCAGGAACTGACAAGGTCTCTGCATTAACCAGCAGATTCTCGCCAACTTCGGCGAGTTCTTGCCATCTCTGTGCTTGATGCAGGGCAGAAACCATCTGCAAAGTAACCGTTCTCATCTGCTCGTGTGTAGCCCCGCCTTGATCGGCCAATTTACTCAGAAGGGTATACGCTTCATTGAAATCGCCTCGCTTGTATTCGTTGTAACCTAGCAAGTATTGCATATCCCAACTGTGTGAAGATGGGGGCAATGCTTGTAGGGATTCCGTAAGTACCGAAGCTGCCGTCTCATGCCGGCCTAGAAGCACATAGCGGTCTGCTATCTTAAGACGGAGATAGGCCCTAACTTCGGGCTTAAGATCCTCTTCGACACGCCATGCAGACTCCAGAAAGTCTTCTATGGCTTTGGCATTTCCCTTACCGTACTTGACCATAGCGTTCACAAGAACCCCTTGCATTTCCTCCTTCTCGGCCCCCTTGAGCGCCTGCTCAAGTACGGCGTACGCTTCACGCAGACTACCAGCCTCCGCTAGCTGCTGAGCATCCCGCAAAGCAGCTAGTGCGGGTTCTGAACTTCCAGACATCGCACCACAGCACACAAGAACTAGACAAAGATTCATAACTAATTTCCTCTTGGAGCCACCTAGACTAAACTTAGAAGAGACAACGGGCATTCGCCCCAAGAGCTGAACACCCGTGGTCTCTGAATCTGTACAGAGTAGCAATTTACTCTAGTCGTTGCCGCATTCGCCCTGAGGACACTGCTCAATCTCATCTTGCGAAAGTCCAGCGCCACACATAACATCGAATGCAATTTCTGAATACAGCCAAGTAATCGTCATTGTATGCGTCTCCTGAGCTGAGTCGTAATAACGCGCCAACTGGCAGAGAAGATCCAGCGGATACGTAGTCGCATAACAGTGACGTGTATCAACTCGAGTTATGACCGTAGTCTTGTATTTTGGCCCGACTTTGCCCACGTGCTTACAGCACTCACAGGGATTGCATTTCATGTTCGTGGTGGCCTGCCATGTTTTGGTGGATGATCCACTTTGGTGAACTTCCCCGCCCGCCTCAATACTGAAGGCACCGTTTGTGAAAGAGCCTGATAAGGACTCATCACCAGACCACGAACCGACATCCACCGTCCCGCTCTGGCTACTGAAATCGAAGGCAGCACCAGCACAGCAACCTGCGATATTGGGTTCCGCATAAAGGGTACCCCACCAAGCAGGGCCCGTCTGTTCCGAAGGCGTACCTTCTTCCACAGAAGAGTAACAGAACCAGCCGGAAGCAGGATTGTCGCACTCACCCTGCGATAGGGAAGCAGAACTGATTGGCCCATATAAGACCATGCACAGTACCCAAACAATCGCAAGTAAAAAAGAACTTGATTTCTTTTGCCCGGAAATCTTCCACTTCCTCATTACGCAACTCCTCCTATATCTCGTTTTCCACATTAGATTTCTCCATTAGTGCTAAATAGCTACTACACACTAGCCTAGACCCACTTTCCGCCGTGATCCAAAGTCGCACCGAACATCGTCTAGCGCATTGGCTGCACTCGGCCGGGTGTGCGGTAATGCCCAGTATCTCCTCGGCATTGCTTACTCTGCCCGATTAACCTGAACAACTGCTTCGCGGTGCTGGACGAATACCCGCAAGATTCGCCACTGGAACGATGACCTGTGCCTCCGAATGGGAAGAGGGGCAAATGTACGCAATCCACGCCCTCCGCACTTTTCCTCACACGGACTCCAACGTATATGTATTGAACCACGAGCTTGGCCCGTGGGAGATCGCGGGCGAGTGCGATGATGTAGGGGTCGTTGAGGCTGAGGGGTTTGGCGCGGCGAGGGTGCCGTCTTCCGTATTGTCCGGCAGGAGCGCGCAGACGCGGTCGCCGATGGGGAAAAGGCAGCGCATGGGCTCGGCGGTCGAGATGCAGTTGGGCTCGTCGAGGGTCTCCGGGAAATCGAATTTGAAGATTTCGCCTGGGTAGACGAGCACTGAGCGCCAGAGAAAAGCCAGATACCGGGAAATTCGCGGGAAGCCCCCCCTGCACATGCCTTGTCTCCCTTTCCCACATACCCCAAACCACTGAGCTGGACTCACGCCCTGCCGTCACCCCCAAACCCGTTGTTCATCCACAATCCGTAGCACCAATCCACCACGCATCAATCCAACGAATTCAGCCCCGAAGGCTGAATTCAGGCCCCTGCGAACCGAGCGACGTATACTCACTCATTGCCCGTACGACAGATTAGCACACACGCAGCTCTATGTGAAGCCCTCTGTGGATGCCTCTCTATCTAATATAGCGGTCCCATCAGTTTTGACGAAGGCATGGCCGGGCCACGCAACGGGAACAGGCCGGGCGGCGAGAAAACACTCTCTGCGCACGGCGCCCTGGTGGAGGCACCCTGTTTTGGCGGACACGCAGGGGCAGACCCCTGTGTCTGCCCTTCTTAAAGGCAGCCGCGGGGGCGATCCGGATGGGCAGGCACAGGGGCCTGCCCCTACAACCGGAGGGCGGCCACGGGGAGCCGCCCCTACTCCGACCCCCATACGCGCAGCAGCTCCAAGTACACAGGCCGGTCGCCATCCACGCAAAAGACATCCTGCCAGTTGCTCTCCCGATGCACCACGTGATGCGCGGCCCCCCGGCACGAGTATACGCACAACTCTTGGCATATTCCCGTGCTATCCGCCAATACTGGAAGTGTCAATATAAACGGTGACCAACCTATTCATTTATTGTATCATCGGCTTTTCTCGTCTATTTTTCCGGTACAACTGTCGAGTGTGCATGGTCAGCAACAAAGGCGATAACCGGAATCCGGATGGCCTCATCCGGCCAATTCTTGCGCTGGACATGCAAGACAACCGCAGACGCAAACAGGCCGCACGGGATGTCCGCAGTCAGGCGGACTCTCAGCAGACTTTGTTCTTTGTCTGATTGCTGAACCACCGAAGCCTGGACACGGTCGTCTTCGCTCGACACAGACAGCGCCAGAGATTCCGCATCTTCTGTGTTCAAGGCTATGTCAACACTCTCTGAAGATCCCTGTGTAACTACCCCAAACTGAGCACTACTGCTATCGGGACGGACACCCGATGTGAACTTTCCACGGACGCTTATTGGCAGCATGGGGCGATTCTTGTCATTGGTTGTTATCTTGACCACCTCTTTGAATCTACCGAAATCATGTTGTCCTGCTGGTATGGTGACGATCAATTCGTGCGTATTCGGATGAGTACCAGGTTTGTCGTCATTGGAGGCCAAGGAGGCGGCTGGCTTAACCTTGGCCTCAAGCCAGGGAACACTCGTTTCGATATGCTTGATTTCCAGGCTTGATCCCTCTCGGACGGAGATCGAGATTTCGCGTGATGCGTCATGGGCTGGGAAGATTTCACCGAAACGAATAGCATCTGGGATCAGCGTGTAGGTTCGAATTGCGCAACCAGATACTGTCAGCATGCTCGATGGTGCATCGGGACAATCCGTCTCCAGGAAGAGAGTCTCCGTGAAATCACCAAGCCTGCGTCTTGGGTCAATGGCGAAGTCTACGTAGCCGGTCTTTCCTGGATAGAGTATCGATGTCGACAACCGTGTATGCGAGCAAGAGCAACTGGTCTTTATTTTCGTGATCCGCGTCGGAGTGTCACTCCTGTTCGTAAAAAAGAACCTACGGCTAATCCCGGTCACCTCATCCACTGTACCGGCGTCAAATCGAGTAACGGGTAACGTAAAACCTGAGCCTTGCCCTGTGGGGCCTCCCTCATTACCCGGAAGCATTTCTGGGCCATCTGAAGCTCTGGGACCTACGGGCTCAGAATCGCCATAGTCCATGGCACACCGGAAACCGATGTGAGCGGCACGGACTGTCTTTTCAGTTGTGATACGATGTTGAGGGGGCAAGGTATCCCTGCTGTAGAAGCTGCCCCCAACCACATCAGCGACGGTTTCGGAGGCCACCGCCGAATCGGCGCACCATTCGGCGACATTGCCGTACAAGTGAAAAATGCCATCAGGGGTTGCCCCCTCTGGCAGAGAATTGACTGCAACACACCCGGTCGAACCAGCATTACAGCATTTCTTCCGCCAGGCATCTCCCCAAGGGTAGGCTCGGCCATCGCCTCCGCCAACGGCGCGCTGCCATTCTTCAAGTGTGGGAAGTCTCTTGCCAGCCCACGTTGCATAGGCATACGCGTCATACCAATCCACGCCGGCCACGGGATGGTCTGCCGTTTCAGGGTCGCCAAGGTACGCCTGGACACGCTCCTCGAAAGAGAGAACGGGCTGTCCATGCATCGGCGAGACATTGATTCTCGGGAGATAGTCTTTGCCATCCGGCTCATTGGGGTGTCGCCAAGCATTGGGGCACCTTGCATTAGCCCTCAGGAACTCCAAATACTGACTCCGTGTTACTTCAAACCTATCGATCAGAAATGCACCCGTGGAAAGCTGTGAATTTGCGACAGGAACCATGTTTTCCGGGATGAAATGCGCGCTCTGACTGCCAGGGCCTTCGTTACTTCCTGTCCGCGTAATGACAAGCGAGATGCCTGTCCACAAGCCCATGAAATCGTCACGATTTACCCACGCTGGCATGTTGGGCGGATCCAGGAGCAGTAAACGGCCTTCTTCGACGAGCACAGCAACACTGAAGTGAAATTCGCCCGATCCCTTGTTCGTATGAACGATGGCAACTCTGTTGCGTCCATCTAGAGTGGACACGAGGTGTGCGTAGTCGGATTGTATTGGTGTGGCTAGCATCCCCAATTGCACGGCTGCTCCTTTTATCGCAAGCAGTGAGTCACGCTGCTTCTCCTCTGGAGCGGGGAAAAGTGCGGCGGTCGCCTCCAACGTCGGCGATAGGCCAAGGTATCGTGCCGCTGCTGCAAGACTCACAATCCCACACGAAAAGGGCCCGTGCTCGGGGGCGGTCTGCACGGCAGCGGTGTCAGCCCCAGCACTTGGCGAGAGCTCAGCTCCCCAGGCAAAGACACTAAGGCTAACGACCAATACACATACTAATCCATTATCTATAGTAATATTGGCCCTGCTATATCTACATGCAGACCACCACTTCGCCTTCTGGCGCCACCTGGCAGCAGGAGTTGGGGGGTCTTTCCTGCATATTGGGCACGGACGATCTCTCATTCAAGTCCTCCTCCGCCTGATAACCGTCGCGAGGCCTCCGACAAATAGAGTCATTCCACCGGCTGAAAGTATCAGCCATGCCCAGCTACGTCGATCATTGGCTAGGCCAACGGCCTGGGGCGGCGCCTCTATGGGCGCTGGTTGCGCGTTGAGAGAATTCAGCCCTGCCAGCTTTTCTGTGGCTTTGACCAGAGTGTCAAGATCATCGTCAGACACCAGATCTCCCGCTGCAACACCCCAATCGTTCCTGTCACGCCCTATACGAACCCCGGCAATATTGTCATAGATGAGTACGTCCGAAGGGAATTGCGGTTCAAACACATCATCCGGGAGGACATCGGGTAGCGATATGTCCCGATATCTTCTTGATAGGCGGATATGCGGGATCATTTTGGAGAACTCAGACTCTTTCGTCGGAAATTTCGTCGCTGCAGAAGCCATAATGTGGGCCCGGAACTCCGCCAAAACCGAGATCCCGTTCACGGTCTGGTAGACATACTCTCCCTCATTGACCAGATACTCCCGATCCTCAAAGGCTATGTACATCTTGTGGAAGGCGGGGTAACCGTGGTTTGTCATGTCTAGCCAAGCTCGTTGCACCATCACACCGTTGTTGATTGTCGGGTGCTGAGAACGCTTTTCTTCCAGCAGGTACTCCTTTCCCTCCACTGACACGAAGGAATAGTCCCTCGTGCCACCGCGCTCCTTGGCAAGCCACGACTCCTTTGTATCTCCGTCAGGCAACACTTCGGGGCCGACCATGTAGAATCCGGGTAAGTGAGAAAGGACTTCAGGTATATACAGGGACTCTTCGTACGGATTTATTGTTGCTACTTTGTGCTTGACATCCCACCTCACGCTACCTTCTTGGGTTGTGATTCGTGCCTCTTCGATATCAGAGTACGTGGCCTCGCGCTCTGCGCTATCCGGGCCTTGGCCATACACTTGCTTCACACCATAGATGTCAAGTCGAGATTTGTAGCCCTTTCGGTAGAATTTCCCGTAGTAGTCCTCAATGGGCCGATAGGTGCCAGTCGCCGAATTGTATGCCTCGGTCTTGGACTCAAACACCCCCTCCATGGCACCAATTCTCTCAAAATTGGCTCGCCGCGCAGTCTCCATCGACTCAAACGATGATGTTTCCTGAGCGGATAGCAGTGCTACGGGTTGAAGCACAATCATGAGAGTCAGAACAGACATAGAGAGTAGGCCTTTCATCTTCACTGTTCGCAATTCTCCACCATAGTCTTGCACCGTCTCCTGCTGAGAACCTAACGCGCCGAGTCAGCCCATTCATTTACTTCTAGACTTACCAGCACACAAGCGTTGAGTCGTCGATAGTCAAACGAAACCCGGAAACTTGTATTGGCTACGTCCATGCACTCTTATGCCCGAAAGAGCGGGCAGACTGCTATACAGGCCGCAACTCCGTTTCTGGCTATCGGTGGGTGGGGGCACACTGCAATGCTACTTGCGCCCCTGATGCTCCCACGCATCTATTCATACCTCTATGCGCAATAGCTTATAAAGGCAGGGCATGCCTCTGGCCAATGAGAATAGAATAGGCAATATCCACCGAATGCAGATGGCATGCAGAAACAGTCGAACGCGTCGCTTTGCGCCACATCGTCACCGTCTGTACAGATGGCCTGGGGATCGTTCATGAACGCACACTTGCTATACTGCTTAGCCATATGTCCGACTACAGTATCGCAGACTCCTCCAAACGGGACGCAGCCACTAAAGGGCACAGCAAAGCAGGGGTTGGTGGTACTACACTCGTATTGCCTGCAGTACATGCATGCGAGGCCGCCCGTCACCTGCGCAGCCTCACTATCGGTGAGGACACGGCATTCGCCAGCGTCTGCGGCCACAGCATTCTGACATACGGACGCAATCCCAACGCCAAAGACCAGAGCCACCACTACGAGAATTCTTTGTAAGGATTTGTTTCCTGTGTTCATTGTTATTTCCTCCTTCGCGGGTTTACTGGCATCCTTGGGCTATAGTCGAACACGCCAGAACAACGTACGTACGCACGCCCAGCCAGATCGAGATAGGTGGGGCGGTCACATCCTCTGCCTCCACGCCATTTTGGCCAGCACCTGCTCGTTGCGGCTGCCTAGTTGGTTTAACCGCGCCTTAGGCAATGAACCCGTCCTGCGCTCCGTCTTGTGTCTCCTGAAGATTTTGCCCAAAAGGCCGTTAGAGGAATCCGACAGTGCAAGAGACTCCCTTGTTCTCGCCAGGAGGGCGGAAACGTGTATGTATCGAACCACGGATTGGGCCCGCGGGATATCGCGTGCGAGCGCGGGGGCGTACAAAGTGAGTGGGACGTCATCCTTCTCTAAGGTCTCTCGGAGCTCAGACTTGCAGTGTGTGGCCCCTGGCGACGCGACCGAAACGACTCCCGTTTCGTCGACCTGCGGGAACACGTAGGCGTGGTCGCCGAAGGGGAGAGTGCAGTGCATGGCCTCAGACGTCGGGATGCCGTTGGGCTCGCCGAGGGTTTCTGGGAAGTGGAATCTGAAGATCTCGCCGGAGGAGATGAGCAACGTGCGCCAGAGAAAAGCCAGATACCGGGAAATTCGCGGGAAGCCCCCCCTGCACATGCCTTGTCTCCCTTTCCCACATACCCCAAACCACTGAGCTGGACTCACGCCCTGCCGTCACCCCCAAAC
>Ga0255344_1006707_pt1 | contig 10310 bp, 6 predicted proteins | sample wastewater_treat_5_FD_192414 | JGI IMG/M metagenome (GOLD analysis project Ga0255344, IMG submission 192414) | Wastewater microbial communities from Lulu Island WWTP, Vancouver, Canada - plant18 | ecosystem: Engineered > WWTP > Wastewater > Unclassified | place: Canada: Vancouver, British...
GAGTATTATCCCTTTGAAGGCTCTCCAGAGAGGGGTTGGGATTTTAGCAGGTTTAACGTCGAATTCTTCAGGCATATGGAGGTAAGGATAAAGGACCTGCAGGATTTGGGAATAGAGGCAGATATGATACTCTTTCATCCTTATGACCGCTGGGGTTTCTCAACAATGGATGGAGAATTTGATGATAGATATCTCAAATATGTAATAGCCCGTTTTTCTGCATTCAGAAATGTATGGTGGTCGTTGGCAAACGAGTATGACATCATGCGATCCAAAACCCTGTTGGATTGGGAGAGATTTGCCAGAATAATAAGGGAAAATGACCCCTATGGACATTTGAGGTCCATACATAACTGTAGAGTTATGTATGATTTTACAAAACCATGGGTAACCCACTGCAGCATTCAGAGAGTGGACTGGTATAAAACTGCTGAGAATACTGATACCTGGAGAGAAACATACAAAAAACCTGTGGTGATAGATGAATGTGCCTATGAAGGAAATATACATAGAGGATGGGGAAGCATAACCGGCGAAGAAATGGTAAGGAGATTCTGGGAGGGATATGTTAGAGGTGGATATGTAGGGCATGGTGAAACATATCTCCATCCAGAGGATATACTGTGGTGGTCAAAAGGTGGGAAGTTATACGGCAAGAGTCCAGAGAGAATAGCATTTTTAAGAAGAATAATAGAGGAAGGACCAAATTACGGGATAAATCCGATACATATGTATACCGATATACCATGTGGTGGGATAGAGGGAGAATATTATATTATCTATCTTGGTTTTAATCAGCCAGCATATAGAATATTTAAGCTACCTTCCGGGATAAGATTCAAGGTTGAGATTATAGACACCTGGGATATGACAGTAGAAGAAGTCCCTGGGATATATGAGGGTGAGTTTAAAATATGTCTTCCATCAAAGCCCTATATTGCAATAAGGCTTAAACAGATTAAGGAATAGGTTTCTATGGAAAGATATATCCTATCTATAGACCAGAGCACCTCCAGTACAAAAGCAATTATTTTTAACAGTGTGGGAAAACTGGTTCACAGATTTAATATTGAGCATAAGCAATATTATCCAAAGCCAGGTTGGGTAGAGCACAATCCTGAAGAGATATATGAAAATACACTTATAGCTATTAATAAAGTGATCCAGGAAAGTGGGGTGGCTATAGAAGATATAGCTGCATTATCTATAACAAATCAGAGAGAAACCGCTGTGGTCTGGAGTAAAAAGACCGGAAAACCGGTATGCAACGCTGTTGTATGGCAATGTCAGCGTAGCTCAGAGATATGTAAAAAGTTAGAGAGGGAAGGTCTCCAGAAAACTATAAAAGAAAAAACCGGACTAGTCTTATCACCTTACTTCTCAGCATCCAAAATAAAGTGGATCCTGGATAATATAGAATCAGCCAGAGAGAGGGCTGAATCAGGAGAATTACTATGTGGAACTATTGATTCCTGGCTTATATGGAAACTTACAAATGGTGAAAACCACCTGACCGATTACACCAATGCCAGCCGTACCCAGCTGTTCAATATTAGAGAATTAAGCTGGGACAAAGAACTTTTAGAGATATTTACTATACCAGAATCTATGATGCCCATGGTGAAAAAATCTGATGAGATATTTGGATATTTTTCACTAGGAAACAAGATCAGGAGAAGTATTCCTGTAACAGGAATCACAGGAGACTCCCATGCTGCACTCTTTGGTCAAGCCTGTTTTGAAAAGGGTATGGCTAAAGCAACATATGGCACTGGCTCTTCTGTAATGATGAATATAGGAGATAGATTGGTAATTCCTGCCAGCGGTATAGTAACATCTATAGGCTGGAATACTAAGGATGGAATTTCTTATGTTCTGGAGGGAAATATAAATTATACCGGTGCCACAATAAAGTGGCTGGTAGAAAATCTAGAGCTTCTTGCTAATTCAAAAGAGGCTGGAATTATAGCAAGTACAGTGGATGATAACAATGGCGTATACTTTGTTCCTGCATTCGTTGGATTAGGAGCACCATATTGGGATAGTGACGCAAGAGCGATAATTACAGGTATGTCATCAAATACCAGAAAGGCGCATATTATAAGGGCTGCCGAAGAATCAATAGCTTATCAGATAAGAGATATTATAGAGTTGATGACAGAAGAATCAAGCATAACTTTAAAAGAGCTTAGAGTTGACGGTGGACCTACAAGAGACAACTTTCTAATGCAATTTCAGGCAGATATTTTAAATGTTCCGGTAGTCAGGGTTAAAATTGAGGAACTATCAGCACTTGGATCAGCATTTATTGCCGGCCTGGCAACAGGAATATGGAATAATCCAGATGAACTTACATCTCTGAGAGAGATAGACAGGGTATTTATACCAGAGATGAGTTCAGCGGAAAGAGAAAGACTATACGGTGGATGGAAGCAGGCAGTAAAACTTAGCCTCAGTGAGTAAGAAGAGAGACCCACTGAATACTTGGGTCTCTCTATATTTGACTTGGGTCAATTCAATAGATCTGGCAGTTATCTCTTTTTCTACTCACTTATATAAATAACATCTTACAGCTCTTTCATCTACAAAAGTTTCTTCTGGTTCTTTAGTCTTACAGGTTTCCATTACATAAGGACATCTGGCTGCAAACTTACATCCAGACGCAGTAAATTCTTTGATCTCAGTGACAGATAACTGAATTTCTTCTTCCCACTGCACATCTATAGTAGGTTCAGGTATTGATTGTTTAAGCAATTTCGTATAGGGATGTAATGGTGCGTTCAAAACTTTTTCTACTGGACCGGATTCTACTATAGAACCTCTCAGCATTATTGCTATCCGATCACTTATATAATATGCGGTGGCAAGATCATGGGTAATATATATAACACTTACATTAAACTGCTCTTTAAGATTCTTAAAAAGGTTAACTATGGACATTCGTAGAGATGCATCTATCATAGAGACAGGTTCGTCTGCCACTATCAGAGAGGGATTTGTAATAATAGCCCTGGCTATAGAAAGCCTCTGTAGCTGTCCTCCAGAGAACTCATTCGGATATTTACCCCTTACCTCATCCCAAGAAAGCCCAACCGCTTTTAGTTTTTCATCTAAAATATTGTAAACTTCGGATTTATTGGTAACTATATTATAATTTATAGCGGTATCATAAAGATACGTCTCTACCTTGTTCAATGGGCTAAAAGTATCAAAGGGATTCTGCGAAATAGGTTGTACTTCTCTGGTAAACCATTTCCAATCCTTAGCACTTTTTATCTGAGTTATATCTCTGCCCTTATATAGTATGGTTCCAGAAGTGGGACGAACCAACCCAAGGATTATTCGAGCAAGAGTTGTCTTACCACTCCCACTTTCCCCTGCCAGGGTAAATATTTCAGCTCTTTGGGCGTTTAACTCAAGTGAGACATTATTTACTGCAACTATATTACTCTTAAAAAGAAAACTTCCTGCGCTAAAAATCTTTGTTAAATTTTTAATAAAAAGTAATTTATTATTATGATTCATAGTTTTCTTCTCCCTTCGATACGAGAAAACAGGCTACCTTATGATTATCATTCACTTCAACTAGAGATGGCTCCTCTTCCCTGCATATATCTTTTATCTCAGGACATCGATCCTGAAAACGACATCCAGCTGGCAGGTTTGAAAGTGATGGAGGACTACCGGGAACGCCAGTCCTATAAGCCTTATCTCCTATCTTTGGTAAAGAACTTATCAAATATCTCGTATACGGATGGAGAGGATTGGTATATATCTCTTCAGTGTTACCAATTTCTATTATCTTACCGGCATACATAATTCCAACTCTATCACTTATACGAGCATGTACCCCCATATCATGGGAGACCACAACGAGAGTATTTTTCTCTTCCCTCTGGATCTTTCTCAGAAGTTGTAAGATACCTCTTTGAACAACAACATCTAAGGCGGTAGTCGGTTCATCCGCCAATACAATCTTTGGCTTAAAGATGGTAGACAGGGCAATTGTGACCCTCTGCCTCATTCCACCAGAAAGTTGATGGGGATAAGAATCCAAAACTTCTGTGGGTAGACCAAGAGCCCCTAGGTAATTCTTAACAAGAGAATCAAATTCACTCTTACTGATATCAGGTCTATGTGCTTCCATAAAATCCAAGAATGTATCCTTTATCTTCCTCACCGGATTGAGGACACTCATCGACCCCTGTGGTATGTAAGAAACTATCTTCCATCTTATATCTCTAAGTTCTCCTTCTCTAAAAGAGAGAATATCTCTATACTCATCCTCTATTCTGTAGAATATCCTACCTCCAAATATAGAAAGCGGGGGTTTAATTGTACCCAGAAGTGTTTTTAACAGGGTAGTCTTACCACAACCTGATTCCCCAGCAATTCCCAGGATCTCGTCTTCATATATCTCAAAAGAAACGTCATCAACAGCCTTAACAACACTATTAATCCCATAAGACTCTGACACGTAGTATGCTTTTAGCTCTTCCACCTTAACTATCGATAAAGGGTTCGATCTCATTCAGTCCTCCATCCTCCTATCCTCTGAATCCTCGTTCTAGGATCAAGGAAGTTACCTATGCTTACAGATAGAAGATAAAATCCGATAACTGTAATGATTAATGCGATGACAGGCGGACCAATCCACCACCAAGTTCCTTTAAGCATAGCCTGATAATAATTCGCCCAATAAATCATTGTCCCTATGGTAGGGGTATCTAAATTAGAGAGTCCCAAAACAGATAGGGTAATTTCCATCCCTATAGCCCATAAAAATCCACTTATAAAGTCAGCCATTATATAAGGGATAAGAAAGGGTATATGTTCTTTTAATATTACCCCAAGAGTTCTCCTGCCAGAAAATATTGCAGTAGTCGTAAATTCCATCTCTTTTAAGCTTAAAATCTGTGACCTATACCTCTTTGAAGGCCATGCCCAGTCTAAAAAGGCAAGCAAAAAAGCCATAGTTAAAAAGTTCAAGTTGCTTCTAAAAGCAAAGGAGAGGAGTATTAAGATTGGTAAACGTGGTAGAACGATAAAACTATCTGCTAATGTCGTTAATACTTTATCAGTATTACCTCCTATATATCCAGAAAGTAAACCAATTGCAATAGCACCTATCCTTGAAAAGAATACGGCAAGGAGCCCTATTATGAGCGAATTCTTTATCGCAAATGTTAATAACCAGAATATATCCTGCCCAAGTGAACTTGTGCCAAGAGGATGTTGAAGAGAAGGAGACTGATCTTTAGGAAGTACGTGACGTTCATCTGGTTTATATGGCGAGAAGAAAGACATAAAAGCCAGTATGATGACAGTTACAATTATAAAGAAACCTATAAGAAATCTTCTATCAGTTTTGAGTAATTCCTTAAATGCAGACATATCACTTTGACCCCCTTCACTTATATCGAATTCGCGGATCTAAAAGAGGATAGATAAGATCCAAAACTAAAGCTGCTGTAGCGATTCCTATTATCGAAAATATTGATATTCCCATCATAAGATTGAAATCCCCTTGAAGTATGGCAGAATAAAGTACCACACCTATCCCGGGATAAGAGAATACCTGCTCCGTGATAATAGCACCACTAAAAATACCTCCCAAAGAAAGTGCAAGGTCAGTAATTTGAGGTAACATACTATTTCTGATCAGGTAAGAGAGAATCTTTTTCCTAGGCAAAGATGCTGTTTCTGCAAAGACTATAAAATCACTGGCAACTAACCTCGAAATCAGAGCCCTCTGACTCATAAATATCCAGCCAATAGTGCCTATAACAAGAGAAATGGCAGGAAGAAATCCGTGTTTAAGTAAGCTAGTGATAAAACTCCAGCTAAAGGAGGGTTTTAAGCCTATTGACGCCCCCCCCATAAGAGGGAATATTGGAAGTAGATAGGCAAAAAGAAGCACCAGGATTAATGCTATTATATAATAGGGAATAGGATAAATACACATAACTACAGTACCCAAGATCTGAGACCATCTTTTATTGGAGAAATAGCCGGCAAGAGTTCCTAAAATAATACCTAAAAGCCATGCTATTATAGTGGAAATAGTCATTAAACCTATAGTCCATGGCAGTGAAATCTTAATTATATCCACTACACTTGCGGGAAACATAGTAAGAGAAGGTCCTAGATCCCCGGATAAAAGATGTTTCCAGAATCTCAAGTATTGCTCCAATAAACTTCCTCTCAAACCATAAAGATCTGTTAAGGTCTCCACCAGCTTTTCGACGGCTCTTGGATCAGTATCTACGAGAGCAGTTACTCTACTGATTATGGACTGTACAGGATCCATAGGTGTAAGTCTTGGCACTATAAATACTATAGTTACTCCCACAAAAATTACGATCATACATTGAAAAATCCTGGGAATTATATACTTTAAAAGATTCTCCATAGTCCTTAATCCTTTCTTCCCCCCTGGAGACGTCTCCAGGGGGGATACTTAGATGTACTAGTAAATTAGTTACTTTCTGCCAGTTTGCCTCATATTTGGTAGTATAAATCTTCCCCCCATAAACCAGTAACAGGGTTGACCATAAGGATTTTCTGCGGTGGGGAAATTAGTCCAGTAATAATTATCTACCGTTACAAACTTCTTAAAACTGAGGGTAGGTATACCCCACATATTCTCTACAAATAACTTCATCCAATCTCTTCCCAGCTCCAATATCTTGGGATCATTTGGACTCAATGCCCCCATCTTCTCTAAAAGATTATCAACCTCTTTAGACTTTATTCTTAAGGAATTACCAGCATTAGCGGATTGTCCTGTAGGGACATAGTAATCAGAATGTAAAAAGTAAGCAAATGGCCATTTATCTATTATTGCACTTGCGCCACCACCATCTGCCATACCCCAGCTAGATGTACAGACGAAGTCCCCCATTCTCTGCTTCACATAATACGGATCTCTCTCCAGAGATTCTATAGTCACATCTATGCCAAATTTCTTCCACTGATCAGCAGCTCCAATTGCCAATCTAAAGACATCAACTTCATCCGGGCAGGCTATAATGGGAATCTTCCAAGGAGTACCATCAGGCAATAACCATTTACCATCTTTACCACGTTTAAATCCATGCTTTGTCAATAGCTTCTCTGATACCTCAGGAGCATATTTCCACCATCCAACTCCAAAGACATCCTGTGGTTTACCACTAACAGTATAACCCTGGTCCTTAGCCCACTTGACCAAGCGTTCTGGTACAGATGCATCAAATGGCTTGAAATACTCGTTATTAGCCACTTCAATCTTAAAATCTCTTAACCATGGTAGCAAGGGCTTATGATAATATTTCATATGAAAAGATGTTGCAGGTTGAGGTATAGGAGTAACTCTAGTAACCCCACCTATGTAATCGGTATTCAATTTAACTATATCTAATGCTAAAGCTAAAGCCCATCTAACATCCTTTATGTTATAAGGAGCTTTTTCCAGATTAAATCCAAAGAACCTATGGTCTATCTCATCTCCCCATGCCCATGGGAAATCCTTATACCAAGAACGAGCATAAGAATTTCTCTTTATAAGAGTTTGAAATGCCTCGATATCAAGATCCATCAATACATCAAGATTATGCTGTATCATAGCAGCAACTTTCTTCTCGTTAGGACCATAAAAAATCGTCAGAACATACCTTGGACCTGGCTTCTTAGTAACTATTCCAGTACTTGTTCTACTCCAATCCTTCCTTCTCTCATAGAGTTCCCAGTAGCCGGCAGGATCTGAATCTTTGAGGACATAAGCTCCCAGAGATACCGGAGGATAAAAAGTAAATCTTAATGGATCTTCAACTTTCTCAAAGACATGTTTAGGTTGAATATAACATGCATTATATCTGGATGTAAATAGAGAATCAAATCTTGGATAAGGTTCTTTCAGTTTTATAACCACCGTAAAGTCATCGACCTTACGGACACTATCTACATATAGATCAAATTGTGCATTCCAGAGCATTCCTGGAGTCTTCTTAATATTCTGAATAGTAAAGACCACATCATCTGCAGTAAACTTAACACCATCACTCCAGTATATTCCATCTCGTAACTTAACCGTCATCTCTGTATAATCTTTATTATAGGTAGGAGGCTCTTTGGCCAGCGCATTTATCCACTTACCGGTCTGCTGGTCAATATACCATAAAGTATCAAAAACCAATCCCTGCCTAGTAGGGTTCGCAGCGTTTGGATTCCACAGGTTAAAATTCCTTGGAAGACCATATCTAAAGATTTGATCCAGTATCAGAGTTTCATTTCTGGGAATATCAACTGGTAATTGAGCAAAACTTACCTCTCCAACAAGGACAACACTAAAAAGAAGTACAAATAAACTTGTTAAAAACTTTCTTGCTTTACCTTTTGACATTTTATTTTTCCTCCTCTTTTATTAGATATAAATAGAGACCTGAAAATAATAAGACCTAATTAATACAGTCTTACAAAATCTACAAAAACTTCTCACATTCAGATGTCATCACCTCCTTATCCACACCCAAAATTCTACCTCTTGCAATATATTATAAGACTTAAGTAATTACTGTCAATACTAGAACAAATGTTCAGCAGGTAATGATACCAATCTATCCATTTTATCAATTTTATTTTTATGCTAAAATAGAAAAAATTTATGGAGGTGAGTTTAGGTGAATAAAAAGAGAGGTCTTATAATTCTGCTTTCGCTCTTATTAGTCTTTTCATCTGTACCTGCCTTTTCACAGACTATAACTGCGATAAACACCATCAAGGTTAATCTGTGGGGGGTAATAAATGATAAGGGAGATATGAGTTTAAGTGTAAGATGGAGTTTTCCAACTTCCTCTACATATCTCCAAATTAAGAGTGCTTATCCAAACCCGTATGTAATAGCCAGAAATCTCCTGGGGACATCAGCAACTATGGAACTCAGAAACGCCAAGGTTTTTTATGAAGATCAGAATAACTCCCTAAAACTTACAGCGAATGTCCTGGGCACATCGGTAAATAAAAAGCAGAGATGGACGGTAAATATAGGTAGAGGGGCAGATATGTTATATTCTGATGGTAAAAGGGCTATATTTCTAACGGTACAGTCTTTCGAAGGTGGTATAGTGATGATAGAGGTACTCAATATAACTCTTCCAAAAGGTGTTTCAAACTGTAAGTATGACAGTAATTCTGGGCTTTTTACTTATGATATAGGCAGAAAAACAGCAAAGGGGAAGACTTCAACAGATATTGTTGTTAGACTGAAGCCAAGAGTTATGTCCGCCCTGTACAAAGTATATGGAAATCCTGAGATATTTGATGGTAGTTACTGGGTAGCTAAAACTATATTCAGAAATACCGGAACTTCAGATATTACAGATTTGAAAATAAGTTATAGACTTGGAGATTATGCCTCCTGGTCCCCAGAGAATTCGTATAGCCTGATAGTCCCTGGTGGAGCGGTGGTAGACTTCTACTACCCGATAATATCCCAAAAGGTAGCCGAACTAAAAAGTGCGACTCCATGTGACTTAATAGTAAAATATTCCTATAAAGATTCTTCAGGTAAAACATATAGTGATACTATGTCTTATAGATTACAGATTTTGGGTATAAACCAATTCGAATTTTCTAATCTTCCTGAAGAAGAGAAAACAGGAACCTGGGCTGATAATTTTTCAAATTCTCCGCTGGTAGCTGCATTTGTTACCAAGTCAGACGATGCAGTAAGAGCATTTACAGGTATGGTCAGTCAATTCGCAGGAGGAGTTGCAGCTGCTTCTAGTGATGATGATGCTGTAACATTCTGTAAAGCCCTATATGATCTGGAAGTCCTTAATGGGATATCATACCAGACACCATCCGGATTCCTTGTAGAGTATACGTCCATGGGACAGGACCTGAAGTATCCCAGGGATGTCTTAAGGGATAAAGCCGGCACCTGTATAGATCTAGCTATTCTCTACTCCAGCGTATGTGAAGCGGTAGGATTGAAAACATGGGTAATCCTTATACCTGGACATGCCTTTCCTGTTGTAATCCTGCCATCAGGTCAGCTATTAGCGGTAGAATCTACCGGGGTTGGAGGAGCAGCGGTGGGAAAGTCTATGTCTTTTGAGGATGCGATAAAAGCTGGGAGAAAAAATATACAGGAGCTACAGATGGGAAGATACTATATTATCGATGTTGATGAGCTTCAGAAACAGGGGATATCAACCCCTGAACTGCCAAAGCTTCCAGCTGATACACTCAAACAGTGGGGGTATAAAGGTCCAGCCGAATTAGCTATTCAGCCCACTCCACAGGTTACTCCTCAGCCTACCCCACAG
>Ga0255344_1006708_pt1 | contig 10309 bp, 7 predicted proteins | sample wastewater_treat_5_FD_192414 | JGI IMG/M metagenome (GOLD analysis project Ga0255344, IMG submission 192414) | Wastewater microbial communities from Lulu Island WWTP, Vancouver, Canada - plant18 | ecosystem: Engineered > WWTP > Wastewater > Unclassified | place: Canada: Vancouver, British...
GGCTAAAGATCGGCTTCAATCGTGCGGCTCGTTTAGTCGAAATGATGGAAGAGAAGGGCATCGTAGGCCCCGCGCAGGGCTCCAAACCTCGCGATGTGCTTAGAAACCCCGAAGTGTTCGATAGTCATGGTATGAACTCAAGCTTTAATTTAAACAGCAAGCCGCCTATTGGACCAAGCCTTGATACAGGCTCGCGGCGACCAATTGCACAAGGACAAATAGGACAGGATGATCAGGATAAAGGCAGACTTTCTCAATGATTTTCATCAATGAGGGATAAAAGTTTAGAAGTAGGCTGGGATGGCGGCGATAGACTTATTAAAGCACATCATATTCCTCTAATCGCATGGCGTAGCACGTACACGTATCGTGTCCAATATTCTGCCTTGCGTTATGTTGACTTTGACTAAATCGAAATGTATCTTTAAAAATAATTCAATATGAAACCCAAAATACTCATTGTCGATGATGAAGAAGGAATGAGAGTATCTCTTTCTGAGCTGCTCCAAAGCGATGGATATCTTACTGTTCCTGCGGATAGTGCAGATAATGCTTTGAGTTGCCTACATAATGAGAATCCAGATTTCGCAATTGTAGATGTTCGCATGCCTAAGCGTGGTGGTTTGGATCTTCTTCGTGACTTACGATCGGCTTCTCCTAATCTCAAAATTTTTATGATGACTGCTTATCCTTCAGTGGAGACTGCCGTTCTTGCGATGAAATGTGGTGCTGTAGATTTTTTTACCAAACCGCTCGATTTTGCTCGACTTCGTGAAGAACTTTATCAATATAGCAAAATGATTTTAGATACTCCTAATCATAATATCCGTCAAATGCCTCCAGATATGCTATATGGGGGAAGTTTGGCTATACTGAAGCTAAAGGAAACAATAGAGCGTATAGCGCCAACCGATGCACCTGTGATAATTACTGGTGAGAGTGGTACAGGGAAAGAGCTCGTCGCTGAAGCTATCCATTGTCGATCTTTGCGTTCACAATTTCCTTTTAAAAAGATAAATTGTGCCGCTATCCCTGATTCGCTTCTTGAAAGTGAACTATTTGGATATGAGAAAGGAGCGTTCACAGGTGCACAATCAAGAAAAGTAGGTCTTTTTGAGAGCGCAAATATGGGAACTGTTTTTTTGGATGAGATAGGAGATATGGATATTAGATTGCAATCCAAGCTCCTTCGTATTCTTCAAGGGGGAGATTTTAGGAGAGTTGGTGGCACAGAAGATCTCCATGTGAACATTCGAATAATCTCGGCAACCAATCAGAATCTGCCTGATCTAATACATAAAGGGCAATTCAGAGAAGATCTCTTTTACCGACTATCAGTCATCAGCGTAAATACTCCGCCTCTGCGAGAGCATATTGAAGATATTCCTCTCTTAGTAAAAAAATTTGTAGCTGATTTCTGTAGAGCCTATAACAAAAAGGAGCCAATTGTCGATGAGCAATTTCTTGATATTTTAAGAGCTCAAACGTGGCCAGGAAATGTTCGAGAACTTAAAAACTGCATAGAGCGTGCTATTATTTTTTGCGATGGTCAAAGACTAGGGCCTGAGCATTTACCCGAACAATACAAAACACATCTTTGCAAAAATGATATATCTCCCGAGCATGAGAAAAGTAGCATTAATGAAGCATACCAGGATCTGCAACGCAAAATGATCATGGATGCATTGTCTAAGACAAATGGAAACAAAACACAAGCAGCAAAATTGCTTAAAATTCCGCGCAGGACTCTCTATAATAAGCTTAATAAAATAGGCTTTGTAAATGACGAAAGGTATTGAATTAAGGAATATCACTGCATTCTGTAAAGAGAGAGTACCCCTCAATAGCTTAAGCTTGAAAGTAGATCAAGGTACGGTGCATGCAATAATTGGAGAGCGTCGTTCAGGAAAATCAAGTATTGCTTCCTTGCTTGATGGCAACATGAGGCTCATGGATGGCGAAATAATAATCGATGGAAAAAGTCTTATAAAAATTAGTCCACAGATCATGATACATGAAAATGTGGGTGTCTTTCATCAGACTCCTAGAATTATTCCTACATTAACACCATGGGAGAATGTTGCATCAGGGCATATGAGTATTGGTATCTCAACTCATAGAATGCGCAACGAGATTGAGGAGAAGATTCTTAGCATATGTGAGAAATGGAACCTCCATCCTGATCTTAGGTTGCCGGTATATAAGCTCAACAGAATTGAATCAACAGTTATAGAGCTTGCACGTGCTCTTATATTTTCGCCTATAGTTCTAATGATTGATGAACCATTAGCAAGATTCACTTCTGATGAAGTACAGGTACTGTATTCAATAATTACCCAAATGAAGGGCTCAAAATGTTCCATATTATATGTTGCCTCTACTGTTGATGAGGTGCTTCACATAGCAGATGAGTTGTCAATAATCAAATCTGGAAAGATATTAGAAACACAACCCACAAGAAGTCTAGATCGAGAGGATATGGTCGATTTAGCATATTCGTTTAGTGAATCCAGAGAGGAGCTTGTTAGCAAGAATATCCGACTACTTAAATATAAGAAATACAATGAGGAGATTATCTCAAATCTTCCATTAGGAATGATTTTCTTTGATGGTGAAGGGAATATCTATTTATCAAATCAGGCTGCTTTAGAGATTCTATCTATAAACCATCTTATCGGCTCAATTACATCAGATGACTACAAAGCAACTTTTGAAGAGCATATCACGATGAGCGGTCTGCAAAACTCACTAGGTGAAGACATCTTAATTGAGATAATACAAGCGATGAAATCTGGAAAGCAGGGAATATGGAAACAATGGCCCACAACAAATGGAAAGTTTATTAATATTATGCTATATCCATTTCATGATAATCTTAAGCAACTCGCTGGTACAATCCTCGTTCTCCAAGATGTAACAGAAGAAAAACTCACACGCGAGTATTTGACTAGGACAGACCGAGCTTCTTCAATAGCACAATTAGCAGCTGGGATTGTTCACGAGGTCAATAATCCTCTTGGGATTATTTCAAATTATGTCGAGCTTCTACTAATGAGGGCAAAAGATAATTATTCTAGAGAACGTTTAGAAGTAATAAAAAAGGAGATCCAGAGAATAAGCAGCAGTATGCTGAGCTTGCTTTCGTTTTCTAGCATAGATTCTTCCACGCTAATGACTTTTGATATGAATCAGGTAGTCTCGGAAACATTCTCCTTACTTGAATATGAGGCTAGGCGTCTCAAAATAGCTCTCAAGATAAATTTGCCTGGCGAACAAACCTTGGTCAAAATGGATCAATCACGGATTAAGCAAGTGCTAATAAATTTGATCTTAAATGCACTCGATGCTTGCAGCGCAGGTGGCGAGATAATGGTGAGCCTAAGCAAGAAGGCGAATAATACTGTACTCCTACAGATTAGAGATAATGGGAAAGGTATTCCTAAGGAGCGTATTTCAAGCCTATTTACTCCATTCTTAAGCGAAAAGAATAGCAAGGCCCATGCTGGATTAGGATTATTTATATGTAAGCAGATTACTGAAGCACATGGCGGTCGAATCTGGTGCGAAAGTCAACCAGGCTGTACCACCTTTTTTATAGAGCTACCCTGCGAAGGACCAATATCTCCTATCAAAATATAGATTTATTTATTAACAATGATGTTGGGTAAATAATTCCTCATTCTGATGGTGTATAATCAGATTTGTAATTGTAGCTGTGCCATTAAAAGCACATTAGCTAGCATATGATGTGCTAATTGTTGAACAATGAATCATAATCAAGGTTTTTATTTTGTATATTTCTGATACTAAGATAAGGATGATTATCTTAATTTATTAAAATAAAAAGAATTAATTTTAAATTGAAATATAAAGAATCGATGACAATTGGCATCAAATTTGCTATAAAGCTTACTATCTGCTATTTTGTAGGAGGTTTTTATATGAAGAGAATTTTGATTGTTGTTCTAAGTCTGGCTGTTTTATTAGGAGGCGCATTTGCTCAAGCTAAAAAAAGCGTTGCAGTATGTCTTCCTGGTTCAGTAGAGTTTTTTGCTGTTGAGCGTAAAGGAATGGACCAAGCTGCTGCTAAGTATAACATTGCTCTTACATACGCTGATGCTGAATGGGATGCTGGAAAGCAACTCAATCAAGTGGAAAATTTTGTATCAAAAAAGGTTGATGCTATTATGCTATGTTCCTGCGATCCCCAGGCGCTTTTACCTGCTGTGAAAATGTGCAATGATGCCAATATTCCCTTGATCACTTTTACTAATACAATAGGGCCAGATCCGACGGGACAATATCCTGGGGTCGTTACTTTTATTGGTATAAATGACAAGACTTACGGGATAATGATGGGTCAAATGGCGGCTAAGTTACTTGGTGATCGACCTGCAAATATCGTTCTTATTGAAGGTGAGCCTGGAACGAGCGCCCAACGCCTTCGAAGTGATGGTTTCAAAGCAGAATTAGCCAAGTATCCCAAATACAAAATCGTTTATAGTCAGGCAATTCCAGGTTGGACTAGAGAAGGTGCACTAGCTGCAATGGAAGCTTTTCTTCAGACAAAACAACCTTTTGATTTGGTGTCTGCGGAATGGACAGATGGAGCAATAGCTGCCGCCAAAGCGATTAGAGAGGCCGGATTGAAAGGCAAATACGTCACTGCGCTAGAATATTCTAAAGCGCTACAAGCTGAGATCAAGGCAGGAAATGTTCAAATGACCGCGTTTGCTTCTATCGTTAATATTGGCTACACTGCTGTTGAGACCACAGCGAATTATCTAGCTGGCAAAAAGGTACCAACATTTGTTGAAATAGTTCCAGTCTTTGTTGATAAGTCAAATGTCGATCAATATGTGCCTGAAATGTAACTTATTTTAGCGATATTAATAGCGAGGACCTTTTTAAGATTCTCGCTATTAATCATCTTGACCACATAATATAAGATAGGGGTTGATTAGTTGCTGAATAGAAATAATAGGATAGCAGTCCAGCTTATGATTGGACCACAACAACTAAATGAATTAGGTAAAGAGCTCATATTAAGAAAGCTTGATTATGTCCTCGATGCCCTTTGCCCTAATGATCTTATGCTTTCTATTAGTGCCGAATTCACAAAACTTGCTAATCAGGTTGTTGAAAAATGTGAGAAGAAGGGAACTTCTGTTTATAAATGGACTATGGTCTTTGCGGATAGACCAGCTAGTCTTAGCCATGTACCTCTTGTAAAAGATTCCAAAGGCAATGATGGTTATGGCAGTCTTGGGGTTTGGAAAAGAATAGGGAGAGGTGATGAGAAGTTTCTTTTCCATTGTCCTACATCGCTTGGACAAGATGAGCAAGGAATACAATGGGCAATTGATTCAGCTATCAACATTGGAGCGCATGGGATTTTTTTAGATAGAATTAGGTTTCCATCGCCTGCAAATGGATTGGAATTTTTAGGTGCCTGCGCTTGTCCTCTCTGCAGAAAAGCTTATAAAAATTCTGCTAATAAGGATTGGGTTGATCTTTCCTCGCTGCTTATTAATTGTGCAAAGCTAGGTTCTGATGGCGTTGCGGTGTATATGGAACAAGCTAAGCCTATGCTTGCGTTTCGTAGTCAGGCTATAGAATCACTTGTTGCAAAATATGCTCATGCTGCGCATGAGAACCGACTACGCGTAGGTTTGGATCTTTTTGCTCCCTCAATTGCCTTCTTAGTTGGGCAAGATTACCATATTCTTTCAAAATATGCTGATTTTATAAAACCCATGCTCTATTGCAAAACTTATGCTCCAGCAGGCTTGCCTCTTGAAATTGGCCTTTTTGCCAAAGGTCTTGAACAAGCTGGTGTAGAAAAGAGAATGGTATATTCATTTGTGTCAGAATTCTTCAGTATTGAGACGAATATATTAGATGACATTATGGAGAAAAAGGGCATTCCGTCCTCATTTGCAAGACGAGAAATACATAAATGCATGCAAGAAATAGATCGAGATATGCAAGCTATGCCTTATGTTTATGCTGGAATTGAGTTAGTTAACCATCCGTCTTATGACACTATGATAGATAATGCTACGAGAGATTCTTATTTAGAAAGCTTGATCGATTATGATATAGCGGTCTGCTGGAACATCTTATATGTTCCTGAAAGGCATATTGAGGCTATCTCTGCAAGATGGAAACATGTAAATGGATAATCTGACTTGTGACCAGAATAGAATTATTTTATCCATGAAAGGTATTTCAAAGAGCTTTTTAGGTGTAAAAGTTCTCGATAATGTAGACTTCTCGCTAAGAAAAGGCGAAGTCATAGCCCTTCTCGGAGCCAATGGTGCGGGAAAATCGACATTAATGAAAATTCTATGCGGTATCTACAAGGCAGACAGGGGGCAAATCTATTTGAATGGCAATCCCGTCAAATTTAACGCACCTATAGATGCTTTTAGAGCCGGCATAAGTATTGTTCATCAAGAATCAAGTCTTATTCCAACATTGACTGTTATGGAAGCTATTTTCCTTGGTCAGGAATGTGTCAGACATGCTGGAATATTGAATGACAAGTCTATGCTTTCTCAGTACAGAGACCTGAGTGAACATCTTGGCTTGGATGTTTCCCCAAAGACGAAAATAAGAGATCTAAACCCTGCACAAAGGAAAATAGCCGAAATTATAAAAGCAGTTTCGAGAAAGAGTACTATCTTAATTATGGATGAACCTACAGAATCGCTTAGCAAAGAAGAAACCTCACGGCTATTCAATATAATAAATGATCTTAAGCAGCAAGGAATGAGCATAGTCTTTATAACCCACTTCCTAGATGAGGTAAAAAATATTGCAGATAGTGCAACTGTAATTCGAGACGGACAAATAGTAGCGGAAGGCCTATCGCCTCAGGTTCCTATAAAGAATCTTGTGTCACTTATGCTGGGAAGAGAAATCGTTGAGTTGCAATCCTACAATAAGTTGCAAATTGGATCTACAATCCTTGAAGCAAATAATTTAGGGCGCAAAAAAGAGTTCACAAATATTTCCTTCGAGGCGCATGCGGGAGAAGTGATTGGAATTATTGGAGTTGTAGGATCAGGAAAGAGTGAACTGGCAAGAACTTTATTTGGAGCTTCTACTCAACATAAAGGCACAATAAAAATAAATGGCAAAGCCATACAACTCCATACGCCGCATGATGCACTAAAGCATGGTATTGGAATGGTGCCAGAAGACAGAAAGACCCAAGGACTGATACTTAATCATAGTATCATAAGCAATATAACTATCTCATCATTAAACACAATTGTTCGTTGGGGGATTATCCTTAGCAAGATTGAAAAATCAAAAGCAGAAAAAGTTTCTCTTCAGCTCTCAATCAAATATGTCAATCTAAAACAGAAGATAAAATATCTAAGTGGAGGGAACCAACAAAAGTGTATATTAGCAAGATGGATACTTTCTTCTCCACAGATACTAATTCTTGATGAGCCCACTCATGGAATAGATGTAGCAACAAAGGAACAAATCTATCGTCTAATTCGTGATCTCGCAGCAAATGGGAAATCAATACTCTATTTTTCTGATGATCCGAAAGAGGTTCTCACCTTATCTGATCGGATATTAGTAATGCAAAAAGGAAAAATTAAACGATCATTTTCAGAGCTTCCTTCTGAAGATATACTATTGAAAGAAATGATTGAGGTCAATAATGAACAACAGTAATGAGATTGATAGGACAAAAGGCTCGATTCCCAATGATTCTCAATCTACTACAAAAGAAAAAGCAATATCCTTTGATATAAAGGATATTTTGAGACGTTATGGATTACTTCTAAGTTTTTTTGTCCTTTCACTAGGCATTTCACTTGTAACGCAGAATTTTCTTTCAGCTACTAATCTATTAAATATCCTTAGGCAAAGCGCAATTGTAGGTATAATGGCAATAGGTACCACATTTGTCATTATCGGTGGCGGATTTGATATTTCTGTAGGTTCGACACTGGCACTATCGGCAGCTCTTGCCTTAGGCCTTCAAGGATCAATGCATTGGGCACTTGCGGCATTGATAGCTATTCTTGTTGGCCTCTTGATAGGATTCATAAATGGTTTTTTAGCAGCTAAGATACATATCGTACCGATGATAGCTACGCTTGGGACGTCTACAATTATTAGAGGTCTAGTTTATCTTTATACTGGTGGTTATCCTATCAACGGTCAGCAAATAGAATTCGAAATAATAGGCTCTGGCTATCTTTGGGGCATCCCTATACCAGTAATAATAATGGTCTTGTTAGCTTCATTATTTCAGTTCATTCTTTCTAAGACACAACTAGGAAGATATTGCTGTGCAGTAGGAGGGAACAAAGAAGCAAGTAAATTAGCAGGAGTTGCGGTTGACTATTACCATATTATGACATTCGTAATCGGGGGGCTTATGGCAGCCATTTCGGGAGTCGTATATGCCTCAAGATTATCCTCAGCCACTCCTCTTGCTGGGCAAAATTATGATATGGATGCTATAGCTGCAGTAGTAATAGGCGGTACTTCAGTATCTGGAGGCGAAGGGACAGTACTTGGTTCAATAATCGGGGTATTACTTCTCACTGTTATTACTAATGCCTTTAATCTCCTTGGAGTGCCTGTCTTCATTCAGTATGTTATCAAAGGTTTGATAATTCTTGTGGTAGTAGGCATAGATTCATACACGAGCAAGAGGGAATAAAGAATCGATCACGATGCTACTATCGAATTTTGTGCATCAATTTTCTTATATGAGAAATATTTCTATAGTAGAAATAAAAATTGAAAAATGTTTCTATCATGGCAATAAATTAAGCAAAATATTGTTGATGCAGAAATAATTTGCTATTATTTTAGATAGCCAATGGATATACAAAGAATTGCAGATCTCGAAGCTGCAATGGGGCGCCGCATTTCCGCATTGCCAGCTCGACTGAGGCCTTTTACTACAGAACACGGTGCGCTGCCCCGTGCACTACTGCTCACTGGTGCGCGCGGCGTAGGCAAAACTACTTTTCTCTTGCATCACGCAAAAGATAGAAAAATGTTCTATATTTCTGCAGAAAGTCCCTTACTTGCAGCTGAGCCTCTCAATGATGTTGCAAAATCGATCTTTCTTGCAGGATATAAAGGAATAGTCATCGATGAGATCCACTATGGGCGCGACGGTCGATCCATGCTAAAGCAATCTACGACGATTTTCCTGAACATTCTCTCTGGATCAGCAATTCATCAACACTCGTTTCGCAGACAAGCATTGCAGACTTTTCTCGCCGATTCCTTTCTATTCGGATGCCATTGCTCTCGTTTCGAGAATTCCTGTATCTCGAAAAAGGCGAGCTCTATCCGGTTTTCGATCCATTTTTGCAGGGTAAATCGGTACCGCTGCGCCCTACACCCGATCTTTTAGGCGAATTTAGAGCCTATAGAGCACTAGGAACGCGCCCATTTTATGCTGAAGGAAATGTCGAAGATCGACTGCTTGCAACACTCAATAAAACGCTCTATGCAGATGTACCCTTTTTTCTTCCGAGCGTGACCGATAGCAATCTGCGCCTGATGAAAGCGATCACTGCAACGCTTGCCGCTTCAAAAATACCACGATTGCAAGTGAGCTCGCTCTGCGCGGATTGGGGCATTGGCGCTGCCAAACTCTATCGGATACTCGAGGTCATGGAATCGGTGGGCGTGTTGCGCAGCATCCGAATTGAAAATGACCATAAGGCGCGATCGGTAGGAGCCAAGCTGTTTTTTGCAGATCCTGCCATGTACACGGTGTTAAAAGGCGACCCTGGTACTGCCCCGCGAAGCGCTCGTCGCAGCGTGCTGTGCGGAGGCTGGCTGGTCTCTCGAAGCCTGAAAGGACGAAATGGCAGGGGATTTTGTACTCTCTCGTACGAAAAGTTGATTCGATGAGGGCGCAATCCAACGCTATTCCTCTTTGGATGCTTGGAATGATGTACTAGAGAATGCCGTTCCTCTACTGATGACCGTGACGTATTAGTGTGCTATATCGAGCAGGAGGATGCGGTACAGTCTTCTTTTCAGATCATGGACAGTACTTTAAAATCATCAGTCTTGAAAGGGATTTCGAAATCTATTGGCTTCCGGGCAAGATATAAAATTTGACAAGTCTGACATAATGACAGGATTTTCCGGGATTGATAGGATTCATTTGGGAAGGTAGTTAGGGGTTCCTGAAGAACTCGCTTTCTGGTTTTTCAAGCAGCTATAAGCTGACAAATTCGCTTCCCAAAAGCTATTCTGACCATCTCAACTAGGGTATCCAATAGAGCCATAAAGAAGGCCTTCG
>Ga0255344_1006714_pt1 | contig 10300 bp, 8 predicted proteins | sample wastewater_treat_5_FD_192414 | JGI IMG/M metagenome (GOLD analysis project Ga0255344, IMG submission 192414) | Wastewater microbial communities from Lulu Island WWTP, Vancouver, Canada - plant18 | ecosystem: Engineered > WWTP > Wastewater > Unclassified | place: Canada: Vancouver, British...
CAGGAGCTAATAAATATCATTAATACTGCACTTGCTAATAGCAAAGTAAATTTTACTTTTTTCATATTTTTAAAATTTTTAATTTTTCCCCTACTCATATGGCTTTTCGGATTCCGCCTCGTTTTTTTAGTGGTTTCTGAACTCCACTTGATTTTAGCATTTGTTATGGGCAGGTTATCATTCATTTTTTAGATTTTTAGAAAAGGGGCGAACTAAAATTGCTCCACATCTTAACGAACCGCTGTATAAGAGAACCCTACGAACAGTAGTTTGAGAGGTTCTTCCGAGCAGCATTTGGCTGGTGGGGCAGCCTACTCGATTATGTGCAGGTTATTATTTGAATTTAATTAATATTGCATTATCACCATCAGTAGTTAATACAGCATCAAAATTTCCAACCTTGCCTTTTGATTCTCTGTTTACTGCTTTGTCCACCATTGTTTTTACCATATTTTCAATGGTTGGACTAACTCCTAAAACTTGAGCAAAAGCAGAATTTACCTTATCAACTGTTTCATAATCTTTTAATGGTTCACACATAATATAAACCTCTTTCCCTAGCATTTTAGTTACTCTAGCAATGCCTTTTTTTTCTTGATTTCCTTCCTTAAATTTTATTAATATCGCATTATCGCCATCAGAAGTAATAATTGCATCAAATGGTTGAACTTTCCCTTTTTGTTCTTTAGTAACAGCTTTGTCCACCATTGTATTAACCATATTTGAAATAGTTGGACTAACACCGATCAATTGTTCTGCTACTGAATTTACTTTGTCAACCACATCATAATCGCGAACAGGCTCACACATAACATAGATTTCTTTACCTTGAATTTTATTAACTCTACCAAGCTGATTATTGTCTTGTTGAGAAAATGTAACTTCTGAAAGCATTAATGCTAAACAAATTAAAATTAAATTTTTCATAAATTTATTTTTTTAAAATTTCCATACTCATATGGCTTTTCAGATTCCGCCTCGTTTTTTTAAGTGGTTTCTGAACTCCACTTGATTTTAGCCTTTGTTATGGACTGGTTATCATTCATTTTTAAGATTTTTAGAAAAGGGGCGAACTAAAATTTCTCTTAATCCACCCCTTTAAAATTTAATTTAAATTGACAATTGAACTGCTACACAAGTATTTGCTTTAAAATTTAAAGTTCCAGACCATAGTTCATTACCATCTTGATCTTTAACACTATAGGTGTATGCTTTACTCTTAACATTACCTAAATTTTTTGTAACTGTAACTGAACCATCTTGTCCACAATCTGGTGCACCTGTCCAAACAACAGACGCAGCAGAAGAACCTACTACTGTACCATCAACATAATAAGTCAATGCTGTAACATCGCCTAATGATAAAAAAGCGGCAGTTGCTTCATTATACCAAAATACTACACGACCTTCATATTCACAGCTACCATCATCTTCTTCTGCATCGGGATTATAATTAATACTTTCTGGGTCCATGCAGCCTTTTTCTTTTGCACAGCTTGATGACATAATTGCAAATGCACTAATTACAAGTGCCATTAATATAAAACTTGTTTTTTTCATATTTTTTAAAATTTTTTATTTTTCCCCTACTCATATGGCTTTTTGGGAAACGCCCTGTTTTTTTAAGTGGTTTCTAGACTCCACACTGTCAAACTTTATTAGAGAAAATTGTAAATTTCCTTCTTTATTAATAATCAAAAAGCTATGGGGGACGTTTCTTTATATAATTAAAAAGATGTGATTTATCAATATATATATATATATATATAGCGTTTGTCGTAAAATTAAGCTTGTTAGTAGAAATGATTACTTCATCATCAATCATATAATAATAAATATTGTGTTGCAAAAATATATAATTTTTATAAATAAGCAAATATTTTTTTAATTTTAAAAAAATTTTTTTGGTTCTATACCTTTTAGCCTAAAAAGTAAAATTATAGATTAATAAAATTAAAAACTATGATTATTTATGTTATTTTTTAACACAAAGGACACTAAGTTATTACACAAAGTACACCAAGTGTCATTTATAGCCCCTTTTAATTTCATCTTTCTTAGTGTTCATTGTGCATTCTTTGAGAACTTTGTGGTTACTATTTAACTGTCCATTAATAAACCAATTATTAACAAATTGCACTTTATTAATTTTTAGACTTATAAAATATTATAGAAACTAATAAATTTGTATTGTTAAATATTATAAATAATATTTGAAGATGCAAAGTCAAATATGGTAGATGAAATTCAATTACAAAACTTGTCTACAATAACTTAATATTAATGGTACAACATACATAAAAATAGTAGTAAAAAAAGATTGTAGTATTCCAGAAGTAAAATTATTGCATGTTTAGATTTTTAAAAATAGTTTCTTTATGATAATTTATAAAATATCTATATTATATTTACGATGAAATAAAGGTGAAAAGAGAAATAAAAGATTATAAAAAAATTTTATAACTTTTAATTATGATTGATTTTACTCTTCTATCTCATCTAACACTTCATCGGGGAGTTCCATATTATGATAAACATTTTGTACATCATCATCATCTTCGAGCAAGTCTATCAGTTTAAGAATTTTAAGAGCTTGATCTTTATCTAATTTAACAAAAGTATTTGGTATACGTTCTAGTTTAGAAGAATCTGGTTCGATATTTAATTTTTCTAATGTTTTTTGCATAGTGCCGAAATTTTCTCGAGGAGTATATATTATGACCATATCATCATCCTCTACGACATCTTCTGCTCCAGCATCTATCGCTTCTAACATAAATTCATCAAAATTAGAAATTTTTTCTCTATTAATACGAAAAACGCCTTTTTGATCAAAAATAAAATTAAGAGAACCGCTGGTAGATAGACTACCACCATGTTTATTGAAATAACTTCTAATATTAGAAATAGTTCTTTGCTGGTTATCAGTAGCGCATTCCACGATAATAGCTACACCATGAGATGCATAGCCTTCATAAACTATTTCTACATAATTAGCAGAATCTTTTTCTGTAGCTTTGTTAATAGCTCTTTGAATATTATCTTTGGGCATGTTTACACCACGAGCATTAGCTATAGCTAATCTAAGTCTTGGATTAGAATCTGGATCAGGTCCTCCCTCTCTCACAGCTATAGTAATATCTTTGATAATTTTAGTAAACATTTTGGAACGTTTAGCATCGTTCGCTTCTTTTTTTCTTTTAATTGTTGACCACTTATTATGACCTGACATACAATATATTTTTTACAAAGTTATAAATTTTTTTTTATTTTAATAAATTACAGCTCTTTCACATAACATCTTCTGCGTTTATGCTGTATATGTTTAAAGTTTTTCCAAGTTTGAATAGCTTGGGTGTTGATTTCAAAAATTCCAGTAGTCTCTACCTCTTTAACGCCATAGCGTATGAGTTCTTTTTGGAGTTCTGTTATCAAAACAGCTGCTACTCCTTGCCTTTGCAATTGTGGTAATACAGCTGCAAGAGCTAAATCTACAACTTTAGGATGCTTTATTGCCTTGAAAATATGATAAATTCCCCACGGAGAGAGCTTACCATTAGCTTTTTGCATAGCTTTAGATAATGAAGGTAAGCCTACAATAAAAGCAACAGCTTCACCTTCAGCATTGGTAATTATTTTTACTAAATTAGGATTTAATAACGAAAAATATTTTTCTATGTAATAACTACCCGTTTTATCATCAAATGGCACTACATAAGGCAAATCAGCATAAGCTTCATTTAAAACTTTTAAAACTTGTGGAATATATGGTTTGAGCTCTTGATTTTTTTTGAAAGAATTCACTATTAAATTATATCTTTTTTTAATAGTTTCATTCAGCTTGAGAACCCTATCTTCTATATGCTGTTCGGGATATAGAATAAACTCTACCCAATCGTTTTCTTTTTGATAATTTAATTTATCAAAAACATTTTGATAAAATTTTTTATTATAAGTAGAAGCTATAGAAGGTAAATATTCATAACCTTCAATTAGTAATCCTTGATTATCTAGATTAGAAAAACCTAGTGGCCCATGAATGTGAGTAGCTCCTTTATCTTTAGCCCATTTTTCTGCAAATAATAATAATTGCTCACCTACTTCTTCATTGGTGCATTCAAATTTAAAAAATCTAGAATAAGCTTTATTAACTTTTTCATTATATTTATTATTAATCATAGTAATGATGCGTCCTACGGTCTTATCATTATCTTTTGCCAACCAAAATTGCGTATCACAATATCCTAATTCTGGATTAGTATCTGGAGAAAACATTTTTTTCTCATCATTTTTAAGAGGTGGTATCCAGTATTTATCACCTTTATAAATCTTAAAAGGCAAATCAATAAATTCTTTGATGTCTTTTTGAGTTTTTACTTCTAAAATTTCTATCATGATTTTAAAATTCTTACAATTAATTCTTTCAATAACTCTTGCTGTTCAAAAGAGCGATTACCTACACCTTTAGCTTTGAGATCATATTCTCGCAGCAAAGATATAATATTTATTACAGATGTTATAGAATAATTTTTATCTGCTATCTGAAACTGTTTTAGAAAAAAAGCATGTGATAAATGCATTAATTTTAATAATTCAGCTTCAGTTTTTCCTTTAATGTTTTGTTTATAAATTAATAATTGAGTAAAAAAATTAAATAAATTTTGAATAACTATCAATAATGAACTTCTCTCATCACTAGATGCTAAATATAAAGTAATATTTTGAATAGATTTAATATCTTTCTGTGCTAATGAATTTTGTAATTCATAAACATTATATTGCCTATTAATACCAGTGAGGTCTTCTACTATTTGCATGGTAATCTCACCACCAGAAGGCACTAAAATAAATAATTTTTCCAGTTCATTAGTAACTACAGAAAGGTTTGTCCCTAAATTATCTGCTAATATCTTAGTAATATGTGGATTTATCTTATACCCTTTTTGTTTTGCAAAATCTTCAATAAAATTAGGAATTTGATAATTATATAAGCCTTTACTATTAAATTTTATTACTTTAGATGTTTTTTTATTTAATAAAGCTTGCCATTTGCTATTTAACTTTTCATCTTTATAAGCAAAAAATAAAATAGTTTGAGACATAGGCTTTTGAAAATATTTCTCAAATAAATCGAAATTAGCAAAACTAAGCTCTTGTGCCTCTCTAATAGAAATGACTTTGTAATTACCAAAAAAAGAATAACTCTCTGCTATATTGATGATATCTGGTATGGTAGTATCTTTACCATATAATATGTATAAATTGAAATCTTTGTCAGCAGGATCTAATATTTCATTTTCTATAGTGTGCTGCAGCTGATCAATAAAATAGGATTCCTTCCCGTAAGCAAAATATATATTAGCATAATTTTTAGTTTGAATATCAAATTTGATTTTTTCAAATTGTTGTATAAAATCAGATTTAATTGTAGATGCCATTATTTTTTTCTTTTTATAAACTAAAACTATTTATTAAAATATTTTCAAAAACAAAAATACAAATAATTAAAATATTGATTTTAAAATTTAAGAAAATTGGAAGTAAATAATAAAGTATAGTGAAGAGGTTAAAGAGAAATGTGTTTAAATGTTAAAAAAATGAAAGAGGGGATAAAAGTATAAAAGTGGTCAGAAGCTATTGGGAATAGCTTCTGACCAAGATAAAAAATTATTGTTATGAAATATATATGATATACATAAATAATTATTATATTTGCAAAAAATATAATAATTATGGAAAATATTTTTGAAGAAAAAATTGATGTCTTTGCCCTCACCAAAGAAGGTACACGCAAATACTATGACAATTTATATAATAAATTGATAAATGAAGGCAAAGACATTGTCGATTATCAGGAGCTCAAGGCTATGTCTACTGGTGTACTTTGTCCAGATTGCAATAGCAGTCATGTGATAAAAAATGGTCTGCAGCATGGTGTACAAAATTATCTCTGTAAAACTTGTGGAAGACAATTCAGAGTAACCACTGGCACTTTTATGTATGGCATTCATCACAGAGATAAAATGCTCGAATACATCAAATGTATGTCTGCAGGAATGACATTGAGAGAATGTGCTAAAAATGTAGGTATTTGTCTGCAAACAAGTTTCTTTTGGCGTCACAGAATATTATGTGCTATGCAATCTTTTGAAGACAACGTCAATTTCTTTGGAGTAGTAGAATTAGAGGAGCTACTAATGAATTACTCTGAAAAAGGTAAAAAGAAAAGAGAAAAGAAAGAGTTAAAAAAGTTAAAGAAAAAGAAGCCAACGAAAGTGGCAGTATTGGCTGCCACAGATAGAAGTGGAAATATTTTGTTCAAAAAATTAGAAGACAATAGAGTGCAAGCTGACCACGTATCTGATTTTTTAAAATCTCGAATATCAAATGATTCAGTGGTATGCGGCAGTAATAAGAAAGCGTTCAAGACAGTAACTGCTGAGCACATCAAACACAAAGAGATAACTAACAAAAATAAGATGAAACAAGGTATATACAGCGTGTCAACTATTCATAAGAAGATAACAAATTTTGTTAGCTGGATATATTATAAGTTTCGTGGAGTGGCGACGAAGTATTTGACAAACTATATAATGTGGTTTGTAGTGAAGGGGAAGTATTTGGCGGAGAAGATAATAGAAGATACAGGGAGAATGCTGAACTTGGCAGCGTCGGATAGGAGGGCGTGGGAGCGGTACAGTGCTCTGATGTCATTAACATATTTATTTTATAACATTTAAACATTTTCACAATCTCTTTTCCCTTCACTTTATTTTATCCTTATTATTCTAATTACTTGTATTGTTAAATCAACTGTTCAAAAATTGTTAGAACAGCAATTATATTAGGTATTATTTTTGTACAAATTTTCTAATATGATTTTTACTGCTACTTCATTATATTTCTCTATATAGCAAATAACCTGCTATGATAATAAATATAAAATTGGGTAACCATGCTGCTACAAATGGTGGTAGCACTCCTGCTACACCATATGATACACTAATTTGTTGGAATAAAATATAACCAAAGCTCAATGTCAATCCTATAGCTAGATTAAAACCTAATCCTCCGCGTCGTTTGTTAATTGATAATGCTACTGCTATTATTGTTAATATTACTGCAGCGAATGGTGATGCAAATCTATTTTGTCTTTCTACTAATAATTCATTTATATTTTCTGCTCCTCTTTGTTTTTGTCTTTTTATGTATTTATTCAATTCATTGAAATTCATAGTTTCTAACAGTGTCGTTTCATATGCTAGGTCATTAGGTGTTATTGGCAATACTGTATCAATAGTTTTATATCTTTGCAATTGTTCCGTACTGTCTTTGATTTTTCTAATTACTACATCGTCTAATTGCCATTTATTAGTGCTATTGTCATATTTTATAAATGAAGACATCATTTTTTGTTTCACTCCAGTTTTATAGTCAATATTATCAATTGAGAGAAATGTGCCTTCATAGTCTTTGACATCCCAATTTGCTAAGTACAAATAAGTATTTTTATCTAGTTGCAGGTGTATTTGTACTTCTTTTGTTTGGGGATTTCTTTTCACGTAAGTGTTTTCGAAATTAATTCTTCTTTGATTTGCTGGTGGTAAAATAAAATTTTGTAAAAAAAATGAAAATATTGCTAATAAGATACTGACAGCAAGGTAAGGTTTTAAAATTCTTCTAAAATCTATTCCTACGCTATACATAGCAATTATTTCAGATTTATTTGCTAGTTTAGATGTGAAAAATATGACTGAAATGAAAATGAATAATGCTGAAAATAAATTTATAAAATAAGGAATAAAGTTTAAATAATATTGTGTGATTATAAGGGATACTGGGGCATCTTTAGCGATGAATTTATCTATTTTTTCTGATAAATCAAAAGCAATAATTATGAATATCAATAAGGTAATAGTTAATAAAAAAGTACTAATAAATTTTTTAGCTATATAAAGATCGATTTTTTTAATTTTCATAATCTTTTCATATAGGTTTCTATTGCTCTAGGATAATATTTATCGTAGTCACCTTGCATAATGTGATAACGTATTTCTTGCATCAATCTTATATAAAATGCTAAATTGTGATATGATGCTATCATGGGACCCAGCATTTCACCTGCTTGAAATAAATGTCTTAAGTATGATTTTGTTGTAGTATGATCTATTTCTAATGGACTTTGAATATCTATTGGAGAAAAATCATGTCTCCATTTTTCATTTTTTATATTAATAATCCCCTCTGTAGTAAATAATTGTCCATTTCTGCCATTCCTAGTAGGTATTACACAATCAAACATATCCACTCCTAATGCTACAGCTTGCAATATATTTTCTGGAGTTCCTACTCCCATTAAATACCTGGGTTTATTCTCTGGTAAAATGTTATTTACTATTTTTATCATTTCGTACATCATTTCTGCTGGTTCTCCTACACTCAATCCTCCTATAGCATATCCTAATGTATCAAATTGACTTACAAAATTAGCAGCTTTTTCTCTAAGGTCAGGGTATGTACTACCTTGTACTATTGGGAATAAATATTGTGGGAAATCATATTTTGGCTGGTGGGTTTCTAAATATTCTACACATTTTACTAACCATTTTTCTGTCAACTCAAGTGATTTTTTAGCATATTCATAATCTGCAGGATGCGGTGTGCATTCATCAAATGCCATCATAATATCTGAACCAATGTATTGTTGTATTTCCATTACTTTTTCTGGTGTAAAAAAATGTTTACTGCCATCTATATGTGAACGAAATTCCACACCGTCTACATTTATTTTTCTGATATTAGCTAATGAATACACTTGATATCCTCCACTATCACTTAATATTGGTCTTTGCCAATTAATGAATTTATGTAATCCTCCTGCCTCATATAATATATCTGTACCTGGTCTCAGATATAGATGATATGTGTTTGCTAAAATTATTTGTGCTTTTATTATATTTTTTAAATCATCCCACATTATTCCTTTTACTGATCCCACAGTTCCTATAGGCATGAATACTGGTGTTTCTATCTCTCCATGTGACAATTTTAGTATCCCTGCTCTAGCTTTTCCATTAATTGTTTTTATCTCAAAACTCATTGATTTTTATTAATTTTTAGTAAAATTTGGCAAAATTAATAATTATTTGAATCTTGTTTTTATAAATATAAATAGGTAATTATTGAAAAAAAGTGTATCTTAGAAATTCCTAATTAAGAACTTCTTTCACTTTCAACTCATCTGCTTTATGGTTAATGCTATATTTAGCTTTGATAACTCCATCCTTCATAAATACTATTCCAGGATTAGCTCTTATCAGCATCTTTAGAGCAATATCATCTGCAAAGACATAGGGTACGTTTAATTTATAGTTATTTAATTGTTGTTCTACTAATTTGCGATCTGAAGAAGTAATTAAATACGTATTGAGGTTATATTTTTCTGCTAAGGTAATCCAATTTTTTAATTTTTCTGATTTTCTTTGATTAATTTTCTCAATATTATAGCTGACTATGAGCATAGTAGGTTTTTTATTTAGCATCACACTATCAGTGATATCATAGCCTGTACTATCATATGTCATAATTAATAATGCAGGTTTTTGAGCTTTTTCTATTCTAGTATCCACGAATTCATGTTCTGCCAGCCATAGGCTATCATCCCACGGATATTGATTAGCTGGATATTCTTCTAATTGACCTGTATTTTTATTTTTGTAAATGACGAAATATTTATCCTTTAGATTGGGATCAGGCTTTAGGTCTACACCTATTTTATAAGGTAAAAAATCTATTATAGGCAAATATGTAAGTCCATATGCTGATACTCCAAATATAAATAATGCTGAAATACCAATTATTATCCACTCCACAGTATTTTTTAACCACGATTTTAAATATTTCCTTTGCCATATTACAAAAATTATCGCAGCAGTGATTATAATGTTTTTATAAAATGTATTCCAATTGCTTAGCTTAATAGCATCACCGAAACATCCGCAATCAGACACTGCATTTGTAATAGCTAGATATAGGGTAAGAGGTAAAAAGAATGCCATAAATATCAGAGAACCCCATATAGCATATTTGGGTTTCAAATTTACTAATAATGAAAAACCTATGATAAACTCTGCTGCTGGAATTAATATAGCAAGGACTAAAGCAAAGGGAATGAAAATATCCCAATTAAATGCGATAAAGTAATCTTCTAATTTGAACTGAAACCCCCAAGGATCTACAGCTTTCACAAAACCTGAAAATACAAAAACTAATCCTATTAATATTCTAATAATATTTACAA